>ENA-OQMZ01000173-OQMZ01000173.1-human-gut-metagenome-genome-assembly--contig:-NODE-173-length-27895-cov-2.657916_pt1 | contig 27895 bp, 31 predicted proteins | sample MGYA00242621_ERZ504862 | MGnify/ENA primary metagenome ERZ504862 (study PRJEB26092, sample SAMD00036393) | human gut metagenome | host: Homo sapiens | study: EMG produced TPA metagenomics assembly of...
TTACATTACCAAACACGGCACACCACAAAAAAAATACCTTACACAGAGTTACTGTGGAAGGTATTTTTTTTCGATCATCACTTATTGTTGTCCTTTTAATTTTTCTTTTTGATTATTATTCTTTCTTATCAATTCCAATAATTGTTTACCCGTTTCTATTCTGTTCTTCTGCTTCTTCTCTTGTTGCAATATAAAAATCATCATAATCGCTGGCATGTCTGATTTCTTCTTGCTTCTACGATTTTTCGTTCCAGTTTCTGGGTAAAAATCTCTGTTTTAATTATAATTCTTATTGAAATTTGCTAATGCATCTTTATGACGTTTATATGCATTTCCATCTAATGCATGTATTGCTGAAATTGCATGATAAATACCATAATATGCCCGATTATTAGCACCTCAAATTCTTTTGCATTCAAAAGAATTTCCGCAGCTTTAATATCACTTTGGGCAGTTTCAATCCGATAAAAAATAAGATCTTTCTGCGTTCCTTTTTCATCAGACTGCATCAAATAATTTTACCCCCTCTTTCTTTACATTTGCATAAAATGGATAAACATCAACCCAATTCAGAAAATGTTTTTCACTTTTTGCAATTGGCTTAATATCAAGATCATGATCCATATTAAAATCAAAAGTTTCTCCTGCCAATTCATGACGATACTGCTTAATATCTATATCAGACAGATCAAGGAGAATCATAATATCGATATCAGAATCTTCTCTATAATCTCCTCTGGCATATGAGCCGTATAAAATAACACTTTTCAAATGTTTCCCATATATTTTCTGTAATATTTTTGTGTATTGTTCCAACAATGTCTTCATCGATACCGGCATAATCCCGCCCCCTTCTATCTGATAAAACATCTTTATTCGATAACCACTATTTGTTCCATTTAATTATACGCTTTTATATCATTATTCCGCAATGAAATTTTTTCGACATAATTCTTCAGACATATAAAAACAGACTGAAAACCTGATATATATTCTTATCAAGCTCCAGTCTGTTTTGCGTGCTCAAACATATAAGATATAACTATGAGCAAATAACAAATGCGGATTGCTAATATCCCTTGAATTATTTAACCGTTACCTTACAGGTCAGTTTTTTAGAACCACTCTGAACGGTGATAGTTGCAGTTCCTTTTCTGATGCCTTTTACAACACCTTTGGATGTGACAGTTGCGATTTTTTTGTTGGATGATCTATAAGTGACCTTCTCATCAGTATTTCTTGGTGTTGCAACGGCTTTGATGGTGAAGGTTTTTCCTCTGTTCACGGTCTTTGTTTTTGGTACACCGGTGAGTTTTGTTGTTTTGATCTTTGTGACCTTAACAGTGACAATAACTTTTTTACTTCCGGCTTTTACTATGATCTTTGCAGTGCCGACTTTCTTTCCTGTGATAACACCCTTGGAATTTACTGCTGCGATCTTACTGTTGGAGGAACTGTATGTAATCTTATCCTTGCTTGTAACCGGCTTCAGAACAGGTTTCAGAGTTACTTTTTTTCCTTTGACTACACTGACTGTGGACTTCAGGTTTGTGATCGCCTGTGTAGTGACTCTGACTGTAACCAATATATTGGTCTTCACGCCACTATTCAATGTGATCGTCACCCATGTTGAACCGTTTTTATTTTTTGCGGTAAGTTTAAATGTGCCGTTCTTATTCACATTGGAAACGGTTACAAGGCCGGTGTCCTTCGGTGTTACACTCTTCAGATAATCGCCGTTGGCAAAATCAGATACCCGGATAGCTGTAGTAGACTGTCCATTTTTTAATGTAACCTGATCCGTCTTTACACTCATATTGTAGGTCCGAGTTTCTCCCCAGTCCTGAAAACCACACCGTTCACATTTAAAATGCTGCTGGTAATCCGCTGTAAAAAATATCGGAGTTGGATTTCCTTTGCTGACAGTGTGTTTGCCTGAACCATGATTTACCCATTGCTCGTCCGTAAATTTATGTCCCAGTTCCGGAATGAGCACATCGCTGTCCTGCTGTATTTCTTCTTTTCCATCTTTATCCAAAAAATGTTTCCCGCAGGATGTACAACGATAGGTATCTTTCATTCCCGGATTCAGGCACTCTGCCGGATATCCCTTTTCTAATTCCAGAATGTGCTCATTCGTCATCGGTATTATCAGCTCACTATCTTCCGTAACCTTCTCGGTTCCCTTTTCATCAAAGAACATCTGCTGACAGTAATCACAAATATAGTAACTTTTTTCTTCCCTCATTTGTACAGGTTGCTTCATATCCCTCAATATATCTCATTGTAGGATTCTGAGGTTCTGTCGGAATCATCAAATCTGCTTCTTCTACTATCTGAGTTCCTTCCTGATCAAGGAAATATTGATAACAATTATTGCAGTAATAATAAGCTTCCATACCTCCATGTATACAATTCGGCTCATTTTTCTCATGGTATTCCATCTGATGCCCCAATGCCGGAATCATGATATCCTTCTCTGAATCTCCGTTTCACCATTCCAGTCAGAAAATTTTTGCCGCAGGTTTCACAATGATAATATGACTGATTGCCTGACTGTGTACAGGTTGCGCTTTTTCCTGCATAATAGGTCAGATTATGACCCAGTTTACTGATAGTCAGACCGCCCCATACTACACTTGAACCTTCTGCATTACAAAAATCCCTGCCACATACTTCGCAGTGCCAATATTGATAGTTTCCATCACTTGTACAGGTTGGCTTAGATTCTTTATGAAAGGTAAGTGGATACTTTATGTTATGGAACGAAAAACTGTTTTCCGTAGCATATGTTTCCGCCGTAGAACCTTTATGTCCCATAATAAGAATATTCTGCTTTGTACCATCTGCATTATAACCAAATGCCTTTTTTTCTATCACTGTGGATGCATTCGCAATGTAAACACTTCTCAGATATGTACAATTAAAAAATGCATTGGTATCAACATGTGTTATATTGTCCGAAAGAATGATCTCTGTCAGACTGGTACAGTTGGAAAATGCTCCATATGGAATTTCTGTAAGATTCTTTGAAAATTTGATTCGATTTAAACCACAATTCTCAAACGCAGACTCTTCAATCGTTGTTACGCTGTCTGGTAAAGTTACTTCTCCCAAAATCGTGTCAGTGAATGCATTCTTTCCAATCTTTGTCACCCCATCTGGAAGTATGATATTTTGTAAGGAGCTACATTCCCAAAATGTACCCTTTTTTATCTCAGTTATATTCTTTGGAATATTTATTGATTGAAGATTAAAATTCCAGTTAAATGCACTTTCTCCGATATCTGTTACTGTATCTGGAAGTTCAATACTTCTAAATTTACAATAAGAAAAAGCCGCATTTCCTATCGTTTTCAGACCTTCTGGAAAATAGATCTTTAATATTTCACTATTAAAAAATGCACTGTTTCCTATACTCGTTATATCTTTGGTAACTTAATTTCTGTTAAACCACATTGCCAAAATGCCCTATTGCCAATCTCTGTAATGCTATCCGGCAAAACAATATTCTCTAATCGTCCACATCCAAAAAACATCTCTTCGCCTATACGTTTCATGTTTTCAGGTAATTTCACACTTCTTAAATCCCAACATCCATAAAATAACCCATCACCCACATCTATTACTGTTTCTGGTAATACAAAATTTTTTAATGCACAGCCACTAAACGCATAGTTACCTATTTCCGTTATATTGTCTGATAATTTAATACTACTATCCTTTAAACTACTACATCCTCTAAATGCATTTTCTTTTATACTTGTCACGTTATCCGGAATATTAATATTTTCCAAACTACTACATCCACTAAAAACATTACTTTCTATAGTTGTTATTCCCTGAGGAATATTAATACTCTTCAAGCTACTACACTCTTCAAATGCACCATATCCTAGATTAACAATTCCATCCGGCAAAGTAATTTCTTTTAAATTACTGCATCCTGAAAATGTATAGTTTCCCAAACTTGTTAAACTTTTTGGCAATGTTACACTGGTTAAATTCTTACAACCTGCAAATACACCATTCCATGACCTATATTCAAGTAATGTAATTCCCTCTCCAATTTCTACTCTTTTAACCCTTTGATCACTAATGAATCGATCCGAAGATAGCTCTCCACTCCCCTCAATCACAAGTCGTCCATCCTCATAAAGTTCATAAGTAGCATTATTTCCATTTCCAAAACTTCCACAACTAACAACTTCCGAACTTTCGCCCGCACCGACAACTGCTGCTTCTCCGTCTGAAAAGTCGTCTTTCACATCTGCCTGTAATTCTTCTGTATCAGAATTATCTGCTTCCGCGTCCTTCTCCAGTTCTTCGGTGCTGTCCTCAAATAGTTCAAGGTTACTGGTGTCATTATCCTGCGAATCCTCTGAAGCTATTTCCGTTCCTTCTGCTTCATCTGTCTCCGCCTGGAATTCCTCAGCCGCATACACAGACACCGTCTCCACCGGGGCCGACGCTGTTGTCAGGATCATAGCCGCAGACAGCAGCCATGCAATATTCTTTTTCTTCATAGATTTCCCCCATTTTCAAATTCACATTTATAATAAAATTATAAATTTCCCATCACATTTAATCAAGCTTTGTTTAGAATATTTTTGTCATATTTTGTCTGTTTACAGACATTTTTTAACATTTTTTCTACTATAAAAAACCCGGCAGCTGCACATGTGATAACTCTCCATGTTTCATCTGCCGGGCTTCTGTTTTTATTTTCTTTTGTATTCTTTCACTTGTTATGGTCTATTTTACGTACGCCTGCTTCATCGTTACTTTACCGTTATCTTACAGTTCAGTTTTTTCGCTCCGCTCTGCACGGTGATCACGGCCGTCCCTTTTCGGATTCCCTTTACAACACCTTTGGAATTTACCGTAGCGATCCTGCGATCCGAAGAACGGAAAAGAATCTTTTCGTCGCTGTAATACGGCACGGTCACTGCCTGGATCGTATATGTTTTTCCACGAAGTATGGTTTTTGTTTTGGGCACGCCGGTCATCTTTGCGGTCCTTACTGCGGCAGTATTGTTCAAAAAACGGAACCCCTTTTTCTTTGCGTAAGTCTGAGCAGTAGAACCCTTTTTTCCGGCAATGACAAAAGTTTTATTTTTTCCACTATTGAAATTATAGCCGATCGCTTCTTTTTCTATCACTGTTTTACTGTTGAGGATCGTAATCTTTTTCATTGCCAGGCAATCATAAAAAGCATGGCTTCTGATCTTTTTCACACTGGCAGGTACTGTAATATTCCCCAGTTTTCGACAATTACTGAATACACCGTTCCCGATCTCTGTAAGCTTCTTCGGCAACGACACCTTTCTGAGATCTGGACAAAAAGAAAACGCACCTTCACCAATAACCGTAACACTGTCCGGAAAGCTTACTCCTGTCAAACCGCAATGCCGAAAGGCCGCTCTTTCTATCCTGGAAACGCCCTGTCCAAGCGTAACCTTTTTCAGCTTCATATCCGCCTCAAATAACGATTCCGGTAATATTTTCACACTTCCCGGAATGCTGACAGATTCCAGATTGTTACAGTAACTGAAAGCATATTCATCAATTTTTGTTACAGTTTTCGGTACATCCAGGCTCATAAGCTTACTCTGGTAAAAAGCATATGCACCAATGCTTTTCAGTCCATCAGGAAGCTTGATCCTGGTGATCGCAGTATCTCCAAATGCTCTTACTCCAATACTCCGCAGAGTTCCCGGCAACGAAATCCTCTTCATATTTCTGCAGCCTGAAAAGGTTCTGTCACCGATTCCCGTGATCCCAGATGCAACGGTTACTGTTTTTATCATGCTGATCTGTAATGAAAAATCATCGGTAACCTTAACCTCCCCTTTTCCCTGTATCTGCAGGTTTCCATTGGAGTACAACCGGTAAACAGCTTTGCTTCCACAGGAGCCTTCGCAACAAGCTTTGCAGTGCTCTGCACACCTGCTGCCGATGCTTCCTGCGCATATTCAGCCGCATAACCAGTCTGTGCATGTACAGCCACAGAAGATACACAGGACCCTGTCAGGATCATTGCCGTTGATAACAGTATTGCGATTTTTTTCCCAAACATAAAAGCTCCCTCCCTGAGAATCGATCGGATATCCACGATCTTCTCCCATGTAGCAACAAAAGGACCGACATACATCCGGTCCTCATGTTCATTATTTAGAATCTGTTGGTTAATCCAACCACATACATATCTTCTTTATATTCCGGGATCTTCACAAGAAGTCCTTCTGCAGTATCTTCAGTTTCTACCTTCACTGCCGGATCAAATGGTCTCAGCGCTCCGTGATAGCCCTTGATCAGGAATTCATTGGCACCTTCCTTCAGATGATCTGCAAACACATTCAGATTTCCGTCTTTCTGTGTATAATGGAGCTCGATTCCACTCTCAAGCAGCTCAGATTCACGGTCACTGCAGCGTGTTCCGTAAATACCGTCATGGTTTACCTTCAGCCATGCACCCAGGATCTTCAGTCTTCTTACCTGCTCCTCCGGGATAGTTCCGTCTGCCTTCGGGCCGATGTTCAGGAGAAGATTTCCGTTATTTGCCACTGTTCCGACAAGAAGTGAGATCAGATCCGGAACAGAGATCAGCTTGTCATCGCCTTCGTTGGCATTATAACCGAAGGATAAGCCATTCCACGGCACATCTCCCATTTCTCATTTCTGTTTACAGAACCGGCTTTATATTCCTTAGTAAGGAAATCATGATAACGTCCGTTGAAACGGTCATTTACCACACCCTCCGGAACCTTATTGTAATAATGTGCAAAGAAATACGGCATCATCTCTTCACTCTGTGTCGGCCATCCGATATCATTCCAGAACACACTCGGTGCATAATCATCTACAAGCTCTTTCATCTGATTATAGGAATAATCTGCATATGCAAATGTCGGGCTGGCTGTTCCAAACAGATCATCATCCTCAAAAATAGGATCGTTTGCATACTGCCAGTCGATCAGTCCGGAATAATACAGGCCCATGCGGATTCCTGCGTCACGGACAGCTTCTGTCAGCTCACCGGTGATATTTCTCTTCGGTCCCATTTCTACGGAATTGAAATGTGTATATTTACTTGGGAACAGGCAGAATCCGTCATGATGCTTGGTTGTCAGAACAACATACTCCGCACCTGCTTCTTTGAAGATCTCTGCCCACTGCTTCGGATCCCAGTTTTCAGCTTTCCACATAGGAATAAAATCTTCGTATTTGAAATCTTTTCCGTATTTTTCTATATGATGCTTATATGTAGGACCTTTTCCAATGTTCAGAGAATTGTAATACCATTCTGCATACGGATTATCCGCAAACCATTCCTTGGAATCAACCTCTCCCAGCTCCCATGTATGCGGTGCAAATGCCGGCACGGAATAAATTCCCCAATGGATAAAAATTCCAAATTTACAATCCTCATACCATTTTGGAACTGTGTGTGCATTTACAGAGTTCCAGTTTCCTGTGAATCTTACATCTCCCATAATTAAAATACCTTATCCTTTCTGTCCTTTCAAAAAGACATTATAATTTACTTGCTTCCCCCAACAGCTATTCTACTGTGATCTTCAATACCACCGGCATATCTCCCGCCTCAATAACCCCTCTTCCGCAGGAAATATCCAGTTCTTTATTTCTCGCAAATGCCGGATGCAGATCTGTTCCGAGGATCTCAATATCCCGGATCGTGGATTTCAAAAGCTTCATATCATTGCCAAGAGCTTTGATATGAATCTCTCCATCCTCCGGCCAGTGCAGAACAGTCGCATAAATATGATTGCTCTTACTTGTAAAACGGATATCCTCAGAAGTAAAGTGCTTATCATAGGTATCCGTGAAATGTCCCTCCGGAACCACCGTCGGTCCCTCTCCGAATATCTTCCAGTGTCTGGTTCCGTATATCGCCTCTCCGTTTACCTTCAGCCATTTTCCCATTTCTCTCAGGATATGTGCATCCTCTTCCGGAATTGTTCCATCCGGCTTCGGTCCAATATTAAGAAGAAGTGCACCATTTTTGCTGACTACATCGATCAGATCCAACACTACATCGGAAGGCTTCTTATAATCATTTCCAATGGTATAGCCCCAGGAGTTCTTAGCTACAGACGTATCATTCTGCCACAGATCCGGTGTGATATGATCTAACTGACCTCTTTCCAGATCATTCACTGCGCTGCCATAAACATATGCGTCAAATTTGGCATCAATAGCTGTTTCTTTTCCCCACTGTGCAGAACGGTTGTAATAATATGCTGCAAATTTACGAAGATACGGTTTCCATGCATATTGCTGGATCCACCAGTCAAAATACACAATGGATGGCTGATATTTATCCACGATCTCGCAGGTGCGGACAAGCCAGTCCTGCATATGCTCCTCTGTCGGAGGATTGTCATAAATATCACTCATATCTCTGGTGATTCCTGCTGCCGGCCCATAAAGATCCGCATATTCCGGATCATTGACATCAGCCTCCGGGATCTGACGACCTCCATTAAAGAACCAGTAATGCTCTGCTCTGTGAGAAGAAGCACCGAGAACCATTCCCTCTTTCTCAACCTCTGTCTTCAGCTCTCCGAGAATATCTCTTTTCGGTCCCATCTCAGCAGCGTTCCAGCGACAAAGGTCACTGGCATACATCTGAAATCCATCGTGATGCTCCGCTACCGGAACTACGAATTTCGCCCCCGCCTCTTTAAATAAGGCCGCCCATTCCTTCGGATCAAACTTCTCAGCCTTAAACTGAGGAATAAAATCCTTGTAGCCGAATTTATCCAGAGTTCCGTATTTCTCTGTATGATGCAGGTTCTCCTTAGAGCCTTTCACATACATATTTCTGGGATACCATTCGTTTCCGAAAGCCGGAACACTGTAAACACCCCAGTGGATAAAAATTCCGAATTTATCTCTTGCATACCACTTCGGCGTAGGATGCTCACAGAGAGAATCCCAGGTATCCGTGTACGGTCCCTGTGCGATCACCTCATCAATCAGAGAAAGGTATTCTTCTTTTTTCATCTGTTCGTCCTCTTTACATCTTTTATTTATATTGTATGGATGTCTCTATGTTATCATCAACCTTTGGTTGTATATGCCCAACAATCAACAAATAAAACGTTTCGTTTTTATACAAAACATACAACAAAAAAAGACCTTGATGATGTTTTTGTTCCAACTTCATCAAAGTCTTTTCTTTTTTACATAATATTCTCTTCGATCACCTTTTCGATCCGTCTCTTCACTTCTTCTGCGAGCTCTGTGGTATGCATATCTTTGTATTCCTCATAATACATCGGAGGAAGGATATGCACCTGTACGGTGATCCTCTCTGTAGAGCCGGTATCAAAAGCCTTAAAGGAATCGATCAGTGCAACCGGAACGATCGGGCATTTCGTCTTGGTGGCAGTCTTGAAGCTGCCGCCCTTGAACGGCCCCGGATGATTTCCGTTTTTACTTCTGGTTCCCTCCGGAAAGATCAGATAATTACGACCAGCCTTCACTTCCCGTATTACATTGACAATGACCTGCATGGACTGCTTCAGGTCTTCCCTGTCAATGATAAAGGCCTTCATACAGGCAAAAACCTGCTTCAGAAAAGGAATCTCTCCAACTTCCTTCTTGGCAACTACCGAAAAAGGAACCGGGCATGCCCGGATGATCGCCAGCACATCAAACAGTCCCTGGTGATTCGGAAAAAACATAAACCCCTTTTCTTTTGGGATATTTTCAGCTCCATGCACATCAATATGGATATTTCCGCCTTCGATGGCATGCTCATCTACCAGTCTCAGGAATGCGTATTTCTTCTCTTCCGGATAATCATCTGTATGCGCTGCATACCAGCAAAGCTTGATCCACCAGTAAGGAACAAAGACTATATTTCTGAGCACCATCAGCAAAATCCGCTTCATTCTTACATCCTCCCGCCTCTGCTTTATCCGTTCAGTTTCCCTGCGATCTTATCCTCGTATCCCGGATTCTTTTTCAAAAAAACCTCATAAGCCTTTGTATAATCTGTATAGATTTTCGTAGTCATAAATTTCTGATAATCCTTGGCAGCCTGCTGGCTGATCTTATCTGAAATCTCAGAAGGCGCATACAGATAATACTTTTTGTCCTGGACCTTTACAAGATAGGTACTGATACATGGATATTCCTGCTCGTTCTCCAGAACAAGATTATAGCGGATATAAACATAAGAATAATTTTTGTTTTCAGAAATGGAGCCACAGCTGTCGATATTTACATCCTTTACTCCATGGGCCTGAAAATATTTTATCGTGGAGGAAATCTCTGTTTTCGCCTCATCCGATAACTTATCCGCACTGTAACAGCTCTGCATCTTTTTATTCTTGCCTGCTGCTGCCGCTTTGATGTAGCCTTCCACAACCCCCTCCGGAGTTCTGTGGCTGATCTTTCCGCAACCCCTGGCCGCCAGAACGATCACCAGCAGGATCAGAATGATCCCCGCCAGTGTCGCAATGTGGATAAAATTCAGTTTTTTATTAGAGTATTTCAGCTTCTTTACTGATTTTTTTCTGCGTTTTTTCTTTGTCGTCGTCATGACTTATCCTCGACTTATTCCTCTTCACTGCCTGTGACAGCTTCCTCTGCAGAGCCTTCTTCGTTATCGCCGGTTTCTCCGTCAGCTTTTTCGGTAGTTGTATCTGCTTCCGGATCTTTATCTCTTACCTTGGCGATACTTGCAACGGTTACACCCTCTGTAAGATTGATCATCTTCACACCGGAGGTGATCCTTCCAAGAACAGAGATATCCGCACACTGCAGACGGATAATGATACCCTCTGTAGTGATCATCATGATCTCGTTCTCTTCGTTGACAGCCTTGGCGCCAACAACATTTCCGGTCTTCTCGGTGATCTTGTAGCACTTCACACCCTTACCGCCACGGTTCTGGACAACGAACTCACTCATAGCTGTACGTTTGCCCATTCCGTTCTCGGAAACTACAAGCAGATAATCTCCCTGAGTGTTCAGCTGCATGGCAACAACTTCATCACCGTCAGTAAGATTCATACCTCTTACTCCCATGGACGCACGGCCTGTGCTGCGGACATCCGTTTCCTTAAAGCGGATACACTGTCCGTCCCTGGTCACAAGAATAATATCTTTATTATTATCAGTAGCCTTAACCTCGATCAGCTCGTCATCATCACGAAGAACGATTGCTGTAAGACCTGTCTTACGGACATTCTCGTAATCCTTGATCGGAGTTTCTTCACAAGGCCTTTCTTGGTGGCCATCATCAGATAATGACCCTCTTCATATTTACGAAGCGGGATCACAGCTGTGATCTTTTCTCCCGGTGCAAGCTGCAGAAGATTGATGATCGCAGTTCCTCTAGCTGTACGACCGGCCTCCGGGATCTCATATGCCTTCAGTCTGTATACACGTCCTGTATTAGTAAAGAACATGAGATAATGGTGCGTCGTCGTCATCAGAAGCTCTTCGATATAGTCATCCTCAATCGTCTGCATACCCTTGATTCCTCTGCCACCACGGTTCTGGCTGCGGAAGTTGTCAACGGTCATACGCTTGATATAACCAAGCTTTGTCATTGCGATCACTGTATTTTCTCTCGGGATCAGATCCTCTGTAGAGATATCATATACATCGTATCCGATGGAAGTCTTTCTGTCATCGCCGTATTTCTCTGCAATGGCAAGGATCTCCTCACGGATCACCCGGAGAAGGAGCTTGCGGTCAGCAAGGATTGCCTGGAACTTGCGGATCTTCTCCTTAAGTTCTGCATACTCAGCCTCCAGCTTCTCTCTTTCCAGACCTGTCAATGCACGGAGACGCATATCCACGATCGCCTGTGCCTGCACATCTGTCAGCTCAAAACGGTCGATCAGCTCCTGCTTGGCGATCTGTACGTTGCGGGAACCACGGATGATGCGGATCACTTCGTCAATATTATCAAGTGCCTTCAGAAGACCCTCCAAAATATGGGCTCTCTCCTGTGCCTTATTAAGATCATACTGTGTTCTTCTGCGAACTACATTCTCCTGATGCTCCAGATAGTACTCCAGCATCTCTTTCAGATTCAGAACCTTCGGTTCCATACTTCCATGATTTGGAACAAGAGAAAGCATGATCACACCAAAAGTATCCTGCAGCTGTGTATGCTTGTAAAGCAGATTCAGGATCACGTTGGCATTGGCATCCTTACGAAGATCAATACAGATTCGCATACCCTCACGGCTGGAATGGTCGTTCAGGTCTGTGATCCCGTCGATCTTTTTGTCACGGACAAGCTCTGCGATCTTCTCGATCAGACGTGCCTTGTTTACAAGGTACGGGAGCTCGGTAACCACGATACGGGATTTACCGTTTGGCAAAGTCTCGATATTTGTCACCGCACGGACACGGATCTTGCCACGTCCGGTACGGTAAGCTTCCTCGATCCCTCTCGTTCCGAGGATGGTCGCTCCTGTAGGGAAGTCCGGTCCCTTTACGATCTCAAGAAGCTCCTCCATAGCTGTTTCTCTGTCTTCTTCTACAATGTTGTCAATGATCTTAACAACTGCATTGATAGTTTCACGAAGGTTATGCGGCGGAATATTGGTTGCCATACCTACCGCAATACCTGTAGTACCGTTTACCAAAAGGTTCGGAAAACGTGCCGGAAGCACAACCGGCTCACGCTCTGTTTCATCAAAGTTCGGCTGAAAATCAACCGTATCCTTGTTGATGTCAGCAAGCATCTCCATGGATATCTTGCTGAGACGTGCCTCTGTATATCGCATGGCAGCCGCACCGTCACCATCCACAGAACCAAAATTTCCATGTCCGTCAACCAGCGGATATCTTGTGGACCATTCCTGAGCCATATTGACCAGCGCACCATAGATGGAGCTGTCACCGTGCGGATGATATTTACCCATGGTATCACCGACAATACGCGCACATTTTCTGTGTGGCTTGTCAGGACCATTATTCAGCTCGATCATAGAGTACAGAACTCGGCGCTGTACCGGCTTCAGACCGTCTCTTACATCAGGCAAGGCTCGTGAGGCGATAACACTCATGGCATAGTCGATGTAAGATTCCTTCATCGTTTTTTTCCAGATCCACTTCGTGGACTTTGTCAAAAATATTATCTTCCATTCTTCTTTATTCTCCTAGATATCAAGATTCTTAACGAATCTTGCATTTTCTTCGATAAATTCACGTCTTGGCTCTACCTTGTCTCCCATAAGAGTGGTAAATGTCAGATCGATCTCAGATGTGGCAGCTTCGTCCATGGTCACACGGAGAAGGATTCTCTTCTCAGGGTCCATAGTAGTCTCCCAGAGCTGCTCGGCATCCATCTCACCCAGACCTTTATAACGCTGGATCTTATTGTTTCCGTCACGTCCGATCTCGGTAAGGATATTGTTCAGCTCATCATCGTCATATGCATACCATACCTTTTTGTTCTTCTCCACTTTATAGAGAGGACTGCGCCAGGTATACATATCCCTGCTTAATCAGCTCCGGCATGAAACGATACAGGAAGGTCAGAAGCAGTGTTGCGATATGCGCACCGTCAACATCGGCATCGGTCATAATGATGATCTTGTGATAACGAAGCTTGGAAATATCAAAATCCTCATGGATTCCGGTTCCGAAGGCAGTGATCATTGCTTGATCTCTTTGTTTCCGTAAATCTTATCCAGACGTGCCTTCTCAACATTCAGGATCTTACCACGCAGTGGAAGAATCGCCTGTGTGGCACGGTTTCTCGCTGTCTTGGCAGAACCGCCCGCGGAATCTCCCTCTACGATATAGATCTCACAGTTCTCCGGATTCTTGTCAGAACAGTCTGCAAGCTTTCCCGGAAGCGACATGCTGTCCAGTGCAGATTTTCTTCTTGTAAGGTCACGTGCCTTTCTGGCTGCCTCTCTGGCTCTCTGTGCAAGAACAGATTTCTCAACGGTAGCTTGGCAACTGCAGGATTCTGCTCCAGGAAAATCTCCAGCTGTTTACTTACAACACTGTCTACCGCACCTCTTGCCTCACTGTTTCCAAGCTTCTGCTTGGTCTGACCCTCAAACTGCGGATTCTCGATCTTAACACTGACGATCGCAGTCAGGCCCTCACGGATATCATCACCGCTTAAGTTCGGCTCACTGTCCTTGAGAAGTTTGTTCTTACGTGCATAATCATTAAATGTATTGGTGATTGCATTACGGAAACCGGTAATGTGTGTACCGCCCTCCGGTGTATTGATATTGTTTACAAAGCCATAGGTGTTCTCTGTATAGGAGTCATTATGCTGCAGCGCAACCTCTACAGACACGCCGTCCTTCTCACCCTCACAGTAAATGATCTCCGGATAAAGAGCCTCCTTGCTTCTGTTCAGGTAGCTTACAAACTCACGGATACCACCCTCATAGTGGAATACCTTCTCGCGCTCCTGTCCCTCTCTCTTATCCTCCAGAACGATACGAAGGCCCTTAGTCAGGAAAGCCATCTCACGAAGTCTCTGTTTCAGGATATCATAATCATAAACAGTCTCCTCAAAGATCTCCTTGTCCGGAAGGAAATAAACCTTCGTACCGGAAAGCCCCGGATCACAGTCACCTACCACCTTCAGCGGGTACATAGTTTTGCCACGCTCATATCTCTGTTTGTATTCCTTACCCTCTCGGTAGATGGTAACCTCCAGCCATTCGGAAAGTGCATTTACAACAGATGCACCAACACCGTGAAGACCACCGGAAACCTTATATCCTCCACCGCCGAACTTACCGCCTGCGTGAAGAATGGTAAATACAACCTCAACTGCCGGAATACCAGCCTTATGATTGATACCAACCGGAATACCACGACCATTATCTGTAACTGTAATGGAATTATCCGGATTGATATCTACATGGATCTCCGTACAAAAACCAGCCAGTGCTTCATCGACTGCGTTATCCACGATCTCATATACGAGATGATGAAGTCCACGGCTGGAGGTACTTCCGATATACATTCCAGGCCTCTTACGTACGGCTTCCAGTCCTTCCAGGATCTGGATCTGATCCGCGCCGTATTCTGTATTCTCTGCGCCCATGTCATTCCTCCTGTTCTTGTCATCCGGACGTATTTGAAATTCATTTCTGCAGAACCATAGCAGCTTCAGAAATCATTACATCAAATCCTGAACAAGATAAACTGATCTTTTAATTTCAGGAAATACTGTATTTTCATTTTGCAGAAAGCAATTCTCAAACCCGCTCCGGAAGTGTCATTTATACCTGTAAAATAAATATTTTTTACATACGAATACAGAGTTTATTATAGCACAAAAAAGCCTGTATTTCCACGCAAAATCATAGGAAATACAGGCAAAAAAGTATCTTATTAAATGCAATCTCAAAATACAGCACAATATGGTCTATACTGCAAGCAAATCATTTCGACAAAATCCGCACAGTACTTTTTATTACCACAAAAAAAAGCCACATACGTTCCCAAAAATCCTTGGTCACAGTATGCAGCTTATTCAATCATCCACGATCACGTTACCTACGATCCGTACCACAATTACACCTGATCATTCAGCAGAACCTTCTCCATCCAGAAGCGCCTTATAAATATCCCGCTTGGAAACACCACGATCCTTGGCAGCAAGCTTCATGGCATCCTTCCTGGAATTCCCCTGCTGCTCATACATCGCCACATGCTCCGCAATGGAAATCTCCTCCCAGGAAGCACGCTTCTCCGCCTCCATCTCACTGCGGCTCCTGCCCTCGATCACAAGAACACACTCACCCAGCGGCTTCTCATCTTTATAAAAATCCATCAGATCATCGATCGTAGTCCGGAATGCCGTCTCATGCTTCTTGGTCAGCTCTCTGCAAAGATCATCCGGCGGTTGCCAAGCGCCTCTCTGAGCTCACCAAGAGTCCGTACAAGCCTGTGAGGTGCCTCATACAGGATAATAGTCCTGGTTTCACAAGAAAGCTCCTCCAGGATCGTTTTTCGTTCTTTCTTATCCGCCGGAAGAAAAGCCTCGAAAGCAAAACGCCTGGTATGCAGGCCTGACAAAGTCAGAGCAGTGATACAGGCAGCAGGACCCGGAAGTGAAGTCACTTCAATTCCGGCTTCATAGCACATGGCGGCAAGCTCCTCCCCGGGGTCTGAGATACCCGGAGTACCTGCATCTGTGATCAACGCAATGTTTGTACCCGCCAGCAGCTTTTCCACGAGGACATGGCCCTTATCGATCTTATTGTATTCGTGGTAGCTGGTCATGGGGGTTTTTATATCAAAATGATTCAGAAGTTTTATGCTGTTGCGGGTATCCTCCGCAGCGATTAAGTCCACTTCCCGAAGGGTTCTTAGTACTCGAAGGGTGATGTCTTCGAGGTTTCCTATGGGGGTGGCGCATAAGTATAGTTTTCCGTTTTGTTTCATAATTTGCCTCTTTTCTCGCTTGACCGCGGGGAGTTGTTTTCCACTTGGCCGTGGGGGAGTTGTTTTGCTTAACCGCGGAGGATATTCCACTTGACCGTGGGGGTTATTCCGCTTGACCGCGGGGGGTTGTTTAAGTTTGGGAACTTTGAAAACCGCAAAGGGGCCGCAAAGCCGCGCCCCCTCTGCACACCCCTTGGGCTTTTTTTAAGTAGTGCAAGGGATTCGTTGTTCTTATTTGTTGACTTGTGTCTGTATGCTTCGGTATTCAGCGCACTACGCTGTGCCGATGTTGTTTTATTTCTTCACTTTTCTCTGTGGTTCGCTTCCGGCAAGGCGTCTGTATGCTTCGCTACTCAGCGCGCTACGCTGTGCCGATGTTGTTTTATTTCTTCACTTTCTCTATGGTTCACTTCTGGCAAGGTGTCTGTATTCTTCGATACTCAGTGCGCTACGCGTTGCGATCTCTCGCTTTGAATCTCAGGCGAGGGGGAGGCAGGCTGCACCCTAAGCCACAACATCACAACATTCACACCATCCGATACAACTCCAAAACATCCTCCGTATAAACCCCAGGCCGCTCATAAACCACCAGCGGCCGCTCAACCCGGATCCTGGAATTCCCGCCCTTACAAGCCTCGATCAACACCATATTCGGCTCCTTATCAATAAAAGGATACACCAGCTGCATCCTCTTAGCTCCAGCTTATACTTCGTCAAAGTCGCCATCAGCTCCACAAGCCGAAACGGCCTGTGCACCAGAAAAAACCCGCCCCCCGGTCCTTCAGGACCGAGCAGCCTGACAAGCCACATCATCAAACGAACACAAAATCTCATGCCTCGCGATCGCCTTCGGAAGATGCGGATTCGTCAACCCATGCTGCCCGATCATATACGGCGGATTACACGTCACCACATCAAAAGAAGCCGCCCCAAAAATCCCGGCAGCCTCCTTGATATCACCCTCAACGATCCGAACCCTGTCCTCAAGACCATTATACCTCACACTACGGTCAGCCATCTCCGCACACTCATGCTGGATCTCCAGCCCCGTAAAATGCTCCCCATCCGTACGATCAGAAAGCAAGATCGGAATGATCCCCGTACCGGTCCCCATATCCAGCGCAACCTCACCCCTCTTCACCCGGGCAAAGCCAGACAACAGAACCGCATCCATCCCAAAGCAAAACTTCTTCGGATCCTGGATCACAAACAACCCATTCTGAAGATCATCCACACGCTCACCGCAATAAACCAGATCACTTCTCATTCGGCTTCGAATCTCCCTTTTTAACCTCTTTCTCCTCGTGGTCAGCAGAACCACCCTTACCCTTTTTTCTCTTAGGGCGGAACCTCAGATCACGGACCGGAAACTCCTGGATCTCCTTCTCGTCATTCACCTCAACCACGATCTTAACCATCTGCCGGAGAACATTCACGCTCTGGACCGTACCCGAAACACCCTGCGGCGTCGTTACCATATCACCGATACCCGGAAGATTCCGGTTCAGCTCCTCATAAGTCTCCTGCTCATTCTTCAGACAGCACATCAGACGACCACAGACACCGGAAATCTTCGTCTGGTTCAGAGAAAGATTCTGCTCCTTCGCCATCTTGATGGAAACCGGCGCAAACTCCGAAAGATACGTATGACAGCAAAGCGTCCTTCCACAGATACCAATACCGCCAAGGATCTTCGTCTCATCACGGACACCGATCTGACGAAGCTCGATCCTGGTCTTAAACACAGACGCCAGATCCTTAACCAGCTGTCGGAAATCAATACGGCCATCCGCTGTAAAATAAAACAGCACCTTGTTATTATCAAAGGTATACTCCGCATCGATCAGCTTCATATCAAGCCCATGCTCACGGATCTTCTTCTTGCAGATCTTAAAAGCCTCTTTCTCCTTCTGGCGGTTCTCAGCCTCATGATCCTCGTCCTCCTTCGTTGCAACACGGAGAACCTCCTTCAGCGGATGGACCACCTCGTCCTCCTTCACGCTGCGCGGCTCCAGGACAACACGGCCATACTCCACACCACGGGCAGTCTCCACGATCACATGATCGCCGACCTTCACCTTATAATTCTTAGGATTAAAATAATAAATCTTACCAACGTTACGAAATCTGACTCCAACTACCTTTTCCATTCTATTTCTCCCTAATTGTCAGGAACAGGAGCTCCAGGGCAAGTTCGAGATTAACATTGGCACGGAGACGCACCTTCGTCTTCTCCAGTGCCTCAAGGATTTTTTCGATATTCTCATAAGAACGCTCGCTGGCCTGCTCTCTGATAAAATTAATCTCCTGTTTAAAAACCAGGTTGTCAATTTCCCTTGTTGCCTTAAACATCAGAACATCGCGGAACCAGAACTGGAAAATATCCAGATAATCATTGATATTATTCTTATCAGCAGTCAAAGTCTTGATCGCCTCTGTCAGCTCATAAACCTCCATGGAATTGGCATATTTCAAAATCTTCAGGCATTGGCAGTCATATCTGCAAACTCCTGAGAAGTCGCAGCCTCCTTCGCCTTGCCGATACTGCCCTGCGCATAAGACGCATCGATCTCAGCCTGATAATCCGGCACCTGAAGATGCTCCATCAGATATTCCTTCACAAGACTGTCATCCACCACCTTCAGATCCAGACGCACACATCTGGAACGGATCGTAGGAAGAAGACTGTCGATATTACTTGTCAGCAGCATGATCACCGCATATTCCGGCGGTTCCTCGATAGTTTTCAAAATGGCATTCTGCGCCTGCACCGTCATCATCTCCGCATCCGGAATGATATAGATCTTATACGGACTGCAGTACGGCTTGATATCCACATCACGCACAACCTGGTCACGCACCTCGTCAATGCTGATGCTTCCAGGCTTCTCATGAGTTACTGTAATGATATCCGGATGATTCTTGCCGATCACCTTCTTACAGGAATCACAAGTCATACACGGTTCAGACTCTCCCGATTCACACTGCAGCGCTGCCGCAAAAGTCCCCGCAAGAAGCTTCTTGCCGGATCCCGGTTCCCCTGTAAAAATATAAGAGTGGGATACCTTCCCTGTCTCTATCGCATTCTTCAAATGCCTGATTATATCGTCATGGCCGATGATGTCATGAAATCCTGCCATAAGAATCACCTCTTTCTGCCTTTTGTGCCCTCCGTTATACCCGGCGGACATCTTTCAACTAATTATAACATAATCTTCTGTATAAAAAAAACTATTTTTCCTTATTGTACAGATTTTATATAATTTACGATCTCCTTCACACATTCATCCAGATTATGATTCTCAAAACGTTTCCATATACCTGCTTTAAGAATATTTCCTCGGAAAATACATTCTGGTCTGCAAGAAAACGCCTGCACATCTCCTCGTACTTCGGCCACCTCCTGGGTCTTCTCCCTGGCAAGCGCACGCTCCAGACGCTCTCCGTCTTCCACCTCTATATAATAGGCCACATCACTTCATTGCCGTAATACTCCCGGAGCCTCACAAAAGACTCCAGTGTACCGATCCCCAGATAGCTGTCATTTCCCACAGACACCTGCCCGTCATCCGCAGTAAAATATGTCCACGGCCCGTAAACCGTCTGATAAGTACGCGCCTCGATCAGCTTCCCGTTTCTTCGGAACTCCTTCAGTTTATTCTCATCTGCAAAAAATATTCTCTTCCGTTCTCCTCTCCATCCCGGATCGGACGGGTAGTATAGATCACAAGCCGCTTAAGCCCCAGCTCCTGATTCCCCTCCAGCTGTCTGTAAATACTGTCCTTACCGGAAGAGCTTTTTCCCATAATGTAAAAAATCTTTCCCATATGTCTCCTCTGCTGCATATGCGTTACTATACACGCTCTGATCCGTAATACACAGATCTGTCTGCTGCCACGCACCTCACATCTCATTTCTCACAACACACACCGTCTCACTGGTCTGGTCGCTCAGGCCCTGGACCTCAAAGCCCTGTTCCAGGTATCTTCTCACATTTTTTACGAAATGTCCAGAAATCTGTTCCCCCGGAACGATCAGCGGGATCCCCGGCGGATAAAGATACGCAAACTCCCCGGACGTCCGTCCGATACACTCATCCAGCGGACACCGCTCACTCTCCGCATCCATAGCCTGGGAGATCCGCATGACCTGCTTCATTTTTCCGTTTTTCAAAGGCTCCTTCTCCACAGCCTCTTCTCTGTATTTTAACGATTCACGACGGTCGATCTCTTCAATAGCATCACAAAGCCTCTCAAAGCCCTCCGCCGTATCACCCACAGCCGCCAGCGCCAGCACATAATTCTCCGCCTCCATCTCCATTTCCAGATGAAACTCCCTCCGGAGGATCTGATGCAGCTCCCGGCCGTTCAGCGAACTATTCACAGTAGAAAGCAATATCTTGGATCTGTCAAAATCAAAAACCCTCTGGCACTCACAGGCCTGCGGCGTTACCAGCCGGATATACTTACACTCGGAAAGACGCCTGCGTGCTTTTTCCAGATTCTCCGTAAACACACGGAACATCTCATCCCCCTCACGCTCCAGCTTATCCATGCACGCATCAATGCTGCTCATAAGAATATAAGAAGGACTGCTGCTCTGATAGATTCCCAGAAAACGCTTCAGTTTTTCCCGGCTCACACGATCACTGCACAGGTGGATCACCCCCGTCTGGGTCAGACAGGGCAGCGTCTTATGCACACTGTTGATCACCACATCCGCACCAAGCTGCGCCGCAGACACCGGAAAATAATCCGAAAACCGAAAATGCGCCCCGTGAGCCTCATCCACGATCAGCGGCACACCATAGTGATGCGCGATCTCCGCGATCCTCGCCACATCCGACACGATGCCGTCATAAGTCGGTGAAGTGATCAGCACCGCCTGGATCTCCGGATTTTCCGCCAGATACATTTCCACACGGCCGGGTGAGATCCCTCCGTTTATCCCCAATTTCGGATCCTCATGTGGATAAATATACGTGGCACTCAGCTCCCGCAGATAAATTGCATGGTAAACCGCCTTATGGCAGTTCCTTGCCACCAGGATCTGTCCCCCCTTATCCACAGCCGCAGACACCGCCGCAGGATCGCCCCGGAGCTTCCATTGATACTGTAAAAACTCTCCGGCACACCATAAAGCCGTGCGACATCCTCCTGGGCCCTTTTCAAAATATCCTCAGCATGATGCAGGTTATCAAACCCGTCAATCTCCGTAATATCCCTCTCCACCGGAAAATCCCCCTCCACAGCCAGCGGATTCCTCTTATGCCCTGGCATATGAAACGGATAAAAATCACTCTTACCGTACGCTTCCAGTTTCTTGTATAATCTGTCTTCCATAATTCGTCCTTTTCATCCTAAAAACAAGGAGGGGCTATCACCAGACGATATTCCCCTCCATTTTTATCATATTTCTATCACACCTTAAACCGGTACCCCACACCCCAGATCGTCTCAATATACTGAGGCTTGGCCGTATTAAACTCGATCTTTTCACGGATCTTCTTGATATGCACCGTAACCGTAGCGATATCACCCACAGACTCCATATCCCAGATCTCCCGGAAAAGCTCCTCCTTTGTAAAAACCTGTTCGGATTCTCAGCCAGAAAAGTCAAAAGATCAAACTCCTTGGTAGTAAACGTCGTCTCCTCACCATTGACCCACACACGCCTGGCCGTCTTATCGATCTTAATACCACGGATCTCGATCACATCATTCTTATGCACATTGGAACCAACCAGCCGGTTATAACGCTCCATATGCGCCTTCACACGTGCAACCAGCTCACTTGGGCTGAACGGCTTGGTCATATAATCATCCGCACCAAGACCCAGTCCGCGGATCTTATCGATATCATCCTTCTTGGCCGAAACCATAATGATCGGCGTATTCTTCTCCTCACGGACCTGCCGGCAAATATCAAAGCCATCCACCTCCGGAAGCATCAGATCCAGGATGATCAGATCAAACTCCTCCTTCATGGCACGTACAAGCCCCGTATCACCACGGTTCTCGATCTCCACCTCAAAACCCGAAAGCTCCAGGTAATCCTTCTCCAGATCCGCGATCGCTTCCTCATCCTCTATGATCAAAATCCTACTCATTTAGCGGTACCTCCTGATATTTTCTGAGAACAAAATACATGATCGTTCCGATCCCCAGCCGGCTTGTAGCCCAGACCTTTCCGCCATGATCCTCCATGATCTTCTTTACGATGGAAAGTCCGATACCGCTTCCTCCCTTGGAAGAATTTCTGGAAACATCGGTACGGTAAAAACGGTCAAAAATATACGGCAGATCCTTGGCAGCAATCCCCTTGCCGTTATCCTCGATCTCCACCTGGATAAAATCACCCACATCCTTCACCCGAAGCTGGATGATCCCCCTTGGCTTCTCCATATACTTAATGGCATTACTCACGATATTATGGATCACACGGCGGATCTGCTCACCATCCGCAATAACCTGCACACCCTTCTCCACATAATTGGCATACACAAGCTCGATCCCCCTGGTCTCCATCTCAAGCCCAAGCTCCTCCGCACAATCCGAAAAATAATCCTCCACATTCAGCTTGCTGAACGTATACGGAATACGGTTGGTATCGATCTTGGAATAAAAGGTCAGCTCATTGATCAGATGATCCATCTCATTGGTCTTATTATAAATGGTACGCACATACCGGTCCATCTTCTCCGGCGTATCCGCCACACCATCCATGATTCCCTCCACATAACCCTTCACCGCAGTGATCGGCGTCTTCAGATCATGGGAAATATTGCTGATCAGCTCCTTATTCTCCTTATCCATCAGGATCTTCTCTTCCGTGGACTCCTTCAGACGCTTACGCATCTCCTCAAAATCCTGGCAAAGCTGGGAAAATTCATCATTCCCCTCAACCTCCAGCACAAAATCCAGATTCCCCTCCTTGATGTTCTTGGTAGCCTTCTTAAGCTTCACCAGCGGAACCGCAATGCTCCTGTAGATCCACAGCCCTACGGACAACGCAGTAAAAACAAGGATGATCGTTGCGGTCAGGATCATATCCTTGGCCATCAGCTTCACCTGGCTGCTGGAAGACTGCGGCAGCGAAATATCATAGACCATCTGGCTGGAATCCGAAGCCTGGCTGCTGCTCTCCTGCACATGCTTCGCCTGCGTCTGGCTGAACCCGTACAGACTTGCGGAAAAAAGAAGCAGCGGCAGCAGGATGATCGCAACGAAGCCCACAATAATACGTGTTTTTAACTTCATCTGTATCTCCGTCCTTTATAAATTCACACATTCACATACACGTATTATAACATAAACTATATTCCCTATCTCTAAATTTTCTATAAAAAACCCCATCTCACCATGCAAGAAGCCCCCGGTACTGGCACTACCGGGGGCTTCACTCTTTATTCTTCTAAAACGATTATTCGTAGCTGTTGCAAAGATACTTCTTCAGAGTCTCAACCTTGTCCAGATGCTCCCATGGAAGATCAACATCTGTACGGCCGAAATGACCATAAGCAGCAGTCTGCTTGTAGATCGGACGGCGAAGGTCAAGCATCTTGATGATACCAGCCGGACGAAGATCAAAATTCTCACGAACGATCTCAACAAGCTTAGTCTCAGAAAGCTTACCTGTTCCGAAGGTATTCACACTGACAGAAGTCGGATGCGCAACACCGATCGCATAGGAAAGCTGGATCTCACACTTGTCAGCAAGACCTGCTGCAACAATGTTCTTTGCAACATAACGTGCAGCATAAGCAGCAGAACGGTCAACCTTTGTGCAGTCCTTACCGGAAAAAGCACCGCCGCCGTGACGTCCTGTTCCGCCGTAGGTATCAACGATGATCTTACGACCTGTCAGACCACTGTCACCGTGAGGTCCGCCGATAACAAAACGACCTGTCGGATTGATGAAATACTTCGTATCCGCATCAACCATATCAGCCGGAATGATCGCATCAAAAACATACTTCTTAATATCCTCATGGATCTGCTCCTGAGTAACATCCGGATCATGCTGTGTAGAGCATACAACAGCATCGATTCTCTTCGGCTTGCCGGCCTCATCATACTCAACAGTAACCTGAGTCTTTCCATCCGGTCTTAAATATTTCAGAGTGCCGTCCTTACGAACCTTTGTCAGCTGCTGAGCAAGCTTGTGAGCCATGTTGATGGCATATGGCATATACTCCTCAGTCTCATTGGAAGCATAACCAAACTGAAGACCCTGGTCACCGGCACCGATGGAATCCAGCTCGTCCTCATTCATATCGTCCTCTTTCTGCTCAAGAGCCTTGTCAACACCCATAGCGATATCTGTGGACTGCTTGTCAAGTGATGTGATAACCGCACAGGTATCTGCGTCAAAGCCATAATCCGCATTGTCATATCCGATCTCACGGATAGTATCGCGAACGATCTTCTGGATATCAACATTAGCCTTGGTTGTGATCTCGCCCATAACAAGTACAAGACCTGTTGTAGTAGCAGTCTCGCATGCAACACGGCTCATCGGATCCTGTGCCATCATAGCATCAAGGATCGCATCGGAAATGGAGTCGCAGACCTTGTCAGGATGACCCTCAGTTACAGATTCAGATGTAAATAAAATTTTCTCCATGATCTTCTCCTTTTGTAATAAAACAATGGTTATATACATAAAAAACAGCCCGTACAATCCGGACTGTTTAAATTCTGTAAACAATCCTCTTATTGTTCGATTGCTCGCTCAGGTTGGCACCTTCCTGGGTTATCCGGGGTTGCCGTGGCTTCACAGATCCTTTGTATCTCCACCACTCTGAATAAAAGGCTATCTTTTATGAAATTTACTGCAACACATACAATATACTTATCATACCAAAATGTCAAGAGCAATTTTCGATAAAAATATCACCCGCTGCTTTTTCATCCCCAATACGTAAATATTCCAAAAAAAGAACCGGGCATCCACATCGCCCGGTTCTTCCATTGATCATCCTTCAAAATGATCCGTTATTTATTTTTTCTTCTTTCTCTTAACTCCATAAGCTGCACCACCGCCAACAATGATCGCTGCTGCAAGGATTCCAACCCATACGCCGATCGGTGTATCATCGCCGGTCTTTACAGAACGTCTTGCTGTACCGCTGGTATCGTTCGGAGCAGTTCCGCCCGCTGTACCATTATTCGGGATCGGAGTGATCCGATCATTTCCACCATGATTTGCTCCAGGTGTAGCAGTCGGAATCGGTGTCGGCTCGGAAGAAAGACTGTTGGTGATCTCCTTTGTTACAGTATATCGGTTATCATTATTCAGTGTAACCTCACCCTGACCGGTAACTGTATACTTAAAGGTATCATCATCAACCGGATTTCCATCCTTATCCGTCTCCAGAACAGTATACGTAACACTGTTGATCTCCTGATCCTTTGGAAGATCCAACATTACCTGAACACTATCATTCTGTTTCAGAGTCACTACCTTCTCAAGCGTCAGCTCACCGTTACTCTCAGTGGAGAACACACCTGCATAGAACGTATCATCCACAGTAGAAGCAACACCATCGATCATCACATTCTTCTTAATGTTGATAAATCCGTTACGGCTGAATATATCGGAAATCTTTGTATAATAGTTATTTACATAAGCCGCTGCCTCAGTAGCACCACTATCTCCACCGATCACAACCTGATTGGACTTCTCTTCACTCTCACCATTCGGCTTCGTTACATTGTAGTAGTAAAGATTCTCATCATCCACCTTGATTTTCGTATTCTGCTGAAGAGGCGTTCCATCCTCATCCAGCTCAAATACATAATAGGTGCCATCCGGAACATCCGTCCATGTAGCTGTACCACTGGAAGCATTCTGGATATGGATTTTCTGCATTTCTCCGTAACGGGCCTCTCCATCCGGATCAAGGTAAAGCCCAACATTATAAGTTACATCCTCCTTCGTTTCCAGAGGAATCACATTGTCGTTCTCATCAACATTATAGATCCTCTTCGTAACCTGGATCTGTGTATGCTTCTGCGGATTACTTACAGACTTCGGATAAGCCTGTACATCGTACATCCAGCCCTGCTCCTGATCTGCAAAAGGAACGGAGATCAGCATCGGTGAAACCATAACACTGCTGTTTCCATCTGTCTGCACCACCAGGTACATACCCTCAGCCAGATCAGCGAAAGTCATATTCCCCTCTGCATCAGAGGACTTGGACATACCCCACACATCCACGCTTCCGCTGACGATCATAGCCGCCAGCTTCTCTGCCGCTTCATACCAGCCGTCAGCCGTCGTGATGGAATCAAAATCGATTGCTGCGGCAGCCAGTGCCTCATCCAGCACGAAATGCACATTGCCATCAAAATTCACACTGCCAACCTTGTAGATCGTCAGCCCTACATCCGGCAGCGGAGTCTGGTTTCCCTCCTCATCCGCCTGCTGAACCGTCAACGTCAGATTACCTGTTTTTCCAGCTTCATAATCCCCGGCGAAAACCGGCTGCAAAACACTCGTGACCAGCATAGCCGTCAGCATCAGAACAGCCAGAAGGCTCCGGAATATTTTCCCTTGCTTTCTTCTATTTTTCATCGCTCTCTGCCTCCTCTTTCCTTTCTGAAAGCTGCTTCTTTTTCCGTTTTTTGTCCCTATGACGGACGATCAGATAAATCAGCAGGATCAGAACAACAAGCACTGCAGCGCCGCCGGCAGAACCCTCTTCGGATCCACAACAGCAAGCTTCTGCGGTATCGTTTCGTCATTCTTTGTATCTTCCACCACATATTTCGTCCGCACTCCCCGGACAAGAAGCCTGTGGGTGTTAACTCCATAAGGGGTACACGTGATCAGAGTCACATGATCTTCACCCTCGATAATATCCAAGTCACTGGTCTCATCCGGAAGCACCGTCTTGATCTGATCCACCTTGTAGGCCAGATGCTTGCCAAGAATGTGCAGGATAAAAATATCTCCCTTTTCCATCTGATCCAGATCTGTAAAAAGCTTTGCGTTAGGAAGACCTCGATGCGCCGCCAGAACGCATGGGTGCTCTTGCCTCCGATGGGAAGGCTGGTACCTCCACATGACCGACACCCTTTTCCAGGACCGTTTTGCTCAGTCCATGATAGATCGCCAGTCTGGCTTTGATCTTCGGGATCTCGATACTCCCCATCAGACCATCACCGTTCGGATCCAGAACCCTGTCATAAGGATGACTCAGCTCATAAGTATCCTCTTCCTCAAAAGCATCTACAATGGCATTCACCGGATGCTCGGCATTATACTCCTTCGCCTCTTTCCACAGCCTGTCATAGTCGTTGTCCGAAAGCTCCGTTACCGCTTCCTCGTACTTACTGACCAGCTGGGCATTTCGATACTGGTTCCACATATCACTGATCGTGGGATAAAGGAACACACCCGCCCCCGCCAGAAACACCAGGGCAATCATGATGTTCAGGACAACATTACTCTTTTTCTTTTTT
>ENA-OQMZ01000174-OQMZ01000174.1-human-gut-metagenome-genome-assembly--contig:-NODE-174-length-27871-cov-6.499135_pt1 | contig 27871 bp, 36 predicted proteins | sample MGYA00242621_ERZ504862 | MGnify/ENA primary metagenome ERZ504862 (study PRJEB26092, sample SAMD00036393) | human gut metagenome | host: Homo sapiens | study: EMG produced TPA metagenomics assembly of...
AGAACAATGGCCAGGATGCGGCTTCTGAGCAGAGCGTGAATCTGGCACCGAGATCCGCGTGGTGAACGCCACCAGCATCACCGGTTACGCAAGAGCAAGGCCGATGCCCTGACCCAGGCCGGATACACCAGCGTGACGCCCAGCAATCCGACCGGCAACGTTCCCAGCCAGACGGTTGTCTGGTATCAGAATGAGGCCGACAAGGCGACGGCGGAGAATGTCGCGCAGACGCTGGGAATCTCCAATGTCCAGCAGAGCAGCGGATTGGTCACGCCGATCGTTGTGGTGCTGTTGAACTGAAAAAACGCCGTCCGAACCGGTTTGGAACCTCGCCCGAACATAGGCGAGGTTCTTTTATTTTCTTGGAAATCCGGCGTTTTTCAAGTTGATTCGATGCGACTGACATCTTGCTCACAGCGCAAAGAACGTCATCGGGTTTGGCACTCTCGACGTGAGAGTGCTAATCTGCGAATTAGCACTCGACGAGTGAGAGTGATAACTGGCAGCTGACGGCTGGTTCTGATTGTCGCTCCGAAGGTGGAAATAATACCGTGTAGCCATATGTGGAGGAACAATGGCAAAGATGATTGCATATGACGACGAAGCTCGTCAGGGAATGCTCGCGGGTCTCGACAAGCTCGCTGACACCGTCAAGGTAACCCTTGGTCCGAAGGGCCGCAATGTGGTGCTTGACAAGACCTACGGCGCTCCGACCATCACCAACGATGGCGTTTCCATCGCAAAGGAAATCGATCTGGACGATCCGTATGAGCGTATCGGCGCCGAACTGGTCAAGGAAGTCGCCAAGAAGACCGATGACGTTGCAGGCGACGGCACCACCACCGCAACCGTGCTGGCCCAGTCCCTGGTGCACGAGGGTCTGAAGAACGTCACCGCCGGCTCCAACCCGATCGCGCTGCGTCGTGGCATCGAGAAGGCCGCCGACGCCATCGTCAAGGAACTCGTCGCAGCAGCCAAGGACGTTGAGACCAAGGATCAGATCGCTGCCACCGCAACGATCTCCGCCGCTGATCCGGAAGTCGGCGAGAAGATCGCCGAAGCTCTGGACAAGGTCGGCCAGGATGGCGTCGTGACCGTCGAGGACAACAACCGCTTCGGTCTTGACCTTGACTTCACCGAGGGCATGCGCTTCGACAAGGGCTACATCGCTCCGTACTTCGTGACCAACGCCGAGGACCAGACCGCCGTTCTCGAGGATCCGTACATCCTTCTGACCTCCGGCAAGCTGAGCTCCCAGCAGGATGTCGTCCACATCGCCGAGTTGGTTATGAAGACCGGCAAGCCGCTGCTGATCATCGCTGAGGACGTTGACGGCGAGGCTCTGCCGACCCTGATTCTGAACAACATCCGCGGCACCTTCAAGTCCTGCGCCGTCAAGGCTCCGGGCTTCGGCGACCGCCGTAAGGCCATGCTGCAGGATATGGCCATCCTGACCGGTGCCAGGTGGTGTCCGATGAGCTGGGCCTGAAGCTCGACTCCGTCGACATGTCCGTGCTTGGCACCGCCAAGAAGGTCATCGTCTCCAAGGATGAGACCACCATCGTGTCCGGTGGCGGCTCCAAGGAGGACGTGGCCGCTCGCGTCGCTCAGATCCGTGGCGAGATCGCCAACACCGATTCCGATTACGATCGCGAGAAGCTGCAGGAGCGCCTGGCCAAGCTGGCCGGCGGTGTCGCCGTCATCAAGGTCGGCGCTGCCACCGAGGTTGAGGCCAAGGAACGCAAGCACCGCATCGAGGATGCCGTGCGCAACGCCAAGGCCGCTATCGAGGAAGGTCTGCTGCCGGGCGGCGGTGTCGCCCTGATCCAGCTGCCGCCAAGGCCAAGGACGACGTCAAGCTCGAAGGCGACGAGGCCACCGGTGCCGCGATCGTGTTCCGTGCCGTCGAAGCCCCGATCAAGCAGATCGCCGAAAATGCTGGCCTGTCCGGCGACGTGGTGATCGACAAGGTCCGCTCCCTGCCTGACGGCCAGGGCCTGAACGCGGCCACCAACGAGTACGAGGACCTGCTGGCCGCAGGCGTCACCGACCCGGTCAAGGTGACTCGTTCCGCTCTGCAGAACGCAGCTTCCATCGCTGGACTGTTCCTGACCACCGAAGCCGTGGTGGCCAACAAGCCGGAACCGCCGGCAGCCGCTCCGGCAGCTGGCGCCGACATGGGCTACTGATCGAAAGACCGGAAGCTTCCATAAGCTCAAATAGCTGATATGAGGCCCGCTTCCCGATGGGGAGCGGGCCTTTGCTTATCTGGAAGGCGCCTTACGCGCGCTTTCTACTGCGCGAACAAACGCGACGCCTGCATTTCGGTCTCCGAATACAACGTGGAGGCCTGCATCAATGCGCGCTGGATTGATTCAAGCGACTGCTCCATCTGCTGCTGCGCGGCACGCCACTGTTCGGCGACCGCTGTGAACTGCGTCGCAGCCCCGCCGCGCCAAACGCTCTGCAGATTGTTGAGATTGCCGTACATGCCCTGCACGGCCTGTCGGATGGATTGGATGGAGGCGTTGACGGCGGCGCTCGAGGACTGAATCTGCTCGCTGTCGACTTGATACTGTGGCATGTGCCGGTCCTTTCAATGATGATTGGTGTGTTTCTCCATGCGATCGCGGTTGGCGCAACCGGACGGTACAGTGGATGCTATGTCATCAGTGAGCGTGTGCAACGAAAAAAACGGAGCTGTGGTCGGAGAACATATGCATTTGGGTTCCGTCGGCGTGTCGCGAAACGGCGGCAGAACGGCAAAAGGTTGGAATATCGCGATTTGCATGTTGCTGGCGAGCGTGCTGGGTTTGTGTTTGATGCTGTGGATAACTCCGCCGGTCCATGCGGATGACAGTGCCGGATTGGGCATTACAGCCACGGACGACATCACCGACACGCAGAATCTGCTCGGTTCGAATGTCTCGGAGATCACGGACGCCATCAACCAGACGAAAAAGGAGACCGGCGTCACCGTCCGTTTGGTGTATCTGGACAGTTTCAACGCCAAGGGCAAGCCGGATAAATGGGTGAGCGCGCTGCTGGAATCGTTGAACCCGAAACCGAATACCGTGATGTTGGCGGTTGCCTCGAATGACGGTAATCTGGTGGTGGCCGTGTCTTCGAACTCGGAGGAATGGCTGAAGAAGAAGTCGACCGTCGACGCGCTGTCCGATGCCGCGCAAAAACCGTTGATGGAAAGCGATCCGGACTGGGCGAAGTCCGCGACCGACATGATGAATCAGATTTCGGTGCAGAAAAAGACCTCGACTTCGTCGCGGACATATGGATTGGCGTGAGGATTCGCCGGCGCGCTGCTGCTTCTGGTGGTGATTCTGGTGGTGTTCCATATCCTGCGCAAGAAGGGCGTGATCGGGCATCGGCGTAAGGGCCGCCATAGCGGCCGTCATGGTGCGGTCGCCGAACGTATCCAACCGGTCAAAGAGTGGGGCGCCGAATCGGAAAACGAGGATTATGTCAATCCGGATACCGCTTCAACGCAAGATTCAGAATCCGTTCAGGAAACATCCAGTGAAGGGAGCGATGCTTAAGCCATGAGCAAGCCTATTGAAGCATCCATTGTCGTTGTCGATGACGAGCCGTCCATCCGAGAGCTGCTGGTGGCATCCCTGCATTTCGCCGGTTTCGAAGTGAACACGGCCGCTTCGGGATCCGAAGCCATCGAGGTCATCGAAAGGCTGCAGCCGGATCTGATCGTGCTTGATGTGATGCTTCCGGACATCGATGGGTTCACGGTGACCCGACGCATCAGGCAGGAAGGCATCACCACGCCGGTGCTGTACCTGACCGCTCGCGATGACACCCAAGACAAGGTCATGGGGCTTACCGTGGGAGGCGACGACTATGTGACCAAGCCGTTCAGCCTCGAAGAGTCGTGGCCCGAATCCGCGCCATCCTGCGTCGCACCCAGCAGCAGGTGGAGGACGATCCGATCATCCGTGTGGGCGATCTCGAAATCAACGAGGACTCGCACGACGTGTCCCGAGCCGGACAGCCAATCGACCTGAGCCCTACCGAATACAAGCTTCTTCGCTACCTCATGGACAATGAAGGCCGCGTGCTGTCCAAGGCGCAGATTCTCGATCACGTGTGGCAATACGATTGGGGCGGGGACGCGGCCATCGTCGAATCGTACATCTCCTATCTTCGCAAGAAGGTCGATGGCATCGTCATCGAGGATGAGAACGGCGACAAGCACAAGGTAACGCCGCTGATCGAAACCAAGCGCGGCATTGGCTATATGATTCGCGCTCCCAAGAACTAGATTCAGCCATGAGCAAGAATCCCAATTCGCCGTCCACGGGCCACGCCTCCAATCCTTCGGCCATTCCGACCCCCATGCAGCCTCCCCGGTCGCTGCCGAAGCAGAACAAGGTATGGAGCCGTTTCACCCGCAGGATTCAAGCGATTCCGCTGAGCACGAAACTGGTCACCTGCATCATCGTGCTGCTGACCATCGGCACCATCGGCATCTCCTTTTCCATACGTACGTTGGTGGGCAATTATCTGCTGCAGAAGACCGATACGCAGCTGATCAACCAAGCCCAGCTGATTTTCAACAGCATGGACTCGCTCAGCAGCGACACCGGCGATGACGGGCGCAGCCTCATGAACACGTATTACGTGGAGGTGCGCGACAGCGAATACAAAAGCACGGGTGCCGGATCGGTGCCCATGCTCCGTGACGGAGTGGTTTCGGAACCAAGTCTGCCGGCCGACGGCAGCATCGACGGCGTCACTCTTGGACAGCCATTCACGACACGTGCGGTGGTGCACATCACCACAAGCCGCACCCCGGATCATTCCATCATGCAGGCCGCGCAGTCGCCATGGCGTGTTGTCGCGTTGCTTGGAACGAGAAGACACGGACCGGGCAAGTCAAGGACAGTGGCGTCGTGTTCATCGGCCTGTCGTTGAGCGATCAGATCGACACGGCCAACACATTGACGCGATTCTGCGCGATGGTGGGCATCGCGGTGGTGCTGATCGGCGCGATACTCGGCACCATTCTGGTGCAAAGCACGCTCGCGCCCTTGAAGCGGATTGAAAAGACCGCCGCGAAAATCGCCGCGGGAGATCTCAGCCAACGTGTGCCAGACCTGCCGGAAAGCACGGAGGTCGGCTCTCTGTCCATGTCGCTGAACACCATGCTGACACGCATCGAGGAGAGCTTCCACGCGCAGGAAGAGACCACCGAAAAAATGAAGCGGTTCGTCTCGGACGCAGTCACGAATTGCGTACGCCGCTCGCCGCCATTCACGGGTACGCCGAGCTGTACAAAATGCAGCGCGACATGCCTGGGGCTTTGGAGAGGGCTGACGAATCCATCGAACATATCGAGGCGTCCAGCGCGCGTATGACGGTTCTGGTGGAGGACCTGCTGTCTTTGGCTCGTTTGGACGAAGGACGTGGCATCGACATCACGCAGCAGGTGAAACTGACCTTCGTGGTGCGCGACGCAGCCGATGACCTGCATGCGCTCGACCCCGACCGCGGCATTTCCTGCGGACAGGTCGTGCTCCAACCAAGTACCGATATGGATCATCCCGCCCAATTCGCCTTCCAAAATGGCAGATGCCCCAGATTGAGTTGAAGGGTGATGCTTCGAGACTGCGTCAAGTGGTCACCAACATCGTGGGCAATATCCACCGGTATACGCCGGCGGACTCGCCTGTGGAGATCTCCATGGGTGTGCTCCCCGCGTCGATCAGTCCCGAATCCCTATCCCGTATGCCGTCCAACGAGCAGTCGCTGCGCCATCTGGTCGAAGCCATCGAAGTGGGGCAGTCCATGCAAGTAGGTATGAACTACGCGATTGTGCGATTCAGCGACCACGGTCCCGGCGTGCCGCCGGAGGCACGGTCGAAGATCTTCGAACGTTTCTACACCGCCGACCCGTCGCGTGCGCGTCAGAAGGGCGGTACGGGACTCGGCATGGCAATCGCGCAATCCGTGGTCAAGGCGCATCATGGATTCATCTGCGCATCCGGCAGCGAAGGAACGGGACTGACCCTGACGGTGGTGCTGCCGATCGCCCCGGTCGAACCCAAGCCGCAGCCGATTACGGCGAGCGAGAATCGAAAAAACGAAAAAAAGAATCGCAAATCAAAGAAATAACGCTCTTTTCCGTCGGGAAAGCAGACGCTATCGGCGCGGAAGGATGGGTGCGGCCCACCTCTTGCGCTAAACTGTATCTTTGGTTTGAAAATGGGCGAATGGTTTTACCTATTCGCGTGAAGGTATCTGATCAGCAAAATGTGAGGTGACAATGCCGAGCGGACGTGTTCGTTGGTTTGATGCGAACAAAGGCTATGGTTTCATTCAGACGGGTGAGGGCACGGATGATGTGTTCCTGCCCGCTGCCGCCCTTCCCGAGGGCGTGAAGACGCTGCGTAAGGGCGCCAAGGTCGAGTATTCCGTCATTGATGGTCGTCGTGGGCCGCAGGCGATGGGAGTGACGCTGGTTGCCTCGGCCCCGTCGCTGGTTAAAGCCACCCGTCCGAAGCCGGACGATATGGCCGCCATCGTGGAGGATCTGATCAAGCTGCTTGACTCCGCGGGCAATCAGCTTCGTCGACATCGCTATCCTTCACCGGCTGAAAGCAAGAAGCTCGCCACGCTTCTGCGCGCGGTCGCCGACAATTTCGACGTACAGGAATAGAGTTTCATGTCCGATACCACAATGGATCCCAAGGCAATCGCCCAAGCGGTCGCTGTCACAGTGTCCGACGAGGACGGTCAGGTCGGCGACTTCGTGGAAGCCATCGACCTGGGAGACAACGTCACCGATTTCCGCTTCGAATCCCGAGTACGCGGCTACGAAGGCTGGCAATGGTCGGTCACGTTATACCATGATGTCGAACTGGACCATTGGACGGTCAACGAATCATCCCTGGTCCCGACAGACAAGGCCCTGCGTCCGCCAAAATGGATTCCTTGGAAGGACCGTCTCGAGCCGGGCGATTTGGCGGTGACCGATTCAATCGGCACCGATCCCGATGACCCCCGCATGGAAGAGGGCTTCCGCAAGACGCAGGATGCCGAAACATCGGACGATACGGAAGACAAACCGTCAGTCGCGGATGAAACCGTACAGGAACCGGCGATGGATGGAAACGCTTCGGATGAGTCTGAGAAGACGGACGTTTCGGAGGATTCCGAACAGCCTGTGACGTCCGAAGAGGATGTCGAAGAGGCGGTCGAGGAATTCGACCTGTCCCGCAGGCACGTGTTGACTCCGCTTGGCCGGTCGCAGACCGCAAAACGTTGGTACGAAGCCCACATGGGCCAAAATCGCTATCCACCAAGACGGCCGACGGCAATCCTTGCTCCACATGCGGATTCTTCATTCCGCTGAAGGGTGAGTTGAACCTGCTGTTCGGCGTGTGCGCCAACAAGTGGAGCCCGGATGACGGCAGGGTCGTGTCCATCGATCATGGCTGCGGAGAGCATTCCGAAATCGATCCACCGGAGCCGTCGCATCTGTGGGTGCAGTCGAAGCCGGCGTTCGACGACATGCATATCGATATCATCGCCCAGGCGCCGCGTGACGAGCGGGGCTCCGTGGAGCTGATCGAACAGCTTTCGTCCGATGACGACCATAATCCGAATGAGGATGAGGAAGGTTCGGACGCGGACATCGAAGCCAACACCATCGACGACGACGCCAGCCAAGAGGATGTGCTTGAGCATGTGGCCTCCGACGATGCGCCTGAAGTAGAGACCACCGTCACCGTGGTCGACGAGAATAAGCCGGAAACGTCGGACGATACCGAATCGGCTGATACGGCTGAGCCGACTGAATCGGACGAGCCAGTCGAACAGACTGAACAGGTTGATTCCGCCGATTCCGTCAATTCCGCCGGGTCGGTTGAGCCGGTTGAACAGATGGATGAGACGGTAGTTGAGCCGACTGCTGAAACCACCGAGCAAACGGAAAACAAATCGATGGAAGACGAATCGGTGGAAACCGAGTCAACAGAAGCCGAATCGGCGGAAACCGAACCGGCGGAAACCGAATCGGCGGCGGCTGAAACAACGGAAAGCGAAATGACGGAAGCTGATTCGTCGGCTCAAGCCGAATCCGACAAATAATCGTCATCGTATATGAGAGGGCCACGTACCTGAATGTGTACGTGGCCCTCTCATATCTTGTTTTCTTTTTTATGCGGTCAGTGCACGACGGTGACGGTGCAGTCTGCGAAGTTGATGATTTGCTTGGAAACCGATCCAAGGAAATGCGCGTCCAGACCGGACAAGCCGCGCGAACCGACCACTAGATGACGTGCGTAGCGGGAAGCCGCGATAAGCCCCTTCGAGGCGGGAATATGGAAAGCGTGCGATTCGATTTGGAAATCGTCGGGAATGTTCGCTGATGAAACCTGAACCGAATCGAGCAATTCATCAAGCATGCGTTCCGCCTGCGCCTGGCCGACGGAGATGGGAGCGACGGCGTTCTCATACCCTTTGACCACGCCCAAATCTTTCAGCTGCCAGCAGAACATGACCTGCAGGGGAGCGTGATGCAGGGCCGCGAAATCGATGGCGAAACGCAAAGCGTGTTTGGAGGTCTCCGAACCATCAACGCCTACAACCACCGGACGCTGGTTCCGAGGCAGGGGAGAACCCGGCATCGTGTAGGAGACCGTTTCCTCGGTCGGCGTAAGCGCATTGGCGATGGCGTCCTGCACGGATGCCTCTTCATCATCGAGGATACGCACCACGGTGACGGGCACCTTCGCCTCCTCTGCAAGAGAAGCGGAAAGCGATCCCAGAAACCATCGTGCCACGCGTCCAAGCGAACGACGTCCGACGACGATCTGTTGGGCGTCCTTGCCGATTTCCAGAAGCGCTGCCGTTCCGGTGGCTTTGACGGAGGTGAGTTTGACGCGGTTCTCGTCAATCGTCATGCCTTGCGAGGCCTGGGCCACCCATTCGCGCAGCCGACGGGCGATATCATGACGCATCTGCGCCCATTGCTCCTCATCTTCCGGCTGGGATCCCATATCCCATGAATGGGTCCATGCGTAGACCGCATTCACCTGCTGTCCGGTCAGCGATGCTTCGCCAAGAGCCCAACGGAGGGCTGCGAAGGATTCATCGGACCCGTCGACGCCGACGACGATGTCGCCTCGGCGGGAATCCATCACATCATTCGATTGCAGGATGGTGTCGCTCATTTGGTGACCTCCTTGGTCGTTGCTATAAGTCAAGCATATCCGTTCCTTTGCGTCCATAGCGCAATTTACGCGCCGGCGGAATAAACGTCACCGCGAATCGGTAGAGTGTTGAAGGACTAACAAGAGTGGAAGGACAAGCATGTTCGAACGGTTTACCGACCGTGCGCGACGCGTGATTGTGTTGGCGCAGGAAGAAGCTCGGACCCTCCAGCACAACTACATCGGCACCGAGCATCTGCTGCTGGGCCTGATTCGTGAGGGTGAAGGCGTTGCCGCCAAGGCATTGGCCTCGAAGGGCGTGACCTTGGACGACACCCGCAAGCAGGTCGAAGAGATGATCGGCAAGGGAAATGCGTCGCCGAACGGCCACATTCCCTTCACCCGCATGCCAGGCAGGTGTTGGAGCTGTCGCTACGTGAGGCGTTGCAGCTGGGGCACAGCTATATCGGCACCGAGCATATCCTGCTCGGTCTGATTCATGAGGGCGAAGGCGTCGGCACACAGGTGCTGATCAAGATGGATGTCAACCTTGGCGAACTGCGTAGCGCCACCATCGATCTGATCCGAGGCAATTCCAGCGACGGCAAGAACGATGGCAAGGGCGAACTCGCCAATGCCGGTGGCGTGCAGGACCGTCGCAATCAGACCGGTTCCGCGATTCTCGACCAGTTCGGCCGCAACCTTACGGCCGAGGCTGCCGCTGGGAAGCTCGATCCGGTGATCGGACGATCCAACGAGATCGAGCGTGTGATGGTGGTGTTGAGCCGCCGCACCAAGAACAACCCGGTGCTGATCGGCGAGCCTGGCGTAGGCAAGACCGCGGTGGTCGAAGGACTCGCGCAGAAGATCAACGCCGGTGATGTGCCGGAAACGCTGAAAGGCAAGCAGGTCTACTCCTTGGACCTCGGTTCCATGGTTGCTGGTTCCCGCTACCGTGGCGATTTCGAGGAACGCCTGAAGAAGGTTTTGAAGGAGATCAAGACCCGCGGCGACATCGTGCTGTTCATCGATGAGATTCACACCATCGTGGGCGCAGGCTCCGCGGATGGCGCCTTGGGCGCTTCCGATATGTTGAAGCCGATGCTGGCCCGTGGCGAACTGCAGACCATCGGCGCGACCACCACCGACGAGTACCGCAAGTACATCGAGAAGGATGCCGCGCTGGAACGTCGTTTCCAGCCGATCCAGGTGCACGAGCCGACCATCGCCGAGACCATTGAGATTCTGAAGGGCTTGCGTGAGCGTTACGAGAACCACCATCATGTGACGATCATCGATGGCGCGCTGCAGGCCGCGGCGGAACTTTCCAGCCGCTACATTCAGGACCGCCACCTGCCCGACAAGGCCATCGATCTGATCGATGAGGCCGGCGCCCGACTGCGTATCCGCAGGCTCACCGCTCCGCCGGAGCTCAAGGAATTGGACGCCAAGCTGCCAAGCTGGCCGAGGAGAAGGACCAGGCCATCAAGGACCAGGACTTTGAGAAGGCCGCCGAGCTGCGTGACAAGCAGGAGAAGATCGAGTCCGAGCGCAAGGAGAAGGAATCCGCTTGGCGTGAGGGCGAGTCCGATGTGAAGATGGTGGTGGATGAGGACGTCATCGCTGAGGTGATTTCCCAGACCACCGGCATTCCGGTGTTCAAGCTCACCCAGGCCGAATCCAAGAAGCTCATGGGCATGGAGAGTGAACTGCACAAGCGCATCATCGGTCAGGATGAGGCTGTGTCCGCATTGAGCCGTTCCATCCGTCGCGCACGCGTCGGATTGAAGGATCCGAAGCGTCCGGCTGGTTCGTTCATCTTCGCTGGCCCGACCGGCGTTGGTAAGACCGAGCTGGCCAAGGCCCTCGCCGAATTCCTGTTCGACGATGAGGATGCGCTGATCCGCGTGGACATGTCGGAATTCTCCGAAAAGTACGCCGCGTCGCGCCTGTTCGGTGCGCCTCCGGGATACGTCGGCTACGAAGAAGGCGGCGAACTTACCGAAAAGGTGCGTCGCAAGCCGTTCTCCGTGGTGTTGTTCGACGAAATCGAAAAAGCCCATCCGGACATTTTCAACACGCTGTTGCAGGTGCTGGACGATGGCCATCTGACCGATGGCCAGGGACGCAAGGTGGACTTCAAGAACACCATCATCATCCTGACCACCAACCTCGGCACTCGTGACATCGCCAAGGCCGCCAACACCGGTTTCAACCTGGGCACGAACACCGAATCGAGCTACCAGCGCATGAAGGAACAGGTCTCCGCCGAACTCAAGCAGCAGTTCCGTCCGGAGTTCCTGAACCGTCTGGATGACATCATCGTGTTCAAGCAGCTCACCGAACCGCAGGTGCGTCAGATCGTCGACTTGGATGTCAAGCAGCTCAACGACCGTCTGTTCGACCGTCACATGTCGCTCGAACTGACCGACGCGGCCAAGGATCTGCTCGCACAGAAGGGCTTCGACCCGCTGCTGGGCGCCCGTCCGCTGCGTCGCGTGATTCAGCGCGACATCGAGGACGCCATTTCGGAGAAGATCCTGATGGGCGACCTCGAAGATGGCCAGCGCGTGAAGGTGGACGCCGAAGGCGAAGGCATTCTGGGTGAGTTCACGTTCACCGGCGAGGCCTTCGAAGAGCCGAACCAGAAGGATAATCCGGCGGAGGCGACCGAAACGGCCGCTGAAACCGATGCCGCCACTGAACCGACGGCATCGACGGAACCGGCTGATTCCGCGCAGTCGCAGAACTGATTTCCAACGTTGCGGGGTAAGAACCCCGGCAACGCGTATGCAAAAAGACCGGTGGGTTCATGATGGAATGTCATGACCACCGGTCTTTTTTACATATGCCTATTCGTCCAGCTATCCGTTCAGCTGGACGGTTGTGGTTCCGCCCGCTTCCAAGCGGAACCACAACCGTATCGCTCTATGGGAGCGTCATTACTTGATGGCGTTCAGCCACTGTTCCTTGGTGGCCTTCTCCGCCTCAAGCTTGGCCTTCTTCTTCGGATCGGACTCAGCGGCGATCTGGGCGTCAAGTTCGGCGAGCTGTGCGTTGAGCTGCTCCTCGAAGGAGGACTTACGGGCGTCGGCTTCCGGATCGGACTGCTTCCAGGCGGCATCCTCAACAGCCTTGATCTGCTTGTCGACAGCATCAAGACGGCTTTCGATGCGGTGCATGTCATCGCGCGGAACGTAGCCGATCTGGTCCCATTCCTCCTGAATGGCGGCCAATGCCTGGCGAGCCTGCTTGGCGGCCTTCTCATCCTTGACCGGCACCAAAGCCTCAGCCTTGGTCAGCAGTTCTTCCTTCTTGGCGAGATTTTCCTTTTCGGACGAGCTAATCTGCTCGCGATCGGCCTGACGGGCGTTGAAGAACGTGTCCGCCGCAGCACGGAAACGTGCCCACAGCGCGTCATCATCACGACGGCCCGCACGACCGGCCTTCTTCCAACGATCCATCAGCTCGTTGAACTTGCGGGAGGTTTCCACCCAAGCGGTGGAATCCTTGATCTCCTCGGCTTCGGCGATGATGGCCTCCTTCGCGGCCTTGGCGTTGCTGCGCTCCTCATCGCGGCCCTGGGCCCACTTGCGGCGGGCGCTGTTGAACGTAGTGCGGGCGGAGGAGAAACGGGACCACAGGGCGTCGGCGTCGGCCTTGTCGAGACGGACGCTATTGTGCTGGTGATCCTGCCACTGCTGGAACAGCGAACGGAACTTGTCCGCGGTGGAACGCCAGTTGGTGTTGTCGCCCAGGGAATTGGCCAGAGCCTCGGCCTTCTCCACAATCGCGGTACGTTCGGCCAGCGCCTTGGCGACGGCGGCCTTGTGGGCCTCGCTCAGCTCGGCCTTCTTGGCCGCTCCGGCCTCCTTCAGTGCTTCGAACTGGGACTTGAGCGCCTCAATATCTCCGACGACGGCCGGCTGCTCGATTTCGGCGGAAAGCGTCTTGATGGACTCGTCGATCTCACGGTTCTTCACATTGCTGGACTTGAGCCTGTTGGCGAACAGGTCGAGCTTCGCCTTCAGATCGAGATAGCGACGGGCATACAGTGCCAGGGCCTCTTCCTTGGAAGCGTCCGGAAACTGTCCGACCTCGCGTTCTCCCTCGCCTTCCTTCACGAACACGGTGCCGTCATCGGCGACACGGCCGAACGCTTCGGTGGCCTTGATATCGGCTTCGGAGAATCCGGTGGAGGTTGCAGGACGCTGCGGAGCCTTCTTGGCGAAGGCCGCGGGGCTCGGCGCATGCGGCTTCATGGCCGCTGGGCTCGGGACGGCCGGTTTGCTGGCCTGGGTTGCGGGCGTCGCTGCCTGCTCGTTGGTTTCAGTGGTGTTCTCGGACGCGGTGACATTCTCGTCGGCCATGGCCAGCTCCTTACGTAAGCTTCATGTAGTGCAGAGGTGACGGTCCGTGACGTGCGCTTCCACACCTTGAAAAACGCGCGGCATTTTCCGTAACCTCATTTATTATAGAGAACCGTGGCTAAAGGTGCATCTATTTCAGGATTTCCAGAGTGGCTCCCCTCTGAACGTGTTGTGGAGCAGCGTGTCATCGACACGCTCCGTAATGTATTCGAGCTCAATGGCTTCATAGGCATTGAAACCCGTGCTGTTGAGCAGGGTTCCAGCCTGCTCAAGAAAGGCGAGACCAGCAAGGAGATTTACCTGCTGAGCCGTCTTCAGGAAGTCGGACACGAGTCCGACACTCCGATTGAGGATCGTCTTGGTCTGCACTTCGATCTGACCGTTCCGCTGAGCCGTTATGTCGTCGAACATTCCGGCGATCTGGCGTTCCCGTTCAAACGTTGGCAGATTCAGAAGGTCTGGCGTGGCGAACGCCCGCAGGAAGGACGTTTCCGCGAGTTCGTGCAGGCCGACATCGACGTGATCGGCAATGGCGATCTGCCCGACCATTACGAGGTCGAATTGCCGTTGGTCATGGTGTCCGCATTGGAACGTCTGCGCGAGTTCGGTCTGCCGAAGGCCACCGTGCATGCGAACAACCGCAAACTCTCCGAAGGCTTCTACCGTGGTTTGGGCCTTACGGATATCGAAGGCGTGCTGCGTGAGATCGACAAGCTCGACAAGATCGGCGCCGATGAGGTGGCCAAGCTGCTCGTCGAAGGCTGCGGCGCCGACGAAGCCCAGGCCCGTGCCTGCCTCGAACTGGCCGAGCTGACCGCCGCCGACGGCAAGGAACTGTCCGACAAGTTCGACGCATTGTGCGCCAAGCATGACATCGCGTCTGATTCCGACGCCTACGTGTTGGCACGCCAGGGACTCGACACGCTGGCGATGATCGTCGACGAGGCCGCGCGCATCCGTCCGGGCTCCGTGATCGCCGATCTGAAAATCGCCCGTGGTCTTGATTACTACACCGGTTCCGTGTATGAGACGTTCCTCGACGGCGCCGCCGCTTTGGGCTCCATCTGCTCCGGCGGCCGTTACGACAACCTCGCATCGCAGGGCAACAAGAAGTACCCGGGCGTGGGCCTGTCCATCGGCCTGTCCCGCCTGGTCTCCTACATGCTGCACACCGCGGGCGCGCACGCCAACCGTGTGTCTCCGGCATCCGTGCTCGTGGCGGTATGGAATGAAGCGACCGCTCCGCGTCCAACCTGATCGCCAACCAGCTGCGCTCCCGTGGCATCGCGGCGGACGTGGCGCCGACCGCGGCCAAGCTCGGCAAGCAGATCAAATATGCAGACAAGCTCGGCATCCCGTACGTCTGGTTCCCGGCCGACGCTTCCGAAGAGGCGCCCAGGACGAAGTCAAGAACATCATCACAGGAGACCAGCGGCCGGCTGACGCACAGTCGTGGGAGCCGGATACTGTGTATGCCCAGCAAACCGTTACCGTTGAAGCCTGAAATCGCAAGACTTCGCAACATACAAGAGGATAAGGAATAGGGGAAGCATGAGCCAGACGGCTTACAGAACACATCATGCAACCGAAGTGACCGAACAGCTCGTCGGTCAGAAGGTGACGCTCGCCGGTTGGGTCGATCGTCGCCGCGACCACGGTGGCGTGGCCTTCATCGATCTTCGCGACAACACCGGTCTGGTGCAGGTCGTCATCTATGACGAGGAGATGGCCCGTCCGCTGCGCTCCGAATTCGTGATCCAGGTCGTCGGCGAGGTTCGTCTGCGTCCGGACGGCAACGAGAACGAGCATCTGGCCACCGGCAAGATCGAAGTCGTGGCCGAAAGCATCGAAGTGCTGGCCAAGTCCGATGCTCTGCCGTTCCAGGTCTCCACCGCTCTTGAGAACGAGTCCGAGAACAAGCTGCCGGGCGAGGACGTGCGTTTGAAGTACCGTTACCTCGACCTGCGTCGTCCGTCCATGCAGCGCAATCTGAAGCTGCGCGCCCAGATGTCGAAGGCCGCCCGCCATGCGCTGGAGGAAATGGGCTTCGAGGAGATCGAAACCCCGACCATGATCAAGTCCACGCCGGAAGCGCCCGTGACTTCGTCGTGCCGGCCCGTCTGGTGCCGGGTTCCTGGTACGCTCTGCCGCAGTCCCCGCAGCTGCTCAAGCAGCTGCTCATGGTCTCCGGCGTCGAGCGTTACTACCAGCTGGCCCGCTGCTATCGTGACGAGGACTTCCGCGCCGACCGCCAGCCGGAATTCACCCAGCTCGACATGGAGATGGCCTTCGTGGACCAGGAGGACGTGATGGCCATGGCCGAAAAGGTCATCGCCGCCATCTGGAAGTCCGCCGGCTACGACATCAAGCTGCCGATCCAGCGCATCACCTGGCAGGACGCCATGGACAAGTACGGTTCCGACAAGCCGGATCTGCGTTTCGGCAATCCGCTGATCGAACTGACCGATTACTTCAAGAACACGCCGTTCCGCGTGTTCCAGGCCCCATACGTCGGCGCGGTGCTCTTCAAGGGTGGCGCGGCCACGCCTCGCCGTCAGTTCGACGCATGGCAGGATTGGGCCAAGCAGCGTGGCGCCAAGGGCCTCGCCTATGTGGTGTTCGCCGAGAACGGCGAACTCAAGGGCCCCGTCGCCAAGAACCTGTCCGAAGAGGAACGCAACGGTCTGAAGGAAGCCGTCGGCGCCGAAGACGGCGACGCCGTGTTCTTCGCAGCCGGTCGCCGCACCTCCTCCCAGGAACTGCTGGGCGCCGTGCGTGTCGAGCTTGCCCGCCGCGCGGGCCTGCTCAAGCCCGACGATTTCGCCTTCACTTGGGTTGTGGACTTCCCGCTGTTCAAGCCGACCGATGACCCGGACGACGACGATGTGGCAGTCGGCCACTCCAAGTGGACCTCCATGCATCACCCGTTCACCATGCCGTCCAAGGATTGGATCGACAAGTTCGACAAGGATCCGGAACACGCCATGTCCGATTCCTACGACATCGTGTGCAACGGCAACGAAATGGGCGGCGGCTCCGTGCGTATCCACCGCGACGACATTCAGGACCGTGTGCTTGACGTGCTTGGCATCACGCCGGAAGAGGCCGCAGACAAGTTCGGCTTCCTGCTTGAGGCATTCAAGTACGGCGCTCCGCCTCACGCCGGCATCGCTCTCGGCTGGGATCGTACCGCCGCAATTCTGGCTGGCGCCGACTCCATCCGCGACGTCATCGCCTTCCCGAAGGCTGGCGGCGGCCGCGATCCGCTGACCGGCGCTCCGGCTCCGATCTCCGCTGAGCAGCGCGCCGAGACCGGTGTCGATTACGATCCGGATGAGGACGAGGACTGATACGGTTTCGCCCATAGATGAATGAAAAATGTCCGAACATCAATGATGCTCGGACATTTTTTATTATTCGCGTTGTCTATTTTCCGTCGCTGTCATTACAGTGGAGCGTGTTTGATTATCCGGCAACCAGAAAGGGTTGAAGCGCGGTATGAAATCGAAAACACAGGACAAGAAGCGACTGAACGCGGTCGGCATGCGCATATGCGCGCTGTTCGCCGTGCTCGCCGTGGTCTTTGCGGCATTCATGACGACCGTTCCGCATGCGCTCGCCTCCGAAACCGGCAATCCGGCCTCGGTCAAGGGCAAGACATATAAAATCGGCACCGACACCACGTTCGCACCGTTCGAATACCGTGAGAACGGCAAGATGACCGGCATCGACATGGAGCTAATCCGAGCATCGCCAAGGAAGAGGGCTTTAAGGTCGAGATACAGTCGCTGGGATTCAACGCCGCGTTGCAGGCCCTAAGCTCCAACCAGGTGGACGTCGTCATAGCCGGCATGTCCATCACTGACGAGCGTAAAGCCTCCTATGATTTCTCGAATCCGTATTTCCAATCCGGCATCCAGATGGCCGTCGCGGCCAACAACGACGACGTCACCGGCTATAAGGACCTCAAAGGCCGGACGGTTGTGGCGAAAACCGGCTCGGAGGGCGAATCGTACGCCAAACAGCATGCCGACAAGTACGGTTACAAGGTGACTTCCGTCGACCAATCCTCAACCATGTACGAGATGGTCAAATCCGGCAATGCCGTCGCGGTGTTCGACGATTATCCGGTACTGGCATATGGCGTATCGCAGAACAACGGTCTGAAAATCGTGACTCCGAAGGTGCCGCACGGCGAATACGGCATGGCCGTGAACAAAGGCATGAACGCAGATTTGCTGGCCGCCATCAACGATGGATTGAACAAGATGATCGCTTCGGGAGAATACGAGCGAATCGTCGCACAATATCTTGGCAAGCAAGGCGCGAAAGAGCAGGCCAAATCGATTTCCGGCATGATCACCGACAATGGCGACGACAGCGCCGAACAACAGAAGGTCGGTTTCCTCGGACTGGTCAAACAGTCGATGCCGGCATTGCTGACGGGCTTGAGGAACACGCTGCTGATCACGCTGCTTTCCTTCGCGATCGCATTGGTGCTCGGCGTCGCGTTCGGCCTGATGAAGGTTTCGGAAAGCAAAATCGCCGCAGGATTGGCCAATGTGTACATCGCGGTGTTCCGCGGCACCCCGATCCTGGTGTGGGCGTTCTTCTTCTACTTCGGTGTGCCCCAGCTCATCGGACATAGCGTGAACATCTGGGTCGCCGGCGCATTGACCTTGTCGCTCAACTCCGGCGCGTACCTGGCGGAAATCGTGCGTGGCGCAGTCCAATCGGTCGATTCCGGACAGATGGAGGGCGCACGTTCGCTGGGACTCAACCACAGGCAGGCCATGCGCCGAGTGATTCTGCCGCAGGCCAGCAAAATCGCCATGCCTTCGATCATCAACCAGCTGGTCATCATGATCAAGGACTCCTCTCTGCTGCTCGCCATCGGCTTCGGTGAGCTGCTGTACCAGGCGCAGCAGCTGTACGCGGCGAACTTCCGCGTAACCGAAACGCTGCTGATCGTCGGCGTCATGTACTTCGTGGCCATCACCATCCTGACGTGGCTGGCCAACATCGTGGACAGGAAGGCGAACCGATGAACGAGAACGACGTGATCATCGACGTCAAGGATCTGCACAAAAGCTACGGGCAGACCGAGGTCATCAAAGGCGTCGACATGACCGTGCGCAAAGGCGAGGTGATCTGCATCATCGGACCGTCCGGCGCCGGCAAATCCACCATATTGCGTTGCCTGAACGGACTCGAACAGGCCACCGGCGGCAAGATCGTGGTCAACGGACACGATTTGACGGACAGCCATGTGAACATCGACCAGGTGCGCGAGCAGGTGGGCATGGTGTTCCAGCATTTCAACCTGTTCAACAACATGAGCGTGATCGACAACATCACCCTCGCACCGAAACTGGTGCATCATGAAACGGATGAGCAGGCCCGCGCGCACGCCATGGAACTGCTGAAAACCGTAGGATTGGCCGAAAAAGCCGACGCCATGCCGAAATCGCTGTCCGGCGGGCAGAAGCAGCGTGTGGCGATCGCGCGCTCGCTGGCGATGAATCCGAAGGTGATGCTGTTCGACGAGGCGACATCCGCGCTCGACCCGGAAATGGTGGGCGATGTGCTCGAAGTGATTCGCGACCTTGCCGCCAAAGGCATGACCATGGTGCTGGTGACCCATGAGATGGGCTTCGCACGCGAAGTGGCCACGAGGGTCATCTTCACCGATGCCGGCGTGATCGAGGAAGAGGGAACCCCTGACGAGATCTTCAACCATCCGAAGGGCGAACGATTGAAGACCTTCCTCTCCAAGGTGCTGTGAAATTGCTCCGGCGGCGATCCGTTTGATGAATATGTTCGTCAAACGGTATGAAATGTCTCATATTCCGGACGAAATGATGTGAACGGGCAGTATAGGAAACATGAATTTCGCATTGCTCTCTTATACTGCCTTTATGTCTGAAATGAAAGAAACCGAAGCGAAGCGTCCCATCATGCCGGACGCGGGAGCGGATAACAGGCCGCTCGTCGAACTGACCCATGTCGAGAAGCATTATGGCGATCTGCATGTGCTCAAGGACATCAACCTCACCGTACGCAAAGGCGAGGTGCTCGTCATCGTCGGACCGTCCGGCTCCGGCAAATCCACGATGTGCCGCACCATCAACCGTCTGGAAACCATCGATTCCGGCGATATCCGCATCGACGGCAAACCGCTGCCGCAGGAAGGCAAGGAACTCGCCAAACTGCGTGCGGAAGTGGGCATGGTGTTCCAATCGTTCAACCTGTTCGCCAACAAAACCATTTTGGAAAACGTGACATTGGCGCCGATCAAGGTGCGCCACATGGACAAGAAGGAAGCCGAGGACCTGGCCATGGATTTGCTGGGCCGCGTCGGCGTGGCCTCGCAGGCCTCCAAAATGCCGTCGCAGCTGTCCGGCGGCCAGCAGCAGCGTGTCGCCATCGCCCGCGCCCTCGCCATGCAGCCGAAGGTCATGCTGTTCGACGAGCCAACGTCCGCTCTCGACCCGGAAATGGTCAACGAAGTGCTTGACGTCATGGTCGAACTCGCCCACGAAGGCATGACCATGCTGTGCGTGACCCACGAGATGGGCTTCGCGCGCAAGGTGGCCGACAAGGTCGTGTTCATGGCCGACGGACAGATTCTCGAACAGAGCACGCCGGACGACTTCTTCGAACATCCGAAGACCGATCGCGCCAAGGACTTCCTGTCGAAGATCCTCACCCACTGAAGTGACGGAACATAACGACAGAAGAAGGAACCTGATATGAAACCACTTTCGATCACGGCGAAACGCATGTTGCGCAGAGCCGTCGCGGCATTCTGCGCGTGCGCGTGCGTGTTCGCGGTATCCGCATGCGGCGCGGACGAAACCGGCAAGATCCGCATCGGCATCAAATTCGACCAGCCTGGCCTGGGCTTCAAGAAGAACGGCACCTACGTCGCTTCGACGTGGACGTGGCCAAGTACGTGGCCAAGAAACTCGGCTATTCCGAAGACGAGATCGTATGGAAGGAATCGCCGTCCAAGCAGCGTGAGGCTATGCTGCAGAACGGCGATGTCGACTACATCGTCGCATCCTATTCCATCACCGACGAACGCAAGAAGGTCGTCGATTTCGCCGGCCCGTATTTCGTGGCCGGACAGGATCTGCTGGTACGCAAGGACGAAACCGGCATTGACGGACCTAAGGATCTGAACGGCAAGCGGCTGTGCTCCATGACCGGCACCACATCCGCCGTCAACGTCAAGGAGAAGTTCGCCAAGCAGACCCAGCTGATGGAACAGCCCGGCATGGCGGAATGCGCCACCGCGTTGCTTTCCGGCATTGTGGACGCCGCCACCACCGACGACATCATTCTTGCCGGCCTCGCATCCGCCTCACGTGGACGTCTGCGCGTGGTGGGCAAGCCGTTCACCCAGGAGTATTACGGCATCGGTGTCAAGAAGGGCAACACCGAGCTGAAGAACAAAATCAACAACGCCATCACCGATATGATTCAGGACGGTTCTTGGCAAAGGGCCATTTCCGACAACACCAGGGGAGTGGCCTACACGCCGAACGCCAAGTACAATCCGCCGGTGCCGAATGGAAAGGGGAATAAGTGATGGACGGATTCCTCGCGTTGTTCAGCCAATACAACATTCCCGGCGCGTTTCTGGTGAACATCGAGCTGACCCTGTGGTCGGCGTTGTTCTCCACGATTCTGGGCGTCATCCTCGTGATGATGCGCATTTCTCCGATCGCCTCGCTCCGTACCGTTTCCGGTGCCTACGTCGAACTGTTCAAGAACCTGCCGCTGACCATCATCATGGTGTTCATGGTGCTGGGTGCGTACGCGCAGCTGAAGTTCAGCTTCTCCGACACGTTCGCCACCAACTTCTTCTGGCTGGCCGTGACGGGCCTGAGCCTGTACACCGCGGCTTTCGTATGTGAATCGCTGCGCTCCGGCATCAACACCGTGCCGCTTGGTCAAGCCGAGGCCGCCCGCGCGTTGGGCCTGAACTTCATGCAGGCCGCCACTCAGATCATCCTGCCGCAGGCGTTCCGCGGTTCCGTGGCACCGTTGGGCAACACGCTGATCGCATTGCTGAAAAACTCCACCGTCGCGGCGGCGGCATCCGTGGCCACCGAAACCTCGACGATGATGAGCGAAATGATCGAATACCACGCCGACCAAATCGTACCGATCTTCCTGATCTTCGCCTTCGGCTATGTGGTTCTGATCATTCCGATCGGCATGCTGACCACGTATCTGTCCAACAAGCTCGCGGTGAGGAGGTGACGCGACATGGCAAGCAATGAAAGCGCGGTGCTGTTCGACCAGCCTGGTCCGAAGGGCCGCAAAACCATCCGTATCGTCAATTGGATCGCAGGCATCATCTTCGCGGTGGTGGTCGTGCTGATCCTCATGCGTCTGCACAATCCGCCGGACGGCGAGAACCAGCTGAGCTGGGAACTGTGGAAACCGGCGCTTGACGCCGAAGCATGGACCGACTTCTATCTGCCGGGACTGTGGGCCACGATCCGCGCGTCCGTACTGGCCGTGGTCGGAGCGTGGTGTTCGGCCTGGTCTTTGGTGTGGGCCGACTGCTGCCGAGCCTGCTGATCCGTACCATTTCCGGCGCGATCGTGGAATTCGCACGGGCCGTCCCCGTTCTGCTGCTCATGATCTTCTTCTGGCGCTGGTTCGCCTTCGCAGGTCTGCCCAGCCCCGCGTATTGGGCGGTGGTGCTCGCGCTTGTGATCTACAACGGATCCGTGGTGGCCGAGCTGGTGCGTTCCGGCGTGGGCAACCTGCCGAACGGCCAGCGTGAGGCCTCGCTCGCCTTGGGATTGACCCGCACGCAGTCGCTGTTGCAGATCGAAGTGCCGCAGGCATCTACGCCATGCTGCCGGCGGCCGTGACCCAGCTGGTCGTCGTGTTGAAGGACACCGCGCTCGGCTCGATCATCATGTACACTGACCTGCTGCAGGAATCACGTCGACTCGGCTCCATGTATTTCAACATCCTACAGACGCTGGTGGTGGCCGCGGTCGTCTATTTCATCGTCTGCTGGCTGCTAAGCAGGCTGGCCGAATGGCTGCCGTCGCGCATGCAGCAGCATACGGCTGCACCGGCCGAACCGGAACCGGTCGCGCCGATCGCATCATGGATCCGTCGAACGTGAACCAGATCGCCGTGGCCAAGGAAGGCGTGCCGCTGGGTGGCGCGCAGCGTGTCTACCATGTGCACCATCGCGGCACCAACGCGTCCATCCACCAGTGGCGTCAGACAGGTACGCCCAAGGCTTCGATGAGACGCATCCGGAAAGCCAGGTCAAATTCGACAAGAATGGACATCCGATCAAGGACAATCCGTTCAAGACGAAGGGCGATGGCAAGGACAAGTCCGAAGCGACGAATAGCACCGGTATCGCATAACACGCGTAGGGGTCGTTTTTCCGCGAAATACGGGGAAGCGGCCCCTTTCGTGTCTACGATGGACTGCACGCATGTGTCCGTACCAAGCAGGGAGGCTTGACATGGCGGATAAAACCAAGGATGCGAAAAAAGACGACGCCAGAATGTCGTCGATTGCGAAAACGCTGAACAAAGTGGAAGATCGGCTGGAAAAAAGCGAGAATTGCGATTCCGTCGCCGAAGGATTGGCGAACGCCGCCAAAGCGAGCGAACTACTGAGCTCGGTATGGACGTTGCCGCCGACCCAGCTATTGCGATTCCATCACGACACGAAGGTATCGGACATAGATGGCGATTCCACTCCTGGTTTTGACGGCAACAAGGATGATGCCGAACGATTCATATCCATCAGCTCGTCGGAGATCGCCCGTTACCAGCGGCTTATGTACGCCAATGGCGTGAAAGGCTCGCATCGGCGACTGCTGATCGTGCTGCAAGGCATGGACGCGTCAGGCAAAGGCGGCATCGTACGACATGTGTTCAGCCAAGCGACCCGATGGCATGCACTATCACGGGTTCGGCGCGCCGAAAGGCGAAGAACTGGACCATGACTATCTGTGGCGCATTAAACGCGAGCTGCCGAACAACGGATGGATCTCCATCTTCGACAGGTCCCATTACGAGGACATCGTCATGCCGCGCATCTACAAAACGCAGCCGGAAGAAGTGTGGCAGGCACGGTACGACGAAATCAACCGATTCGAATCGCAATTGACGGCCGACGGGTGCGCCATCATCAAAATCTTCCTCGTGGTCAGCAAAGACGAGCAGAAACGCCACTTCCTGAGCCGTCTCGATGATCCGACCAAATACTGGAAGTTCGATCCGAGCGACCTTGAGGCGCGCGCCCGCTGGGACGACTACATGGCCGCATGGCAGGATGTGTTCCTGCGCACCAGTACCGAGCAGGCGCCGTGGTATCTGGTGCCTGCCGACAACCGCTGGTATTCGAGGGCCGTCGTCTCCGAGCTGCTGCGCAACACGCTCAAGAACATGAACATGATCTGGCCGCCGCTCGAAGTCGACGCCGACGAAATGCGCCGTCAGTTGGACACGCTGTAGTCGAAGAAGACAACCTCGCCGCTGGATTGCGTGGCGTCCAGGTCGACGGTTCCGGTGATGGCCCAATCGTGGTCGCCATCGGAATCGTCGATGATCTGCCGCACCTTCCAGGCGTGCTCGCTGTTCTCCTTGCTTTCGTCGAGGATGAACAGTTCGCCGCTGCGTGCCTTCGCGTCGATGTTGACGTATTCGTGCTCGTCGTAGTAATCGTCGAGCGTGTCCTCCCACTCGTGCACGCCGTAGCCCCAGTCCTTATCGAGCTCGCCGAGCTCGTCCGGCTTGTCGAGGTCCATGAGCTGCACACGGCGGAACATGGCATTGCGCACCAATACGGTGAGTCCACGGCGATCCTCCACCACGGCCTGTTTTGCGCCGGGCGCGGCAAGATTGGCGGCCGCTTCGGACGCGTCGGTATCGGTTCCGGCATGCTCCCATTCGTCCACCAGCGAGGAGTCGATGGAACGGACCACCACGCGCAGCCAGGAGATGATGTCGTCAAGCTGCTCGTCGCGCTTTTCCTGCGGAACGGTACGCGCCAACGCACGGTAGGCGTCGGACAGGTACCGCAGCAGCGTGCCTTCGGAACGGGCGATGTTGTAGCGGGCGATGTAGCCGGTGAAATCGGAAGCGGTCTCCACCATGTCGCGCACCACGGATTTCGGGCTCAGCCAATAGTCGTTCGCCCACGGAACATCATGGCGGTATTCATCGAACGCGGCCTGCAGCATATCCTCCAACGGCTTCGGATAGGTGATCTCCTGAAGCCTGTCCATACGCTCGTCATAGTCGAGGCCATCCTCTTTCATGCGGATCATCGCCTCGTCGCGCGCCTGACGTTCCTGCGCGCGCAGCACCTGCTTCGGGTCCTCCAACGTGGCCTCAACCATGGATATCACATCCAACGCATACGTGTCCGACTCCGGGTCGAGCAGTTCCAACGCGGCCAGCAGGAACGGGCTTAGCGGCTGGTCGAGGGCGAAATCGTCCGGCATGTCCACGGTCATGAAATAATCCTTGCCGCCATCGTCACGGTCTTCGGTCTCGATGACGTTCGTGTCGAACAAGGTCTGGAAGATCTCGTCCGCGCGGGCGTGCAGGCGCTCCTTCTGCTCCGGAGTCTGCGCCGAATCGTCGATAAGCCGGTCGATGCGGTAGCGGGCGTCGCCGCCCTGCTCCACCTCGTTCAACACCATGGAATGGGTGATCTTCATATGCGGCACCAGTGTTTCCGGAGCCGCGTCGATAAGCTTGTCGAACGTGTTCTCGTTCCACGTTACGAAACCTTCAGGAGCCTTCTTGCGCTTGATCTTCTTCAGTTTCTTCGGATCGTTGCCTGCCTTGGCCAGAGCCTTGGCGTTCTCGATTTCGAATTCGGGGGCTTCGGCTATGACCAGACCCTCCGTGTCGAAGCCCATGCGTCCGGCGCGTCCTGCGATCTGATGGAACTCGCGGGCGCGCAGCTTGCGCATCTTCGTGCCGTCGAACTTGGTCAACGCGGTCAATACCACGGAATGAATCGGCACATTGATACCGACACCAAGCGTGTCGGTGCCGCAGATCACTGGCAGCAGTCCCTGCTGGGCGAGCTGCTCCACCAGACGACGATAGCGGGGGAGCATGCCGGCATGGTGGATGCCGATGCCGGTACGCAACAGACGCTGCAGGATCTTGCCGAACGCGGTGGTGAACTTCGTGCCTTGATGGCTTCCGCGATCGCGGCGCGCTGCTCCTTGCTGGACACGCCCGTGCTGGCCAGCGCGTTGGCGGTCTCCAACGCGGCATCCTGAGAGAAATGCACCACGTAAATCGGCGTCTCGCCCTTGCCGAACGCCAATTCCACCGTCTTCTCCAACGGGTCGAGTGTGTATTCGTACGTCAACGGCACGGGACGTGGCGCGTCGGCGATGATATCCACGTCGGTGTCCGTCATGTCCTCAAGCTTGTCGGCGATTGCGTCGACATTGCCCAGCGTCGCGCTCATCAACAGGAACTGCGTATCCGGCAGCGTAAGCAGCGGCACCTGCCAAGCCCAGCCGCGCTCGGGATCGCCGTAATAGTGGAACTCGTCCATCGCCACGCAGCCGACATCGGCGTGGCGGCCCTCGCGCAACGCCTGATTGGCGAGGATCTCCGCGGTGCAGCAGATGATCGGCGCATCCGCGTTGATATGCGTGTCGCCGGTGATCATGCCGACGTTCTCGCGGCCGAAAACTTCAACCAAGTCGAAGAACTTCTCAGACACCAGAGCCTTGATCGGAGCCGTGTAATAGGAACGGCGGCCCGTGCACAACGCGGCGAAATGCATGCCGAGCGCCACCAGCGACTTGCCCGAACCGGTCGGAGTGTTCAAAATGACATGGTCGCCGGCCAGCAGATCCATGATGGCCTCCTCCTGATGCGGCCACGGTTCCACGCCTTTGACGTCCTCCACCCAGGTGAAGAAACGCTCATAGATCTCATCCGTGTCGATGTTGCGCTCGCCCTCGTCCCAATTCGGCGCCAACGCGCCCAGCGAGCCATAATTCGTATCGTCTGCCATGCTTGCCAGTCTACCGGTTGGGGCGAACGCATGCATCGAACGTGTGTTCGAATTGTTGGGTGTGTTGCGGTACAGTGGAAAGCATGACTGACGATTTGTTTGCCGCGATGGACGCGCCGGATGATGTGACGCGCCCGCTTGCCGTACGCATGCGCCCAGCGAGCATCGACGATGTGGTGGGGCAATCACGGGTATTGGGGGAGGGGTCGCCATTGCGCAGACTCGCCAACCCCGCTTCGAAAGGCTCGCTCACCGCACCGAGCTCCATCATCCTGTTCGGACCTCCCGGAGTCGGCAAAACCACCCTCGCCTATATCGTCGCCAAACAGTCCGGCCGTGTCTTCGAGGAACTGTCCGCGGTCACCTCCGGCGTCAAGGACGTGCGTGACGTGCTCAAACGCGCGCACGAACGTCTCGTCTCCGAAGGCAAGGAAACGGTGTTGTTCATCGACGAGGTGCACCGCTTCTCCAAATCGCAGCAGGATGCGTTGCTGCCCAGTGTGGAAAACCGCGACGTCACCTTCATCGCGGCCACCACGGAAAACCCAAGCTTCTCCGTCATCAAGCCGCTGCTCAGCCGATCCGTGGTCGTCAAACTCGAATCGCTGGAACCGGACGATCTGAAAACGCTGATCAATCGCGCCATCGCAAGCGAACACGGCCTTGACAACGAAATCAGAATCACCGACGAGGCTGTGGATGAGATCATCCGCATGGCCGGCGGCGACGCACGTAAGACACTGACCATCCTCGAAGCCGCGGCCGGCGCGCTCACTGGTGACAAAGAACGAAAAAAAGGCGCGAAACGCCCATCATCACGCCTGATGTGGTGTCGAAGGTCATGGACGTGGCCACCGTGCGTTACGACAAGGACGGAGACGACCACTACGACGTCATCTCGGCGTTCATCAAATCCATGCGAGGCTCCGATCCGGACGCCACCATGCATTATCTGGCCCGCATGCTGCGCGCGGGGGAAGACCCGCGCTTCATCGCACGACGCATCATGATCGCCGCATCCGAGGAAGTCGGCATGGCCGCCCCGCAGTCCTGCAAGTCACCGTAGCCGCGGCGCAGGCAGTGGCCATGATCGGCATGCCCGAAGCGCGCATCATTCTTGCCGAAGCGGCGCTCGCCGTCGCCACCGCGCCCAAATCCAACGCCAGCTACAACGCCATCAACGCGGCGCTCGCCGACGTGGACGCGGGCTTATCGGCCAAGTGCCGCTGCATCTGCGCAATCGCGCCGACCGCGCTGATGAAAAGCTGG
>ENA-OQMZ01000176-OQMZ01000176.1-human-gut-metagenome-genome-assembly--contig:-NODE-176-length-27782-cov-5.972663_pt1 | contig 27782 bp, 31 predicted proteins | sample MGYA00242621_ERZ504862 | MGnify/ENA primary metagenome ERZ504862 (study PRJEB26092, sample SAMD00036393) | human gut metagenome | host: Homo sapiens | study: EMG produced TPA metagenomics assembly of...
TGCATTAGAAAGCTTGAGGAAAAATATATCTGAATGAAGAAGGTGTAGAAAAAAGCACATAGCTGCTATACAATGAAGCAGATAGAAGAAACACTGGATTGATGATATTCCTGTTCTCCTACAGTGTCTGGTCAATATACAGGATCGGATAAAGGATGGGCTGGACTAGCTTAAATGCATAATAAATGAAAAATATATGTAAAAATAGAAATTAAGTGTTGACATATTTGGTTTGATTTGATATTATATCAAAGTCGCGTGAGACAAGCGACAGAAAATCAAATATATGCGGAAGTGTCGGAACTGGCAGACGAGCAAGACTAAGGATCTTGTGATTATTGCAATCGTGTGGGTTCAAGTCCCATCTTCCGCATTATAAAATTAAAAAGGGTTAAGCCTTAGGGCTTAGCCCTTTTTGATTTTAGAAGCGGAAGCGGACCTTGTCCCCATGGGTCCAAGGTCTCCGCTCCGCTCCGGTCGGCGCAGAGCAGACATCCCCCGGATGTCTTGCGCCCCATCTTCCGCATGGCTCCGATTGTTGTGGGGCAGGTGCCCATGGTTCAAGGTCTCGCCTCCGGCTCGGTCGTTGCAGAACAGACGTCCCCCCGGACGTCTTGCAACCCGTCTTCCGCAAGGCTTCGGTTGTTGCGTGGCAGGCGCCCATGGGTCCAAGGTCTCCGCTCCGCTACGGTCGTTGCAGAACAGACGTCCCCAGACGTCTTGCAACCCATCTTCCGCATGGCTTCGGTTGTGGTAGAGCAGGCGCCCGTGGTTCAAGGTCTCCGCTCTGCACTCTATCTTCCGTGTTAAAATGGGGGAAGCTACATTATACGGATTTCGTTCAAAATTGCATATTAGATCAGAAGGAGAGGACAAGCTTATGAGTCAGAAAAAATACAGTTTATTATACCCGGATACAAATGCACAATACCGGACCTTGAGTGATGTGACTATGCATGATCTGGGGATGGATCAAATCTGTAAAAAGCTGTCAGCAAAGGAGCGGGAGCAGAACTACATTCAAAACGTGATGGCGCGTATGTATGCAGATCCGGCGGTGACGCAGTACCGCTGCGATATTTTCGAGGATGTCCTTCAACAGAAAAAAATGCGTGATGACCTTATGGAAATACTCGAGCGCATCAGCTTTCTGAGGGAGTACGGTAGCTTTAACCGGGAATATGATGAGAGTGCCTGCATCTGGGATCTTTTGCATCGGCTGGACGAGCTTAATGATTATATCAAGTGTGTGGATGCGATTCATACATGTCTGGCAGCTTCGGACATTCATTCCGCAGGCTTTCTGGGTTTAAAAGCCTATGTGGAGAAAATCTATGCGGACAACGGATTTGCAGAACTGAAAAAAGATATCTCAGAACTGAAAATGGACACTTCACAGCTTAAGAGCATTACGGTAGGTATTAATTTGAATGACCGCTTTGAAGCGGACGGAATCGGTCTGATATCTGTAAACAGCAAATATTTTACAAAGTCCGGAATCCTGGGCAATTTTTATGACCATATTGCGTCAAAGGATCGGATCAATGAGGATACCATATGGAAAAAGAATTTCAAATTTCAACCGTTTGATGTGAATGCAGATGCGGTGATTAGCACTCATATGCAGAAGGTGATGGATACAGCTGTTATGCGGTCGGAAAGCCGGGGTGGCATTGTGAAGCTTCCCGAGGGAGATCAGGCAAAGGATGTGACTCGTTATACAGACCGAATCGTCAACCATATGATTTCCCATATGGTGAAAAGAGTCAGAGAAGTACTGAACAAATATGTTTCTATTACCATTACCGACATGACAGACTTGATTCCGGAGCTGCTTTACTATATCAAATGGGCGGAGTACATCCAAAAATTGCAGGAACAGGGCTTTACCTTTGCTAAAGCTTCTGTATATAAAGAGGGAGAAAATGAATCTGATCCGTATATGATGCAGGCACGTGGAATTTACAATTTAAAGCTTGCTGTTTTGAGACAGAGGAGTCCGGGAATATTGTACCGAATGATATGGATTTCGACCGGAATAGGAGAGTGTATATCTTAACAGGTGCCAACCGAGGGGGAAAGACGACAATTACACAGGCTGTTGGGCAGTTGTTTGTGTTGGCGCAGGGTGGCATATATATTCCGGGAAAAGCATTTACATTTTCCCCTGTTACAGGTATCTACACCCATTTCCCGGCAGATGAGGACAAGACATTGGATTTAGGAAGGCTTGGGGAAGAATGTAAGCGTTTTAAGGCAATCTATGAGGAGGCTGACAGCAGGAGTCTGCTTTTGATGAATGAATCATTTTCTACCACTTCGTTTGAAGAGGGATACTACATTGCCAAGGACAGTGTCAGGGCAATTTTACATAAGGGAATGAGGACCATTTATAATACACATATGCATAAGCTGGCATTTGATGTGGAGGAAATGAATGAAGAGCAGCAGAATGCAGAGCACACAGATGGGAAAGCGTTTTCCATGATCGTGCACATGAAGGGAACAGAGCGCTCCTATCAGATTGAAGTGGCGCCTCCGGAAGGAAAATCTTATGCAAGCGAGATTGCGCAGAAGTATGGGGTTACATATGAGATGCTGGTGAAATAAGGAAATGAGCTCCAAAATCGAAACTTTGAAAGGTAAAACGGTCGTGCTTTAAACTCTGTTTTCATCATCCGGTTCGGAAATTTTATAAGATATATCTTTCTTGTCACCGGGAATATGGCGACACAGATACTTCAATGGACAAGGCAGAAACGATGTCGGAGAAGCTTGCCAGATTGCAGAAAGAAGCAGAAAGCCTAGACAAAACAGTCGAAGAACATTTTACAAAGAAATGAGGTAACACTCCTCCTCTTCAGGAATTATGTCCAGTCAATATTGGTATTACCTGTTGGATCGAATTATTGGACTCGAGAAACATGAGCGAATCACAGAAGATGCGCAGGCCAGAATGCTAAAAGAGGCAGTTCAGACTTCGTACCGACGAGGTGGAGAAGAAACAACCCAAACTCAGCCAAAAAGCCGGAAAAAAACCGGCAAAAAGTAGCTGAAACTGCAGAAATCCCCAAAACAGCTCCCAAACCCAGCCCAAAAGCTGGAGAAAAGCCGGCAAAGACCTGGCAAAAAGTAGCTGAAATCACTATAAATCTCAAAACAGTTAAAAAAATCAGGTTATTGCTGAAGCGTATAGATTCATTAGTGGGGTAATACAATATATTAAGGGGCAAAATAATAATCCAAAACATAAATGGTATTTGAAAATTTAGCAGAAAATATATTGACTTTGTGAATGAAATTAAGTAATATATGCACATAGAACAAAAACTTTCGAGGTTTTTATCAGAAATGGTGCTTGCACCAAGTCTGGGTTTGAAAAAAGTCCGTTACAATATACAGAGATGTTATGTGTATTGTAATGGACTTTTTAGTTGCGGAAGTAAGAAACGATGGGCTATGTTGCAAAGATAGTCTGTGATAAAGATAATCGTGTAACAGAAGAGAACGATGCACATGGGAAAATAAAGGAAATGAGAAACAGAATGAGAAAAATAGTAGCAGCTACAGAAGAAAATAAAGAAGAAATTTTAAAATTGTATAAGATACAGCTAGGCAGGGAGTTTTGTCCATGGGACGATTCTTATCCGGGAATGAAGGAGATTGAGTTTGATCTTGGTAGAGAATCTTTGTTTGTAATGATTGATGGGCAGGAGATTAATGCTGATGCCGGAAGCAAAGAGGACAGAATTATCGCAGCGATTTCAATTGATGATGATCCACAGGTGGAGAGGCTTGATTGCTGGAGCCATAAACTGGCACCCGGGGCTGAGCTTTCAAGACTTGCGGTTCATCCGGATTTTCAGAATCAGAAAATTGCGAGACAAATGCTGGTATTTGGGATGGAAGAGCTCGCAAGGAGAGGATACAAAAGTGTGCATTTTTTAGTCAACAAGCTCAATGTGAAGGCTCTGCGCTCGTATGCAGTATTTGGATTTGATACAGTGGGTGAATGCAGCCTGTTTGGGCAGCCGTTTTTGTGCTATGAAAAGAGTCTGTAAAAAATATGATTTTTTTGAAAAAAGTGCTTGCATTTTTGAAAACAATCTGATATTATATACAAGTCGCGTGAGACAAGCGGCGAAAACAAAATACATGCGGAAGTGTCGGAACTGGCAGACGAGCAAGACTAAGGATCTTGTGATTATTGCAATCGTGTGGGTTCAAGTCCCATCTTCCGCATTATAAAACTAAAAAGGGTTAAGCCTTAGGCTTAGCCCTTTTTAATTTTAGAAGCGGAAGCGGACCTTGTCCCCATGGGTCCAAGGTCTCCGCTCCGCTACGGTCGTTGCAGAACAGACGTCCCCCGGACGTCTTGCAACCCATCTTCCGCAAGGCTTCGGTTGTTGCGGGGCAGGCGCCCATGGTTCAAGGTCTCGCCTCCGGCTCGGTCGGCTCGTGGCATGAGGTCCCCCGGACCTCACTCGCCCCATCTTCCGCAAGACTACGGTCGTGGTAGAGCAGGCGCCCATGGGTCCAAGGTCTCCGCTCCGCTACGGTCGTTGCAGAACAGACATCCCCCGGACGTCTTGCAACCCATCTTCCACAAGGCTTCGGTTGTTGCGGGGCAGGCGCCCTATATTGATTGATAAGTCAGGAAAGGTAAGATTTTTATGATTAGATTTAATAACGATTACAACCGCGGTGCATTTGATTGCATTTTGAAAGCACTGGCGGATACAAATACAACCAGCTATCCGGGATATGGTGAGGATGAGTGGTGCGATAAGGCTGAGCAGATTATTAAGGGGCTTATTGGCAGAGATGATTCCATGATTAAATTTATTCCGGGTGCGACACAGGCCAATTATGTTGTGGTTGCGGCGGCGCTTTCACCGGTGCAGAGCGTGATTGCAGCGGATACGGGACATATCAATTGCCACGAGGCAGCTTCTATTGAGAATACAGGTCATAAGATTCTTGCGCTTCCCAACACGGATGGTAAAATCAGTGCTGCGCAGATTGAGGCGTGTGCCGCAGAGTATTATGACAATGCAAAGCCTGAGTATCTGACAGAGCCAAAGATGGTTTATATTTCATTTCCGACTGAGCAGGGTACTCTTTACACGAAAAGAGAGCTTTGCGATATAAGTGCTGTCTGCAAGAAATACGGCATGTACCTGTTTGTTGATGGTGCGAGAATGGGCTATGGACTGGCTCAGATAAAAATGACCTTACACTTTGTGATTTTGCCATGCTTTCGGATGTTTTTTATATCGGTGGCACAAAGTGTGGTGCGCTCTTTGGCGAAGCGCTGGTTATAAATGCTGAGGATATCAAGTATCGTTTTAAGGCTTATATGAAGCAAAACGGTGCAGTGCTTGCAAAGGGCTGGCTGATGGGCTTACAGTTTGCCACTATGCTTGAGAATGGTGATTATTTTGAAAAGACAAAGCGTGCCGATGAGCTTGCCATGCAGATTAAAGAGGCATTTGAACAGAAGAAGGTACCGTTTTGGGTTGAGAGCTTTACAAATCAGCAGTTTGTGATTTTATCGGATGAGCAGAAGAAGACACTTGCCGAGAAGTACTATTTTGAAGAGATGGGAAGAGAAAAAGAGGGCACTGTAGTGCGATTTTGTACCAGCTGGGCCACAAAACAGGAGGAGGTTGATGCACTGGTTTTAGATATATCAAAGCTGGTGTAGTAACAGATTTATAGTTTTTCGTACATTTCGTATAGTTTTTTAAATTTATGCTTGCATTCTTCTAAACTTTTTGGTAGAATAATGCTTGTTCGCAGGAGTGGCGGAATTGGCAGACGCGCAGGCTTCAGGTGCCTGTGGTAGCAATATCGTGTGGGTTCAAGTCCCATCTCCTGCATTAACAGGGAAGTCGGTGAACGGCTTCCTATTTTATTTTGTGCAGATAATTTTGAAAGCCTATTGGCTATTAATGGTCTGTAACCGTTGCCTGCCACACTGAGGGGGTACAGCTGTCACAGGAATTTGATTATTATATTGGAGATGGGATTGCAGCGTGAAGAGATTGAATCTATCTTATATTAATGTAATATGTGTGTTTGTTTTGTCCTTTGCTGTTATGGAGTATGTAAATCTTTTGATTGGCAGAGTGGGCGGATTTCCTGTGCTTGCAGGGGTGCTTGTGTCATATTCCGTTATGAGATATGGCAGCTTTGCAAGGAAAAATATGGCATGCTACATGGGCATCTATATACTGACATGGTTTATCGGCACGGTAGTGCTCTTTATCTCAAAATACTCAGGCTGGGGCAATATCAAAAAGCTTGGTCCGGCGCAGTATTTTAAGGCACTGTACGGCTCAACTCTGTCAGAGATATGGGGGTATTTTTTTGCAATTGTGCTCATGCTGACAGTGATTGTTTCACTTTTTCCGCTTACCGTGATAAAAAGCAGAAAAATATATGCACGGTATGTGTTGGGAAATACGCTTTTTTGGACGATAATACTCATACCGCTTAAGTTTATAGACAAGAAATTTGTCAATCACAAGGTGATGTGGCAGGCCGGCTGTATGATGGCCTTTGCTGTGCTTTTGCTTGTGCTGGAGCTTTTCGTTGTATACAGATTGGTGAAATACAGGTATTGCGATGAACATGCAGACAGGAAAGTGCGCATTCACAGACGCAGGGTTCGAAGGAAAACCATAAAAGCTGTAATAGTCATTGTGCCGGTCGTTGTCATTGCAATTATTGTTGTTTACACATATTTCATGTCGCCTTCAAACGAGCCGGCTGAGTATGAAAAGGTCGCAAGCTGTATCACAAATGATGACAGGCTTGGGCCTATGGTTTATGACAGTCAGGTGTATATTCCGATAACCATAGAGCTTGACTATGCAGGAACTGGCAGTCCGCTTGGCTATATTGTATACAAGGATCAGGACTATAGCAGCAGGTATTATGAGGTTGCAGCATCAAACCTCTTATATATGAATAAGAACGGTGACGATACATATTTACAGATGGCGGGCAACGCATCAAATTCATACAAGAAGCTGTCTGTAGTTGAAAAAAGCAATTCATGGAAGGACTGCAGCGTTTTTCTTATGTGGGATGAGGAGTGGCAGTCAGAGTCTCGCTACAGCAAGGATGTCACAGGCTATACGGAGTGCGATGAGAATTTCATAAAAAGTCTTGAGGATACCTTTGGCGCAGTGAAAATAAACCCGGCAGACTTCAAGGACTATGATGCCTATTTTACAATAGAGCTACAAATCCATGAAGGATGCCATAGAGAGTGACAGTCATGTGGGCACCTGGGTGGGCTGTATACTGGCAAAAGACGATAAATTTTACTATGGCAGCTACGACAATGAAATCACAGGCGGACAGCTTCAGATGCTGCGCCATGTGCTTGGCGGTAATTGATATAGCATTTAATTTTTGCCGAAAGAAAATTAAAGTAAAAAGAAAATAAAAAAAGGATTTTTAAAAATCACGTCGAATAATAACTAGTGTAGAGCATAATTAGTGGAATGTAACGCTATTTGTTACATTTGTGTGTGAATAGCAGCAGAACATAACGACTGTGACAGCGAGGAGGCAGATAAATGACTATTCGCGAGCAGATAGAAAAACGTGAGCAGGAAATACTTAGTCCGTTCGCATGCCTGAGCATCAACTCAAGAGGCAGGGACTATGATGAGCCGCAGTGCGATATCAGGCCTGTTTTTCAGCGGGACAGGGACCGGATACTGCATAGCAAGGCATTCAGGCGTCTGAAAAATAAGACACAGGTGTTTCTTACACCAAAGGGCGACCATTACCGCACACGTATGTCGCATACACTTGAGGTGTCGCAGAATGCCAGGACAATAGCCAAGGCACTGAGACTGAATGAGGATCTGGTGGAGGCTATAGCGCTGGGACACGATCTGGGGCATACACCGTTTGGACATGCTGGTGAGCGCATCCTCAATGAGATATACGAGGGTGGCTTTAAGCATAATGAGCAGAGTGTGCGCATAGTGGAGAAGCTCGAAAAGGACGGGGCAGGACTAAATCTGACCTGGGAGGTCAGAGATGGTATGCTAAATCACCAGACCTCGCTCATGCCACACACCTTAGAGGGCAAAATAGTCAGGCTTTCAGACAAGATAGCCTACATAAATTCAGACTTTGATGATGCAATCCGCGCACAGCTTCTGTGCGAGGATGATATACCGCTTGAGATAAGAAACACGCTTGGACACAGCACCAAGGCCAGGCTCAATCATATGGTGCACAATATCATCACAAACAGCATGGGAAAGGACGATATATGCATGTCAAAAGAGTCCGCGCAGGCAATGCAGGATTTGCGTAAATTCATGTTCGCAAACCTCTATAACAATCCAGTCGCAAAAAGCGAGGAGAAAAAGGCCAAGGCGATGCTCAAGCAGCTTTACTTTTATTATATGGAGCATATAGAGGAGCTGCCGCAGAAATACATCGCCATGCTAGGTCAGGGTGATGACAAGGGGCGCATCATATGCGACTATATATCAGGCATGACAGACCAGTATGCCACCACGAAGTTTCACGAGTATTTCGTGCCGGTAGCCTGGGAAATCGACGGATATTGATAATTCGTACAGGCTCTTAGCAGCGTAGCGTTAGCCGGTTGTAAGAGCTAAGTGCCGCACTGCAGACGCGCTCGCCGGGCGACACAAATGACAACAAAGATGAACAGTAAGGGGATGATAAAATGCCGTACTACTCTGACGAGCTTGTAGAGAGGTACGTTCGCGAAATGACATAGTCGATGTCATAGGAAGCTACGTGCATCTTCAGAAAAAGGGAAGTACCTATTTTGGATTATGCCCATTCCATAACGAAAAGACAGGATCCTTTTCCGTCTCACCGAATAAGCAGATGTACTATTGCTTCGGCTGTGGAGCCGGAGGCAATGTATTTACATTTCTCATGCAGTATGAGAACTTCACCTTCAGAGGCCATGCAGGAGCTTGCAGACCGTGTGGGAATTGAGCTTCCAAAGCAGGAGATGACCTCAGCACAAAGGAGGGAGGCAGACAGGCGCACACAGCTGCTTGAGATAAATAAAGAGGCTGCAAAGTATTTTTATATGCTGCTTCGTGGACCGAGAGGACAAAGGGCGCATGAGTATTTCAAAAAGAGAGAGCTGTCCGATGAGACAATGCAGAAGTTCGGGCTTGGTTACTCGGACCAGTACAGTAATGATCTGTACAAGTATCTGCGCAGCAAGGGCTATGATGATGAGATACTTAAGGAGACAGGTCTTGTGACGATAGATGAGGTCAGAGGCGGGCACGATAAGTTCTGGAATCGTGCGATGTTTCCGATTATGGATGTGCACAACCGCGTCATAGGCTTTGGAGGCCGAGTGATGGGTGACGGAGAGCCAAAGTATTTAAACTCTCCGGAGACAAAGATATTTGATAAGAGCCGTAATCTTTACGGACTTAATATAGCAAGGAGCACGAGGAAAAACCAGCTCCTTTTGTGTGAGGGCTACATGGATGTCATAGCACTGCATCAGGCAGGCTTTGACAATGCGGTGGCGTCGCTTGGCACGGCGCTCACGAGCGGACATGCCTCACTATTAAAGAGATACACCAATGAGGTGTATCTGACATATGACAGTGATGGCGCCGGGGTAAAGGCAGCGCTGCGTGCGATTCCGATACTCAAGGAGGTAGGCATCACAACAAAGGTCATTAACATGCGGCCGTACAAGGACCCGGATGAGTTTATCAAGGCGCTTGGCGCACAGGAGTATGAGGAGCGTATCAAAAAGGCTGAAAACAGCTTTATGTTTCAGATACGGATCATGCAGGCAGGCTATGATATGGACGATCCCGAGTCAAAAACCGCATTTTATAATGAAATCGCAAAGAAGCTGCTTGGTTTTACCGAGGAGCTTGAGCGGACAAACTATACGCAGGCAGTGTCAAGAGAGTACAGCATACCATACGACGACTTAAGAAAGCTCGTAAACAGTATGGCAATGAAGGGCGGTATCGTAAAGCCCCAGACAAAGCTTAAAAGTGGAATCAATGAGAAAAATAAAAAGGAGGATGGCATGAAGCAGTCGCAGAAGCTTCTCCTCACATGGCTCATAGAGGACAATTCACTTTTTGACAGGATAAAGGGGCGTATCAGTGCAGATGACTTTACCGAAGAGCTGTACCACAAGGTGGCTAAGGAGGTTTTTTCACAGTACGAGACCACGCATACAGTAAATCCGGCCAGGATAGTAAGCATGTTTACCGATGAGGACGAACAGCGCGAGGTGGCAGGGCTTTTCAATGCCACAATCCATCAGGTGGAGGGTAAAAATGACAAGGCAACCGCACTCAGGGAGACTGTTATCCGTATCAAGCAAAACAGCATAGACTACCGCTCAAAGCATCTGCACCTACAGATATGGAGGGCATGATGAGGATTATTGAGGATAAACGTGCACTCGAAGAATTGCAAAAAATACCAGAATAAAGAGGAAAATAAAATGGCAAAGAAAAAGGAACAAAAAGACATGGCACAGGAGCAGGAGCTGAGACTGAAATTCCAGCAGAAGCTTATTGAGATTCTTGAGCTTGGAAAAAGAAAAAGAATATGCTCGAATACCAGGAAATTGCAGATTTTTTCAAGGACTTAAATCTGGATCCGGAGAAGTTTGAGATGGTAATAGATTATCTCGAGCAAAACGGCATAGACGTGCTTAAAATCAGCAATGATGATGACGTGGATGATGATATCATACTCGATGAAGAGGATGAGGTAGAGGTTGAAAAGATTGATCTCTCAGTACCGGAGGGAGTCAGCGTCGAGGATCCTGTTCGTATGTATCTTAAGGAAATCGGTAAGGTACCTCTTCTCTCAGCAGATGAGGAGATTGAGCTCGCCCAGAATATGGAGGACGGAGCGGTAGCAATCGAGAAGATCAATGTACTAAAGGGCCGCCTTGATGGTGCATCGGAAGAGGAAAAGGCTGAGATAAGGGAAGAGATAAAGACACTGCAGAGGGATGTGGACAAGGGAGCAGATGCCAAAAAGCGTCTTGCAGAAGCAAACCTGCGTCTTGTTGTCAGCATCGCAAAGAGATATGTGGGAAGAGGAATGCTTTTCCTTGACCTGATTCAGGAGGGAAACCTGGGCCTCATCAAGGCAGTTGAGAAGTTCGACTACAAGAAGGGCTACAAATTCTCTACATATGCCACATGGTGGATTCGCCAGGCTATCACAAGAGCCATAGCCGATCAGGCAGAACAATCCGTATTCCTGTGCATATGGTTGAGACGATCAACAAGCTCATTCGTGTGTCAAGACAGCTCCTTCAGGAGCTTGGAAGAGAGCCTTCACCGGAGGAAATTGCCAAGGAGATGAGCATGCCGGTAGAGCGTGTGCGTGAGATACTCAAGATATCGCAGGAGCCTGTTTCGCTTGAGACTCCGATCGGTGAGGAGGAGGATTCACATCTTGGTGATTTCATCAAGGATGATAATGTACCGGTTCCTGCAGATGCGGCAGCATTCACACTTCTTAAGGAGCAGCTTGAGGAGGTGCTTGGCACTCTTACAGAGAGAGAGCAGAAGGTACTCACACTCCGCTTTGGCTTAGAGGACGGCAGAGCCAGAACCCTTGAAGAGGTAGGTAAGGAGTTCAACGTCACTCGTGAGCGTATCCGCCAGATTGAGGCAAAGGCGCTGAGAAAGCTTCGTCATCCTAGCAGAAGTAGAAAGCTTAAGGACTACTTAGAGTAAGATGATTAGGCTATCCAGAAGAATGAAGGCAGTGGCATCAATGGTCACGGCCGGCTACACGCTGTGTGATGTGGGAACCGACCATGGCTATGTGCCTATTGCCTGGTGCAGGGTAATATAATACCGAGGCAATTGCTGTTGATATAAATAAGGGACCGCTTGAGCGCGCCAATGAGCATATAAGGGCAAACGGTCTGACAGAGAAGATTACCACAAGGCTTTCCAATGGGCTTGAAGCGATACACGACGGAGAGGTTGACTCTATTGTCATAGCAGGAATGGGAGGAGAGCTTGTTATTCACATTTTAACCGCAGGGGAGACAGTGTGCAGGTCGGCAAAGGAGCTGATTCTGCAGCCACAGTCGGAAGTGAGCAAAGTCCGTGAATATGTAAGGAACACAGGCTATAAGATAGTTGATGAGGATATGATTTTGGAGGACGGAAAATACTATCCGATGTTCAGATGTGTGCCGTGTGCGGACAATTCCGCATGGGACAATATGGACGAGACGACGGTTACTGTATGCGATCTGTACGGACCTGTACTTATCAAAAACGGTAATCCGGTGCTTCGGAAGTTTCTTGTCAGGGAACACCACAAGCTGGCTGCCATCATGCAGCAGCTAAGGACACAGGAGATGAGTGATTCCATCATGGACAGAATCGAGCAGATAAACGAGATGATGGCATACAATGAGGCAGCATATTCGACTATGGGGGCAATAAGAAATGCAGGAATATAGTGTGAAGGTGACCTCGCCGGACGGACAGGTCATGGCAGTGACAGCATCAGAAAGTGATACTTTAGAAGCCGTAGCAGACAGATTCAAGGATTATTATGAGGATGACATAATCCTTGGAATTGTAAACGGCAGGCTTCGTGAACTGAATAAGAAAATAAAAAGTGACTGTGAGCTTAGCTTCGTGACGACAGCTGACAGGGATGGCAGGCGTACATACAGAAGAAGTGTTGTGCTGCTTTTGCAGAGGGCTATATACGATGTATATGGCAGCATGACACAGCTTCATGTGATGCATTCGCTCGGAGAAGGCTATTATTGTCAGCTTGAGAAAGCAGTGGAGTGTGCGGACAGCCAACAGGAAAAGCATAGTTCTGATAACCAAGGAAGCAGCGAAAACAGTGTGCAAAGCGTGACAGGGCATGATATCGACAGGATAGTGTGCAGCATGTACTCATTTGTGGAAAAAGACCTCCCAATTACCAAGCACAGTGCAAAAACACAGTATGCGGAGCAGCTTTTCAAGGAAAAAGGGCAGCATGATAAGGAGAGGTTATTGCACTACAGGAGAAGCTCCAGAGTCAATCTCTATGAGCTGGATGGGTGGTGGATTATTTCTACGGATTTATGGCACCCTCGACAGGCATGCTCAAATACTTTGATATAGTGCCGTATGAGAGTGGCTTCGTGCTTCTTTTTCCGGGTGCCAACAGCAGGAGTGTTGAGCCGCTTGTGACATCAAATAAGCTGTTTCACACGCTGGATGATTCCAGGGAATGGAGCAAGATGCTTGGAATAGGCACGATAGGCTCACTAAATGATGCGATTGCAGCAGGCAGGGGACAGGAAATCATGCTGCTTCAGGAGGCACTGATGGAGCAGAAGATAGGAAATCTTGCAGCGCAGATTGCTTCGGATGACAAAAAGAAATTTGTTATGATAGCAGGTCCTTCATCATCAGGCAAGACATCGTTTGCCAACAGACTGTCAATCCAGCTTATCGCAAAGGGCAGAAAGCCACATCCGTTAAGTCTGGATGACTATTATGTGGACAGGGAGTTTTGCCCGAAGAATCCGGACGGAAGCTTTGATTTTGAGTGCCTTGAATCTATTGATATAAAGCTGTTCAATGAGGATATGAACAGGCTTCTTAAAGGAGAGGCTGTTGATATGCCTTCCTTCAATTTCAAGACAGGAAAGAGAGAGTACCGCGGAAGAAAGCTGACGCTGGGAGCTGATGATATACTTGTCATAGAAGGAATCCACGGCCTGAATGACAGGCTTTCACAGCTTATCCCGCCTGAGCACAAGTTCAAAATCTATATCTCAGCGCTTACACAGCTCAATATTGACGAGCATAATCCTCTTTCCACCACAGATGAAAGACTTATACGCCGGATTGTGCGTGATGCGCGTACACGGGGTACCAATGCCATGGAGACCATCGCCATGTGGCCGTCTGTCAGAAAAGGTGAAAGGGAGAATATCTTTCCTTTCCAGGAACAGGCGGATGTGATGTTCAACTCTGCACTTGTGTATGAGCTTGCGGTACTCAAGGTGTATGCGGAGCCGTTGCTTTTTGGCATAGAAAGAGACTGCCCGGAGTATCTCGAGGCAAAGAGGCTGCTTAAGCTCTTAGACTACTTTCTTCCGATGCCGGCTGACGGCATACCAAACAATTCACTGCTTCGTGAGTTTGTAGGAGGAAGCTGCTTTAATGTTTAAAACTAATAACAAAATGCAACTGAGATATCTCAGTTGCATTTTTAATGGTGCACCTTGCGGCGCACGTTACTGATAAGTTATTTTACGAAACGCCAATAGGCTTTAGATTATTAAAATACGCAGGACGATAAGCCGGGTTATGTCGTTGAGTGATCATCTATCTAGGACGCCTGTTGCCAGACGCCTCAAGCGACCTACCTAAAGCTGGCGGGCCACGTCAAAGCTTTGTTTCGGTCTTGCTTCGGATGGGGTTTACATGTGCCCTCCCTGTTACCAGTGAGGCGGTAGTCTCTTACACTGCCATTCCACCCTTACCACAAAAGTGGCGGTATATTTCTGTTGCACTGTCCTTAGAGTTTCCTCCACCGGCCGTTAACCGGCATCCTGCCCTATGAAGCCCGGACTTTCCTCACCTGCGGTCTTTCGACACCTGCAGCCGCGATCACCTGTCCTGCATATTTATTTAATATACCAAGCATTTTTCCAAAAATCAAGCCCTTTTACCAACTTTAATAAACGAAATATAAAATGTTTCTTAAAAGACGATAGGTCTATTGACGGTTTTTATCTTCAATATTATCTTAATAATGTAAAGAGCGATTTAAAACCTCAAATTCATAGCGTGGACACTGTATGAGGTAAGAATTTGGCTATAATGAAAATATAGGGCGAGGCGGTAATATGAGAGAAAAATTTATCAGATTTATGAATGGAAGAAACGGTATGGACGAGCTTGCAAGGGCTGAGTCATGGGTAGTAATGATATTACTTTTGGTTTCAATATTTACAAGGTCAGCGATACTTGATATACTGGCAATAGGACTGATGATACATATGTATTTTCGCGTATTTTCAAGGAATGTAAACAAGCGCTATGCAGAGAATCAGAAGTTTTTAAATGCCAGGTATGAGTGGACCGTAAAGGCAGAGCGCAGGAAAAAGCATTTTGCACAGAGGAAGCAGTACAAGTTCTTCAAGTGCCCTATGTGCAAGCAGGAGGTCAGGGTGCCAAGAGGACATGGAAAGATCTGTATTACCTGTCCGAAGTGCCGAGAGCAGTTCGTGAGACGCAGCTAGTATCTCAATATATACCTGTACATAAGAGCATGGAGAAGATAAATGTTTGGATATATAACTGTCAATAAGGACACCTTGTCCGAGGAAAATAAAAAAATATATCAAAGCTATTATTGCGGGCTGTGCCAGACAATGAAGTCGCAGTATGGCAGGCGTGCACAGATGGCACTAAACTATGACATGACTTTTCTCATAGTGCTTCTGACAGGCTTGTACGAGCCGGATAGTGTGACGCGGGATGGATTTGTATGCAGCGTGCACCCTACGAAGAAGCGTACACTTCGCACCAATGAGATTACAGAGTATGCTGCAGCTATGAACATACTGCTTGCATACTACAATCTGATAGATGACTGGAAGGACGATAAAAGCCTGCCGAAGAAGACATACGCAGAGATGCTGAAAAAGGACTTTGAGAAGGCCAAAAAAGGCTATCCGGTACAGGCTAAGGCGATAGAGGACTACATTGCAAGGCTTACAGAGTGCGAGAAGAGCAATGATACCAATATTGATGCAGTTGCGGGGCTGACAGGGGAGATGCTCGGCGTACTTTTTGCGTGGAAGCAGGATGAGTGGCAGACGGATTTGAAGGAATTTGGCTGCTACATGGGCAAATTTATTTATATAATGGATGCGTATGAGGACATAGGGGATGATGTAAAAAAGAAATCATATAATCCACTTATACAGCTCATGCATTGCTGCAATAATGATCAGGAAAAATTTGACAAATCCTGTCGGCTTATGATGACATCTATGCTTTCAGAGGCAGCAAAAATATTTGAGAGGTTGCCAATTCTCTTACATGCGGATATAATCAGAAATGTTCTATACTCCGGTGTGTGGAGCAAGTATGAGTATATTCAGATGAAGAAAAGGAAGAAACATAAATGATAGATCCATATCAGGTGCTCGGTGTCAGCCGCAGTGCAAGTGACGATGAAATAAAAAAGGCCTACAGAAGCTTAAGCAGAAAATATCATCCTGATGCCAATATCAACAATCCTAACAAGGATCAGGCTGAGGAGAAGTTTAAGCAGGTGCAGCAGGCATATGACCAGATAATGAAGGAAAAGCAGTCCGGTGCTGCCGGAGCCGGTGGATATGGTGCGGGAAGCAGCAGCTCATACGGCGGCAGCTCCTATGGTGGAGCATATGGTAGTGGACCGGGAGCAGGTGATCCATTTGGAGCAGGTGGACCGTTTGGTGGTTTCTATGGCCGCTATACCTACAATAATGCAGGCAGCAGTGCACAGGATGACAATCCAAAGGTGCGTGCAGCAGGCAATTTCATCAGCAACGGCTACTACAATGAGGCACTGAAGGTGCTTGAGGAGGTACCTTTTGCTGAGAGACGCGGAAGGTGGTACTACTACAGTGCTGTCGCAAACCAAAAGCTCGGAAACACAGCGACAGCCATAGAACACATACAGCGAGCTGTGTCGCTTGAGCCAAACAACATGCAGTACCGCCAGTTTATGCAGATAATTGAAAATGGTGGCTCGTGGTATTCGGATATGGGAGACATATACGGACGCCCTAGTGGCAGGGGCAGCGAGTGCTGCAGTCTGCTAGCCACATTCCTTTGCTGGCAGATGTTCTGCTGCTAGATGTCAAGCTTTTCTGATGTTACAGATGGAAATTCATGCAAGTTATTGTGCTGGTTATTTGCAGAACGATGGACTGGTATATTAATCTGTGCAATTATTCTGAATAGTTACCTGAAAAATAAAAGATGCGGTCATACGACCGCATTTTTTATTTATGGACATGAGTAACTATTCAGATCCACACATATATGAGCAAAATCAGCTGCGCAGCAATGGCTGTATTATTCCATAGAATCCGGAATACCATCATGATCCAAATCTGCAATGTCTGCTCCGTGCGCACCGATATCCACAGTGTTTAAGGTGCGTCTTTTAAGTCTTGCGGCCTCAGACTGCTTGAGCAGATAGTTCTTTATCTCGCGTGAGTGCTTTACGTGAACGAGCTTAAGCTCAGGGTTTGTGACGTCGCCTGTGTAGCAGACTATGGTGCCGAGCTTAAAAATGCGCTCCATCAGTGATGTGGTGAGCTTTACATCAGCTACCTTATACATGTAGCAGTCATCCTCTGTGGTGCTTAAGAGTCCGGACTCTACAGTGATAAAGGACGGTGTGACGGTATATTTTGTGAAAGTCCACGGCAGACCGAGAAACAGCAGTCTCTTTCGCTCCTTAAAGATTACAGCATCGTCATCATCAATTGCGCCGGCGGTGGTGTTTTTGATTTGTGATTCATTTACAGACATATTATTCTCCTTTTTGATGTTGAAATTGTCGTAATTGTATGAAAACTTCACTACAATTGCTAAGCATTCAGAACAGTTATATTCTGATATATATTCTACAACAAAAAAGTGTAAAAGCCAACTTGAATATTGCACTGAGATATTATATGATAGAAAAAATGTAAAAAACAATTAACTATTCAGAACCACTGAGAGCAGGAAAAGCTGATGTGTCATGCTTGCATGTAAACAGCAGATTTTTCTGTTCTCAAGGTGGCTCGAATAGAGCCACCACCACACTCATGAGCAAAATTAGCTGTGAAGCAGCGGGAAAGCACGTGTAACGTGCGTTTTTGCGAATGTGCGTGGTGTGGTTTGGAATAGTTACGCGAAAAAGAATGGAGGCAAATTATGCGTCACTTAATGAGTCCGTTGGATTTTTCTGTAGAAGAGTTGGACAAGCTTCTGGATCTTGCAAATGATATAGAGGCTCATCCTGAGAAATATGCACACAAGTGCGATGGAAAGAAGCTTGCAACCTGTTTTTACGAGCCAAGCACAAGAACCAGGCTTAGCTTTGAGGCTGCCATGCTTAATTTGGGAGGCTCGGTGTTAGGTTTCCACAGTGCTGATTCGTCATCTGCGTCAAAGGGCGAGAGCGTTTCAGATACTATCAGGGTTATTTCCTGCTATGCGGATATCTGTGCCATGCGTCATCCTAAGGAGGGTGCACCGCTTGTGGCTTCAGAGAAATCGCGTATCCCTGTAATCAATGCAGGCGATGGAGGTCATCAGCATCCTACCCAGACACTTGCTGATCTCCTTACAATCCGTTCCATCAAGGGCAGATTGAATAATATCACAATCGGCTTTTGCGGAGATTTAAAGTTTGGACGTACAGTGCATTCACTGATCAATGCACTCATCAGATATGACAATGTGAGGATTGTGCTTATCTCGCCTGAGGAGCTTAAGGTGCCTGACTATGTGCGCGATGATGTGCTTCGTGCCAACAATATCGAGTTCAAGGAGGTAGAAAAGCTCGAGGATGCCATGGGAGAGCTTGATGTGCTCTACATGACACGTGTCCAGAAGGAGCGTTTCTTCAATGAGGAGGACTATGTGCGTCTGAAGGATTTCTACATTCTGACAAAGGAGAAGATGGAGCTTGCAAAGGATGATATGATTGTACTTCATCCGCTCCCACGTGTGAATGAGATTTCTGTTGATGTGGATGATGACCCGAGAGCATGCTATTTCAGGCAGGCACAGTATGCGGTTTACGTGCGTATGGCGCTTATTCTGACATTGCTTGGACTGGCTGAGGACTAAAGGAGGATAATATGCTGAATATAAGTGGAATACATGAGGGCTTTGTGCTCGATCATATCAAGGCAGGTATGAGTCTTCAGATTTACAGGGATTTAAAGCTTGACAAGCTCGACTGCACAGTTGCAATCATAAAGAATGCAAAGAGCAGCAAGATGGGCAAGAAGGATATTATCAAGGTAGAGTGTCCGATAGAGTCATTAGACCTCGATATCCTTGGATTTATCGACACAATATCACTGTAAATGTGATAAAGGGTGACAGGATTGTGGACAAGATGGAGCTTAAGCTGCCTCATCAGGTGAAAAATGTCATCAAGTGCAAAAACCCAAGATGCATCACTTCAATTGAGCAGGAGCTTGACCAGATTTTCGTGCTTTCCGATGAGAAAAACGAAATCTACCGTTGCAAGTACTGCGAGGAGAAATACGAAGGAGTTAAATAGTATCAGTTATGTATGCCAACGTGATTGTGGATATATCCCACGAAAAACTGGATAAGACATTTCAGTACAGCATCCCGGATGAGATTTTATGCGACATCCGTCCGGGTGTGTGCGTGGATATTCCATTTGGCAGCCGCACTATCACAGGCTATGTGATCGAGGTCACGGATAAGCCTGAGTACGACCCGGCAAGGACAAAGCCTCTTATCGGGATAAAGGCAGACTCTGTGGCTGTGGAGGCAAAGCTCATCGCACTTGCGGCATGGATACGGCGCAATTACGGCTCTACCATGAATCAGGCGCTTAAGACTGTTATACCTGTAAAGAAGCAGGCTAAGGAGCAGGTGAGCCGCAGTATTGCACTGAAAATAGACAAGGTAAAGGCAAGGGCGCAGCTTGCGCTTTGCGAGGCAAAAAAACAAAAGGCAAAGGCCAGGCTGTTTCGTGCGCTGATCGATGCTGATGATGGGGCGCGCCTTGAGTATTCCTTTGTGACAGGCAAGCTGTCGGTGTCGGCTGCCACTATAAGAGCGCTTGAGCAGAGTGGCTTTATCGAGGTCATCACACAGAGCGGCTACAGAAATCCTGTGGAGCATATGAGTGTTGACACCTATGATAAGGTGCTGAATGCCGCGCAGCAGAGTGTGGTTGATGCGATAGAAGGCGACATTGCCGCTGGCCTTAGAAATACTTATCTGATTAAGGGCGTTACCGGAAGTGGCAAGACAGAGGTGTACATGGAGCTTATAGCACACTGTATACAGTCCGGGCGTCAGGCGATTGTGCTGATTCCCGAGATTGCCCTCACTTATCAGACCGTGATGCGTTTTTTTGCAAGATTTGGGAACAGGGTTTCGATAATCAATTCAAGACTTTCAAATGGTGAGCGTTATGACCAGTTTGAGAGAGCTAAGAATGGTGATATTGACATCATGATTGGCCCGCGGTCGGCGCTGTTCACACCTTTTTCAAATTTAGGACTTATCATAATAGATGAAGAACACGAGAATTCATACAAGAGCGAGTCGGTGCCGCGCTATCATGCCAGGGAGGTGGCGATAGAGTATGCGCGCATGTCCGATGCTATTGTGGTACTTGGCTCTGCAACACCTTCGGTGGATAGCTATTACAAGGCAAAGACAGGCGTTTACAGGCTTTTGGAGCTGGATAAGCGCGTGGACGACAGACCTCTTCCAAAGTGTGAGGTTGTCGATTTGAGGCAGGAGCTTCGTGAGGGAAACCGCTCGATTCTTTCCACCAGGCTTCAGGAGCTTATGGAGGAGAGGCTTCTAAATGGCCAGCAGACCATGCTTTTTTTAAATAGAAGGGGCAAATCGGCATTTATGTCGTGCAGAGCGTGCGGTTTTGTGGTAAAATGTCCTCATTGCGATGTATCACTCAGTGAACATAGCGGCGGAGTGATGGTCTGTCACTACTGCGGCTACAGACAGCCGGTGCCTAAGGTGTGTCCGAGCTGTGGCTCGAAGTACATCAGCGGCTTTAAGGCCGGCACACAGAAGATAGAAGCGATGGTGGCAAAGCGTTTTCCACAGGCGCGTATACTGCGCATGGATTATGACACCACGAGGGCGAAGGATGCGTATGAGAAGATTCTGCAGGCATTTTCCAATCATGAGGCCGATATACTTATCGGTACGCAGATGATTGTAAAGGGGCATGATTTTTCAAATGTCACGCTGGTTGGTGTGCTGGCGGCGGATATGTCACTGCATGTGAATGATTTTCATGCGGCGGAGCGCACCTTTGCTCTGCTGACCCAGGCGGCAGGGCGCGCCGGCAGAGGAAAGCTGCCCGGCAATGTGGTTATCCAGACCTACGACCCTGACCACTATGCCATCCGGACTGCCAAAGAGCAGGATTATGAGGCTTTTTACGATAAGGAGATAGAGTACAGGAGGCTTATGCATTATCCGCCTGTATGGAATATGCTTTTAGTCCATGTCACATCACCTGATGAGAGTGAGTGCGCCAGCATGTCACAGCAAGTGTACGATATAGCGTCGCAGATGATATCGCATGCAGATGAAAATCAAAGCCCTGATGATAGGCATCAGATTCAGCTCATCGGTCCTGCGGATGCGACCATCGCCAAGGTAAATGACATATACCGCAAGGTGATTTACATGAAGACATCTGACTATGCGGCGCTCATTTCCATAAAGGATGGCATAGAGCAGGCTGTGAAAGCTGATACGGCAATGAAACATGCTAATATCTCATTTGATTTCAATCCGATGAGTGGATTTTGATAGATATAGAAGGAGGCAATTATGGCACTTAGAACTATTAGAGTGGAGGGAGACCCTGTACTTGGCAAGGTCTGCAGAGAGGTTACGGAGGTGACTCCAAAGATAGTAACACTTATTGATGATATGCTTGAGACTATGTATGAGGCCAATGGTGTAGGACTTGCCGCACCACAGGTTGGCATATTAAAGAGGATCGTTGTTATCGATGTGGGCGAGGGTCCGATCGTGATGATTAATCCTGAAATTATCGAGTCTGACGGGGAGCAGACCGGCGATGAGGCTGTCTTTCAGTACCGGGAAAGGCCGGACAGGTGACCCGCCCGAATCATGTAAAGGCCCGCTTCATGGGCGAGGATATGAATGAGTATGAGATAGAGGGAGAGGAGCTTTTGGCCAGATGTATCTGTCACGAGCTTGACCATCTCGACGGACATCTCTATGTGGAGAAGGTTGAGGGCGCACTTCACGATGTGACATATGAGGATACACAGGAGTAATCATTAGGATGACATTTGTTATCTGAGCTTGGAAAATATCTGGGAGGCAGTAAGATGAGAGTAATTTTCATGGGAACACCGGACTTTTCGGTGGGAACACTTGAGGCAATTATAGAGGCAGGACACGAGGTGGCACTGGTTGTCACACAGCCCGACAAACCAAAGGGCCGCGGCAAGACAATGCAGTATACACCGGTCAAGGAGTGTGCGCTTTCGCACGGTATTGAGGTATTCCAGCCGGTTAAAATAAGAGAGACTGCTAATATAGAGTATCTCAGAAAGTTTAATGCAGATATAATAATTGTGGTTGCTTTTGGACAGATTCTGTCAAAGAGTATTCTTGATATGCCTCGATACGGCTGTATCAATGTGCATGCTTCACTTCTGCCAAAGTACAGAGGTGCGGCTCCTATCCAGTGGGCTGTGATTAACGGTGACGAGTTTACAGGTGTCACTACCATGAGGATGGATGAGGGCGTCGATACCGGCGATATGATTGCAAAGAGTACAGTCAGACTCGCACCTGATGAGACCGGCGGCAGCCTGTTTGATAAGCTCTCAGCAGAGGGAGCAAAGCTGTGTGTGGAGACCATGAAGATGATAGAGGATGGCACTGCAGAGTATACTCCTCAAAACAGCGAGGAGGCCACACATACATCAATGATCAGTAAGGAGCTTGGCTTTATCGACTGGACAAAGCCGGCTGTTGAGATTGAGAGGCTTATAAGGGGGCTTAATCCATGGCCGAGCGCATACACCCACTTAAACGGTAAGACATTTAAGGTGTGGAGTGCAAAGGTGATTGACGCAGCGATGATTATGAGCCAGGCTGCATTTATCATATCGGAAAAAATGATATGTATGTACAGACAGGAAAAGGAGCATTATCTTTAGTAGAGGTACAGCTCCAGGGCAAGAAGCGCATGGATACAGGTTCATTTTTGAGAGGCTGTCATGTGGAAGAGGGCTCGTTTTTCACATTATAGTTATTAATTATAAGTAACTATTGACAAACTACTACACGCATTATAATAAGCAGCAAGGAGAGATGATACATGGGATATTATTACTGGGATCCGACATATATACTCGTTGTGATAGGTGCAGTGATATGTATGATTGCATCGGCAAGAGTTAAAGGTACATTTAATAAATACTCGCAGCTGAGAAGCATGTCAGGCATGAATGGCGCACAGGTAGCTCAGAGAGTGCTTCAGGCGGCAGGCATATATGATGTGCAGGTGCGTCATGTGTCCGGCAGTCTGACGGACCACTATGATCCGCGCACCAAAACGGTGAATTTATCTGATCCTGTGTACAATGCCACATCGGTCGCAGCACTTGGCGTAGCAGCCCATGAGTGTGGACACGCTATACAGCATGCAAAAAGCTATGTACCTCTTTCAATCAGGAGTGCACTTGTGCCTATAGCCAATTTTGGCTCAATGCTTGCATGGCCGGTCATACTTATCGGCTTGTTCTTTAACACACGCTCGTCAGGGCTTATTATTGATATAGGCATATTGCTATTTTCGGCAGCAGTGCTTTTCCAGCTCGTGACATTGCCGGTAGAGTTTGATGCTTCAAGACGTGCGCTTGTCATGCTTCGTACACAGGGCATACTTGCAGATGACGAGCTTAAGTACACAAGAAGAGTGCTCAAGTCAGCGGCACTTACCTATGTAGCCAGTGCGGCAGCTGCTATTTTACAGCTCCTTCGTATAATACTTATCACAAACGGACGCAGACGGGACGACTGATATTGTTTTAGCTGCAAGTAGGTTAAACTATATGACATCGAATAAGAATATAAATAATCATAGTAAAAGTAATCATAACAATAAAAATAGCCAAATAAACAAAAATAATATACCGGGCAGACCGGCAAAATCAAACGTGGCAGCGCATAATGAGCACTCTGTAGATACGCGTGAGCTTGCCCTTGAGATGCTTATTGAGATTAATGAGCGTGGAGCATTTTCGCACATCGTGCTTCGTAGTGTGCTTGACAAGTATCAGTATCTGTCAAAGCAGGACAGAGCCTTTATGACGAGGCTTGTTGACGGCACTATCGAGTATATGCTGCAGCTCGACTACATCATAGACTCTTTTTCAAAGACAAAGGTAAGGAAGATGAAGCCCTTCATCAGAAACCTTCTTCGTATGAGCGTCTACCAGATAAAGTACATGGACGCGGTGCCGGATTCAGCTGTATGCAATGAGGCTGTGAAGCTTGCAAAGAGGCATAAGTTTGCACAGCTTTCGGGCTTTGTAAACGGTGTACTCAGAAATATTGCAAGAAATATAGATTCAGTACAGTTTGATACCTTAAGCATCCGATACTCCATGCCACAGTGGATAGTGGACAGATTTGTTGCGGCATACGGAGAGAAGAAGGCAGAGGAGATTTTCAAGGCCTTTCACAATAAGAGCACAATAAGCATCAGGACAAACCTGACCAGGTGTACTCCGGATGAGCTTCGTGCAATGCTTGAGGCAGAGGGTGTGACGGTCACTGCGGTTGATGAACTTGATTACGCGTTTGTTATATCTGGATTTGATTATTTGAATGGCTTGCAGAGCTTCAGAGACGGGCTTTTCTATGTGCAGGATATAAGCTCAATGCTTGTTGCACAGACGGCTGCTCCAAAGAAGGGCGACTATGTGATAGATGTATGCGCAGCACCGGGTGGCAAGAGCACCCATATAGCTGAGCTTTTGCAGGGTAGCGGTCATGTGCTCGCGCGTGACCTGACCGATAACAAGGTTGATATGATTGAGGAAAATATAGAAAGGCATGGTCTTAAAAATATGTCGGCAGAGGTGTGGGATGCACCGTACCTGATGCTGATTCGGCAGGAAAAGCAGATATACTGATCTGTGATCTGCCGTGCTCAGGGCTTGGAGTGCTCGGAAGAAAGAAGGACATCCGCTACAAGATGACACCTGAGTCTGTAGATGAGCTTGCTGCTCTTCAAAGACAGATACTTGATACCGTGCATACATACGTGAAGCCAAACGGAGTGCTCGTGTACAGTACATGTACGATAGATGAGGCTGAGAACGAGGACAATGTGAGGTGGTTTATTGAAAAGCATCCGGAGTTTGAGCTTGATAAGAGCTTTGCGGAAGGCACCGGAATGAAACAGATACTGCCCGGTGAGCATGGAAGTGACGGATTTTTTATTGCAAGATTTATAAAAAGCAAATTATGATATTAAAGTAAATCATGAATTAATAAATACAAATTGATTCGAATTAGTAGAATTATAAAACAATAGTTAAATGCAGATTTAATAAAAATAATATGGAACAGATAAAAGAACAACTAACTGACATCAAATCAATGAATATGGACGAACTCACAGAGTTTATCATATCGCTCGGAGAAAAGAAATTCCGTGCGAAGCAGATATATGAGTGGATTCATGTGAAGCATGTGGAAAGCTTTGATGAGATGACCAATATTTCAAAAAAAGTTCATACAGGTATTAAAGGACAATGCAATACTCATCTCGCTAAAAAAAGAGGAGGTGCAGGTGTCAAAGCTCGATGGCACGAGAAAATATCTCTTTGCACTGGACGATGGCAACGTCATAGAGAGTGTGCTTATGAAGTACAAGCATGGAAACTCTGTATGCATCTCTTCACAGGTCGGCTGCAGGATGGGGTGCAGATTCTGTGCATCCACTCTTGACGGTCTCGTCAGGGGGCTTAGGCCGTCTGAGATGATTGACCAGATTTATCAGATAGGCAAGGACATAGGAGAGCGCATCTCAAATGTGGTTGTCATGGGGACAGGTGAGCCGCTTGACAATTACGACAATCTGCTGCGCTTTATAGAGCTTCTTACTGATGAAAACGGTATCAATATCAGCCAGCGCAATCTGACAGTTTCCACATGTGGTCTCGTACCGCGCATGAAACAGCTTGCAGATGAAAAGCTTTCTATCACGCTGGCGCTTTCACTGCATGCCTCCAACCAGGAAAAGAGAAAAGCTCTCATGCCGGTTGCAAACAGCTATGATATACATGATGTGGTCGATGCATGCAAATATTATTTTGCACAGACCGGCCGCAGAGTCACCTTTGAGTATAGCCTGGTAGGCGGAGTGAACGATACAGCCGAGGATGCAGCAGAGCTTTCGGCACTCGTACATGGCATGAACTGCCATATAAATCTGATTCCGGTAAACCCGATAAAGGAGCGCGACTACGTGCAGTCCAACAAGGGTGTTATAGAGGCTTTTAAAAATAGGCTTGAAAAAAACGGAATTAATGTTACTATTAGAAGGGAAATGGGCAGAGATATAGACGGTGCCTGTGGACAGCTTCGCAAGAAGCATATAGATAAAGAGAGAGGAATAAACTAGATGAAGACGTTTTCCATTACGGATGCAGGTGCTATTCGTGAGATGAATCAGGATTTTTATTTCTCGTCTGACACTGCAGTAGGAAATCTTCCGAATCTTTTCATCGTAGCAGATGGAATGGGAGGACACAAAGCCGGTGACTATGCTTCCAGATACACTATAGAGCGTGTGGTTGCATCGGTATCGAGAAATGCCGGGGATGAACCGGTATCCATCATCAAAGAGGCTATCAACAAGGCAAATGAGCTTTTGGTGGCTGAGTCTCGTGGGGATGAAGCTAAGCGTGGAATGGGTACCACCTTAGTCATAGGAACTATTATAGGAAACAAGCTTTTTGTGGCCAATATAGGTGACAGCAGGCTTTATATTGTAGGTGGCACAGAGCAGATCAGACAGATTACCAGGGATCATTCACTGGTTGATGAGATGGTCAGGATGGGTGAGATAAATGCTGACGAGGCGAGAGTTCATCCGGACAAGAATATCATCACGAGAGCTGTCGGGGCAGCAGATCATGTGGAGGCAGATTTCTTTGAGGTCGAGCTATGTGAGGACGACAGGATTCTTCTGTGTACAGACGGACTTACCAATATGGTGAGAGATGAAGAAATATGTGATACTATTAGGCAAAATGATAATATCGAGACAGCAGCGTCACAGCTTGTCGCCATGGCCAATGCAAACGGTGGTCGCGATAATATCACTGTAATGATTATTAAACCATTTTAAGACGAGGTAATAACAGATGTTAGAGATAGGAAGTTTTTTATCGGATCGATATGAGATCCTAAGCAAGGTTGGCGCAGGCGGCATGTCAGATGTATACAAGGCAAAAGACCATATACTGAGCCGTTTTGTAGCTATAAAGGTTTTAAAGCAGGAGTTTTCGGAGGATAGTTCATTTGTGACCAAGTTCCGTGCTGAGGCACAGTCAGCAGCAGGACTTGAGCATCCAAATATCGTAAATATCTATGATGTAGGCAGCGAGAATGGTCTGTACTACATTGTCATGGAGTATGTCGAGGGTATCACACTTAAGACTTATATCGAGAAAAAGGGCCAGCTGTCATTCAAGGAGTCTGCAAGTATTGCAATCCAGGTGGCAAGGGGCATAGAGGCCGCTCACAATAAAAATATCATCCACCGTGATATCAAGCCGCAGAATATCATTATTTCTACAGATGGCAAGGTAAAGGTGACAGACTTTGGAATTGCAAAGGTACATCTTCAAATACAATAAGCTCAGATGTGATGGGCTCAGTACACTACGCATCTCCGGAGCAGGCAAG
>ENA-OQMZ01000177-OQMZ01000177.1-human-gut-metagenome-genome-assembly--contig:-NODE-177-length-27713-cov-2.074712_pt1 | contig 27713 bp, 33 predicted proteins | sample MGYA00242621_ERZ504862 | MGnify/ENA primary metagenome ERZ504862 (study PRJEB26092, sample SAMD00036393) | human gut metagenome | host: Homo sapiens | study: EMG produced TPA metagenomics assembly of...
TGGGGCGAAAGGCTGAGTTTCCTTGTGGTCTGACGGAGGGGATGGCCGAGGCGCTTTGCTGTCGGCCTGGTAGTGTGGAGGTGCTTTGCTGTCGGCCTGGTGGTGTGGAGGTGTTGTGTTGTTGGTTTGAGTGTGTCGGAATTTTTTGGATGAAATTTCAGTGCTTTTTATTATAGTGTGTGGTATGGGTGGTTTATCTTATAAGATCTTTTTGTCTGTATGGACATTTCTGAAGCTTTAGATTCTGAAGCGTTTTCCATTTTTTGTTACTGTGTATTTTGTGAAATGCTGGTTTATGGTGTTTTCATGTTTTGTTTGTGTGGTATAATTTGTATATACCAGTAGGAGTGTTAATGACCAATAATACTATATTTGATGATGTTTTTCGGACGATGATGGAGAAGATGACTTATCTGATCGTCCCGCTTATCAATGAGGTGTTTCATACTTCTTATCCGGAGAATGTAAAGATTGTGCATCTTCGGAATGAGCATCAGCTGGAGGATGGGGAATTCATCGCGGATGGTCGAATGGATGAGATTGGGAAAATCATAGACAGTGCGGAGGCTTGCAGGGAGTTGTATAAAGAGTATGGTTTGTGAGAAATAAAGAGGATATTTTGTTACTGGTGACAAATGTCAGATTTTTTACAGAAGAGAGGATATAAACATGGGTGTTTACAGGCGTAAGGCACAGTATCATGAGACGGATCAGATGGGGATCATCCATCATTCCAATTATGTGAAATGGATGGAAGAGGCCCGGATCAATTTCATGAAGGAGTTGGGCTTTGGTTATGGTGAGGTGGAGAAGCGGGGGATTGTTTCTCCGGTTGCAGAGGTTTCAGTTTCTTATAAGAAGCCGGTGCTTTTTGATGATGTAGTTGGGATTTCGGTTTCGGTGAAGAAGTACAGTGGTGTGGTTCTGGAACTGGCTTATGAGTTTTTTAATGTGACCAGAGGGGAGGTTTGTACAGAGGCTTCCTCGAAGCATTGTTTTACCAGGAATGGGGAGCTGGTTTCTCTGAAAAAAGAGATTCCGGAACTGGATGTGCTGTTCAGAAGCTGTGTGAAGGGGGATTGAGTCTGATGGAAGTTGTGGAGATGCTTGATAATCTGAAGGAAAAGGCCCGCAGGACCCGGCGCTTCGGGAGATGTTGCTTGCTACCCGCAGGAGAAAGAGCCGCTGGCTGCTTTCTGTAAGAAGTGCCGGGAGCTTGGGGTTCCGGTTTATGAGATGGATCTGATCGCAGCTGGTGAGGAATTTTATGCAGCGATGAAGAGGAGTACCAATGGCGGCGGAGAGAATTCTCCGATGCTTGAGGGTGAGGATGATTTTTATGAACTGTTTTTTGCTGGGTTGGAGTGAAAAAATAGTTTCAAAATTCCGCATCAATATACTTCTCCAGCACCGGGAACTGTACACCACCGATCTTCAGTACCTGGCTGTGGAAAGCTTTCAGATCAAAGTCCTGGCCAAGGCGGTTCTGTTCGGAAGTGCGTAAGTCCAGAAGCTTAAGTAGCCCCAGTAGTATTTCAGATAATTTCCCGGGGTTTCCAGGATATACTGGTAGATCTCGGAGACAACGGCGCTGTCTTCGATACCAAAGGCTTTCAGAAAGCTGGCGGCTTCGGCCTGAGTCCAGCCGTTGTAATGGATCTCAATGTCCAGAAGGGAGTACATGCATAAATTGATGCTTCGGTTCAGCCAGGAGATCCTGGCAAGCTCTGTGGCAGAAGGATCCTGAATATAATCGGCGGCGTACTGGTAGGCATAGGGTTCGATGTAGGTGGCCCATCCTTCTGCAAAGCCGGAGGTGCAGAGAAGATTTCGGATGTTGGAGGATTTTTGGCGTTGGAAGGTGACAGTCTGGTAAAGATGCCCCGGGAATCCTTCATGTGCCAGTGTGGTAAAAAGCTCCAGGCCCTGGTAGCTGGCAGCCGGATTTATGTAGATCACATTTGGGGTTCCGGTATCCATAGGTGGGGTGAGATAAAAGGCGGGGCTTAGATATTCTTTCATGGAATCGTGGACTGTGCGGAGCTCAAAGGTGACATCTGTGAGAGGTGGGAAGTCTGTTTGGATCTTCTGCTGCAAGGCATTCAGCATCTGGGCAGGCTTCATTTCTCTGAAAGTGATTCCCCGGCTGAGAGTAGTCAGAAGCTCCGGGTTTTGTCGAAGTATGGTTCCTGCGATGCCGATCTCGTCGGAAAGCTGTCCGGAGAGTCGTTTTTCCATTTGCTTTACAGGAACGTAAGAGCCGGTCTGACTCTGAAGAAGATAGAGATAGTAGGCTTTTCCTCCCTTGAAATAAGTCAGGCCACGAGTGTTTTTTCCTGTGCCACGCAAAGCTTCCAGACCGGTCATAAGTTCCTGATAGGCTGGGATGACTTCTGTTTTCATAAGATTTTGGTGGGTCAGGACCAGAGCGTTCTGCTCTGAGGAAGGAAGTTTTCCATATTCGGATAGCTTTTTCTGGAAAATTTCCAGCATATAATTGTTGTCGGGATTCTGGATAAAAGCACTGCATTGTGCAAGGACCCGGTCCAGGGTAGTATCGCTCATAAAGAAGCCAGCTTCGGATTTCTTTTTTTCAAATTTCAGGATGCTCTGAAAGTATGGGCGGATGGTGGTGAGAAGATTGAGGTAGTCGGTGATATCACGATCTTCATAAAAGGCATATTCCGCCAGAAGAACCGGAAGCTGAGCCTGAATACCAAGACTTGGGCCAAGAGGTCCTGAAGCAGATAATTGTCGCCCAGTGATTTTTCCGTGTGGTAATAGAGGAGCATGGAGTCCAGCGTCAGCTGATTTTCCGTGGAAAGGCGGCTGTAGCGGAAGGATTTCAGCTTTTTTTCGTACTGGCTGCAGATCTGGTATGTATTTTTCATATCTGTGGGGACAGTGCCAAGAGAAGCTTTTTTTCGCCGGATACCCTGTTTTTCCGGATGTGCCAGGGTATAATGGAGGGTAAGGGTGCTGCCGGAAACTTCATTTTGAAAAACTTTTCCGGAAAAGGCTTCGAATTTTCCGTTTTCTGTTATCCCGTGAGTGAAAAATAACCGGCAGTAAGGCCGGTGAGAAGTGCCAGGATAAGAAGCAGAGTGATGATAATAGGAGATTTATTTTTCCTGATTTTAAGAGACATAAGACAGTCTTTCATTACTGTTTACAGACATATACCATGTGGAGAGTGCTGATGGTCTCGAAGCAAACAGTAACGTCCTTTCAGAGTGGCGCTTTGTTCTATCATATTGGAAAATTACGGAATCTATGATATTATGTGAGCGGAAATATACAAAAATGGAGAAATAACATGAGTGATATTTATGATCTTGCAATTTTAGGCGGAGGTCCGGCAGGGATCACGGCAGCGATCTATGCGTCCAGGGCCAGGTTAAATACCATATGGATCGATAAAAACTTTGCACCGGGCGGTCAGGTCACAGCTACCTATGCGGTGGATAATTATCCGGGAATGCCGGGGATATCGGGCATGGATCTCGGAGAAGCCTTTGGGGCGCATGCCCGGAAGCTGGGATTGGAACCGCAGCGAGAGAAGATTCTTTCCCTGGAAAATATTTCCGGAGAGATCAAGACGATTCGTACAAAAAAGCATGAATATCAGGCGAAAACTCTGATCCTTGCATTTGGGGCAGAGCACCGGAAGCTGGATATCCCGGGAGAGGATGATCTGAGCGGCTTGGTGTTTCCTACTGCGCTACCTGTGACGGAGCTTTTTATAAGGATCGGACCGCAGTGGTAGTGGGGGGAGGAAACGTGGCAGCAGAGGATGCAGTTTTTCTTTCCGGCCTCTGTGAAAGGGTATATCTTGTTCATCGCCGTGATGCGCTTCGAGCAGATCAGGCACTTCAGGAGAAAGTCTTTGCCTGTGAGAATATAGAAATGGTGTGGGACAGTGTTCCCCTTGAGATCCTGGGACAGGATGAAGTGACCGGTCTTAAGATCCGTAATATAAAAACAAATGAAGAGAGGGAATTGACCGCAGAAGGTGTTTTCATTGCTGTGGGGATCGTTCCTAATACGACACTTGTAAAGGACCAGCTCAAGCTGGATGAAAATGGATATATCTGTGCAGGAGAAGAGGGTGTTACCAGCGCACCTGGGGTTTTTGCAGCGGGGGATATTCGTACCAAGGCACTTCGCCAGATAGTAACTGCTGTTTCAGACGGAGCCAATGCAGTGGCTTCCGCACAGAAATATCTCTGGAGGAAAGATAATGGCAACGATTAAGGAAATCGCGCAAAGAGCAGGCGTGATACAACAACTGTTTCCAACGTCATACATGGAAAAACAAAAAAAGTATCTCCTGCCAATATTCAGAAGATCGAGAATCTTATCCGGGAAATGGGATATGTCCAGAAAATGGGACTGAGAGTTCTGAATAAAGAAAAATCCCAGCTGATCGCAGTTGTGATCAATTATCATAAAGACTTCAGGGATTCTATCATCGGAGATCCTTTTTATGGAAAGATCATCGGTTTTATCGAGAAATACGTGCAGGAGCTGGGATATTATCTGATGCTGTATTTCGCAAAGGATACAGATAAGATATTCCAGATGGTCATGGGCTGGGATGTAGATGGCGTTATTGCCATCTCCTTCAGCAAAAGCAACTGTGAAAAGATCTATCAGCTGATCAACAAACCGATCGTTTCCATTGATGCATACGGTGAGCTTGATGCAGGCCAGGAAAAACATGTCCTGAATATCGGACTGGACGACGAAAGCGGCGGCTATCTTATGACAAAATATCTTCTGGAATGCGGCTATGAGCATATCCAGGTTTGTGCAGGCCGTGATAATGGTGTGGACCATCTTCGTTACATGGGCGCTCAGCGGGCGGCGAAGGATTTTGCAAAGAAAAAGCAGAAGGTGCAGTTTACTGCTCTTGGAATGAACTACGCCAAACGAAAAGAAAGCTATGCGTGGCTGCTCCAGCGGAAAAAACCAAAGGCCGCACTGTTTTTCCTGTCGGACCTCTATGCATTGGAGGCTATCAGCTTTTTCAGCAGTCGTGGAGTAAAGATTCCGGAGGAGATTGGAATTGCAGGATACGATAACATCAGCTATGCGGAATTTTCCGTGCCTCGTCTGACTACTATCAGCCAGAATGTGGAGCAGAAGGCGTCTCTTGCAGTGGAAATTCTGATGGAACGGATCAATGGAGTGGAAAAAGAGCGTGAAAATGAGATCATGCTTCCGGTCACGCTGATCCCCAGGAGATCTGTACAGCCGCAGCATGAGGAAAAGTAAGTCTGCAGAGAATGTACTGATCTGATCAGGGGGGTAGATACGAGAAGTCACTGCAGAACTGTGAAAAACAGAAAATCGGGACTTTCAATATAGTAAGAGTACAGAGAAAGAGTACAGAGAATCTGAGATATAAAGATATCAAAAGCCGAAATATACGGGAACTGTCAGTGTCTGACAGTCAGAGTATTTTCGGCTTTTTGTAAATTTACCTGAAATCGTAAAAGAGTTATCATGTGTGGGTTTGTGCTGAAGATGTGGATAATAAGCATTTGCTGTTCTATGTGAAACCTGCACAAAACTATGATTTTGAACTTGTTACAATGATAGGTTATGTACATAACCTATTTACACAGCCTAACTTTGATGATATAGTGTGAGCGCAAAGGTTAGGTACATAACCAAAGGGAAAGAGTACAGAAGGAGTGAATACCAGATGAAACAGATTCTGATCGCCACACATGGAAAAATGCCTCCGGCATTCGTTATACAGCAGAGCTGATCGTTGGAAAAATGGATGAGATCACAACCATCGACGCTTATGTGACACCGGAAGACAATGTGGAGAAAAAGTTTGAAGAATATTTCGCACAGCATGAAAACGACAGGATTTTCGTTTTCACAGATCTGATGGGAGGAAGCGTAAATCAGAAGCTTCTGGGATACAGCCAGAAAGAAAATGTTACGCTGATCACAGGAACCAACCTTCCGGTCCTGATGCAGGTCATGATGGCGGATGACGATGTGACAGAGGAGGAGATCCAGGAGTTTATCGATGATGCCAGAGAAGAGCTTCAGATGGTAGACCTTGGCGGTGGAAAGAAATCCACATCTGAAAAAAATGCTGAAGAAGATAATGCACAGGGTATCGAAAATACTGCGCAGATTTCAGAAGGTGCTGCATCGTATGCAAAAAAATCCGCACCGAAAAAAGCTCTGGCTCCCCAGTCCTATGACAATTCCACAGCAAAGATCACCGCACTTCGTGTAGATGACCGTCTGATCCACGGACAGGTTGCCATGACCTGGACCAAACAGCTGGCTGTACAGGGAATCGTGGTAGCTAACGACGAGGCAGCTAACGATAACACCCAGAAGATGGCATTGAAAATGGCCGTACCGGGCGGAATCAAATCGCTGATCAAACCGGTGGATGAAGCCATTCGTATCTTAAACAATCCGAAGGCATCCAGGATGCGTATTCTGGTTCTGACAAGAACGGTAAAGGATGCTCTGAAGATAAGACAAAGTGTTGGTGAGATCGGATTCCTCAATGTAGGAAATACGGGACGTTTTGATGGAATCGATGTTTCCGAGAAGCTTGTCCTGACCCCGACTATCATGCTGACAAAAGCAGAACAGCAGGCACTGAAAGAGCTGGTGGCTCTTGATCCGAAGGCCTGTATGCAGCAGGTACCCAATGATGAGCAGAAGCTTGTGAAGGATGTACTGGACAAGCTTGACTGACATCCACTGAATAAATAAAACGTAGCACAAAAGAGGAAAGAAAAAAATGTTAAACGCATTTCTTGTAGCACTTGCCGTATTTATTTGTGTCGGCGGTGCAGAGCTGATCGGATTTACCATGCTGAACCGTCCGATCGTCATCGGACCGCTGGTAGGTCTGTTTCTTGGAGATCTTCATACAGGAGTGATCATCGGAGCTTCACTGGAAGCCGTATTTATGGGAGTTGTAAACATCGGAGGTGCTTCCGCGGCAGAACCCGGAATCGCCACAGCCGTAGGAACTGCTTTTGCCATCATGCTGGGCAAAGGTTCTGAGGTAGCCCTGACACTTGCACTTCCAATCGGTATCCTTGGTCTTCAGATTAAGACCGTTCTCTATATTTTTATTGTAGGTATGTTTGCAAAAACCTTCGACCGTCTGGCGGCAGAAGGAAAAGAAAAACAGATCGTTGCTCTTCACTATGGGCTCTGGGCTGTAAACTGGTTTTTATATTCCCTGTTCGCATTTTTCGGGATCCTGTTCGGATCTGATGCAGTCAGTGCACTTCTGGATGCCATCCCGGATGTTGTTATGAATGGTCTGACAGTTTGCGGCGGACTTCTTCCGGCAGTAGGTATGGCAATGTTGATGAAGATGCTCTGGGATAACAAGATCTGTATGTTTTATTTCCTGGGCTTTGTCCTTGCAGCATACTTAAAGCTTCCGCTGATCGCTCTTGCCGTGATCGGTGTGATCATTGCCATTTCCATTGGTATGAATGATTACAAGCTGAACCAGCTTGCGGCGCAGAGAGTGGCAGCTTCACCGGTCGGTGGTTCTGACGAATATCTTGATGAAGAAGAGGAGGAATTTTTCTCATGAGTAATTTAACGAAATCCATTCCTGCAGATGAAAGAAAAATGCTGAGAAAAGCGTTCTGGCGTTCCTTCACTCTGTATGCGGCAGTAAGCCCGGCAAAACAGGGAGCTTCCGGTTTCTGCTATTCCCTGATGCCTTTTATCAATAAATTTTACAAAAACGATGAGGAAGGCAAAAAAGCTGCCCTCACAAGAAGTATGTCTTACTTCAATACAACCATCACCTTATCTACATTCATCATGGGTCTTGTGGCATCCATGGAGAAGAAAAACAGCGAGCAGAAGGATTTTGATGCAAGCTCCATCAATGCGGTGAAATCTTCCCTGATGGGACCTCTGGCCGGTATCGGTGATTCCATTTTCTGGGGCGTTCTCCGTGTAATCGCAGCCGGAATCGCAGTAGGACTTGGTGCATCCGGAAACGTTCTGGCACCGATCGTGTTCCTGCTTCTTTTCAACATTCCGTCTATTCTTGTGAAATATTACGGAACATTCCTGGGCTACAAGCTTGGTTCTGAATATATTCAGAAGGTTTATGCAAGCGGTCTTATGAACATCCTGACAAAGGCTGCCAGCATTGTAGGTCTGATCATGGTCGGCGGTATGACTGCCAGCATGGTAACCTTTAACTCCACTTATGAACTCACCATGAAGGGTGAATCTGTTCTGAATCTCCAGAACATGCTGGACCAGATTTTTATCGGTATTGTTCCTCTTGGACTGACTCTTCTGTGTTACTATCTGCTGAAAAAGAAAAATGTCAGCATCACAGTTCTGATCATCGGTGTTATCATCCTGAGCATCCTTCTCTCTCTTCTTGGAATTGCATAAACCTTAAGGATAAAGATCAGAACTATGAAAAGGCGGACCTCAGGTGGTCCGCCTATAAAAAACCTGGAAAAAGTTATATTGAAATAACTGACCGCAAAAAGGGCAGTTGAAGAACACCTGACCGGATATAAATAAGCAGCAAATACGGATTATAAATATCTGCTCAATGCAAAATAAAGGAGACATAAGAAATGAAAGATTGGTGGAAGAATTCCGTTGTATATCAGATTTATCCAAGAAGCTTTAAGGACTCCAACGGAGATGGCTTCGGCGATCTCAGGGGTATTATTGAAAAGCTCCCCTACCTTCAGAACCTTGGAATCGATGTGATCTGGCTTAGTCCTGTTTTTGACTCCCCACAGGACGACAACGGTTACGATATCAGTGATTACCGGAAGATCTACGCAGGTTTCGGAAGTAACGAGGACATGGATGAGCTGATCCAAAAAGCTCATGAGCATGGTATCAAGATCGTTCTGGATCTTGTTGTCAACCATACTTCCGATGAGCATGCATGGTTTGTGGAAAGCCGGAAGTCAAAAGACAGCAAATACAGTGATTATTATATCTGGAAGGATCCGAAAGCAGACGGCAGTGAGCCGAACAACTGGGGTTCCAGCTTCTGCGGAAGTGCCTGGGAATATGACGAAGAGCGTGGCCAGTATTACCTTCATTTCTACAGCAGAAAGCAGCCGGATCTCAACTGGGAAAATGAAACTGTCCGTAAGGAAATCTATGATCTGATGAAGTTCTGGATGGATAAAGGTGCTGATGGATGGCGCATGGATGTGATCGCGTCTATCTCCAAGGATCAGTCCTTCCCGGATTACCCGAAAACGGATGGCCGCAAGTATTATACAGGAAAATATCACAGCAACGGACCAAGACTTCATGAGTTTATCCATGAGATGAACCGGGAGGTGCTTTCAAAATATGACTGTATGACGGTAGGTGAGGCGCCGGGCTCCACACCGGAGGTTGCAAGACTGTTTACAGATCCGGAGCGTGAGGAGCTGAATATGATCTTCACATTTGAGCATATGAACATCGACCGTATTCCGGGCTCTGTAAACCGCAAGTGGGAATTGAAGCCTTTTGATCTCCGTGATCTGAAACGTGTTATGAGTGAGTGGCAGAACAAGCTTTATAACAAGGGCTGGAATGCTCTGTATTTTGAAAATCATGACCAGCCACGTGTGATCTCCAGATGGGGAAATGACACTACTTACCGCGAGGAATGTGCAAAGGCTTATGCTACCGTTCTCCATGGTATGCAGGGAACTCCTTATGTATATCAGGGAGAGGAGATCGGTATGACAAACGTGCAGTTCCCGCTGGAGGAGTACGAGGATATCGAGGTTCGTAATGCATATCAGGATCTTGTTGTTAAGAACAAAACCATTTCTGAGGATGATTTCCGCAAGGCAGTATGGAACAAGAGTCGTGACAATGCCAGGGTTCCTATGCAGTGGGATGACAGCGAAAATGCAGGATTTACAACCGGTAAGCCATGGTTCCGCCTTTCTGATCGTTACCAGGAGATCAATGTAAAAAAAGCTCTGGAAAAAAATGATTCCGTGTTTTATTATTATAAGGATCTGATCTGTCTTCGTCATGAGGAAGAGCTTCTCACAGAAGGTGACTATCAGCTCCTTCTTCCGGAAGACGAGAAGATCTTTGCATATTTAAGAACTTCCGACAAAGAGCAGTGGATCGTGGTGGCAAACCTTTCTGAGGATACGGTAAGTACAGAAGGTCTTGAGAAATATGTGTCCGATAAAGAGGATATTAAGATTGCAAACTATAAGGACAGAACAGGAATCAAAGCGGACTTAAGACCGTACGAGGCGTTTATGATGAGGATCCGGTAATTCCTGAGCTGTTGTATATGTAGTAGTAAAGTGGAAGAAAAGTCTCCGCTTTACAGAGAGCAGGTATGAGTATTTGTGCGTATCTGTACTGCCAAAGGATATCCGGTGCAGTGCAGATAGCTTTTTGCCTGTGAGGAAAAGACAAACAGGAGGAAATTATGGAAAAATATATCATTGCAGTGGATATGGATGGAACTCTTCTGAACAGTGAGAATAAGATTTCTGAAAGGAACAGAAATGTTCTGCAGCGTCTGATCGATGACGGACATTATGTGGTGCCGGCAACCGGAAGGACAGAGAGCTGATCCCTCGGGAGTTTTCTGTGCTCCGGGGTGTGAAATGGGGAATCGTGGAAAACGGCTGTGTTGTCTGGGATTACGATAAAAATGAGATGATCTGGCGAAAAACCATGCCCAAAGGAATGGTAAGCAAAATCCTGAAGGATGTGGAAAACAGCGACGCAAAAGGCTGGATCGCAGAGGCTTATGCAAACGGAATTGCCTATTCTGATGCGGATGCCAGAGATTATGTGGCATCTGTAGTGGATAAAGATCTGCTGGAAAAAACTTTTGTAGATTATTTCCTCAGCAGACATGTATATGTTAAGGATTTTTATCATCAGGAAGATATTCTGGATCAGGCAGAGAAGATCAATATTTATTTTGATGATATGGAGACCAGCAGGGCACTTCGTGAAAAATGGAAGGATCTGGATGATGTGGCAGTGACTACTTCCATCAGCGGTAATGCGGAGTTTAATGCAGCAGGCGTGGACAAGGGTGTGGGTCTTGCCATGCTTCGCACAAAGCTTGGTATTGACCGGATGCATGTGATCGCTTTCGGAGATAATGAGAATGATCTGGAAATGCTGGAGGGTGCAGGTATCGGTGTTGCTATGGGCAATTCCAAACAGTATGTAAAGGATGCAGCGAATGAGGTGACCGGAGATAACGATCATGATGGTGTGGCGGAATTTCTGGAGAGGTTTTTCGGGCTGTAAGCTGTGGTTGATCGTGATCGTTGATATAAGGGACAGGGAAATGTATTTTTCTCTGTCTTTTTTTATTTGCATTTTTGGTGATATAAGGTATGATAAACGAAGAGGATACGGGGATTGCTGGTTTTGACTGGTAGTTACCGGTGAAAATTATTTGAGGAGATCAGGAGGATATTTTTTAATGAAAAATCTGATACCAAAGCGTGTGATGGAGTATATCATTATCACATTTGCTGTTGTTCTGATGGATGTGGGGATTTATGTATTTAAGTTTCCGAATAATTTTTCCTTTGGTGGTGTTTCGGGTATGGCGGTTGTGTTTTCGCATTTTATTCCGATGACGTCTGCGCAGATCAACCTGGTGATCAATCTGATTTTGCTGGTGATCGGGTTTATTGTTCTTGGCCGGGATTTTGGAGTGAAGACGGCTTATGTTACGGTTGTTTCTTCTTTGCTTCTGAATGTGTTTGAGAAGGTTTTTCCTATGGACAGGGCGCTGACGGGGAATATTATGCTGGAGCTTTGCTTTGCGATCATTTTGCCGGCGCTGGCTGCGGCGCTGCTGTTTTTTGAGAATGCTTCGGGTGGTGGCACGGATATTGTGGCGATGATCATTAAGAAGTATTCTACGATGAATATTTCGGGTGCATTGTTTGCGGTGGATTGTGTGATCGTTGTTGTTTCGTTTATGGTGTTTGATCTTACTACGGGGCTTTGTTCTGTGCTGGGGCTTATGGCTAAGACGTTGCTGATCGATAAGTCTATTGAGAGGATGAAGCTGAATAAGTATTTTACGATCATTTCCAGTAAGCCGGATGAGATCTGTGAGTTTATTATGAATGGGCTGGATCGGAGTGCTACGGTTTATCATGGGGAGGGGGTTTATTCGCATAAGGATAAGAAGATTATTCTGACGGTTGTTGATGTGAGACAGGCGGTGCTTCTGCAGAAGTTTTATTGATGAGGTGGATCCGCAGGCGTTTTTGATGGTTACTAAGAGTAGTGAGGTTGTTGGGAAGGGGTTTATGAGTTATATTTGATGCGATCGTATGGGGTTGTATGCTGATTGTATGCTGATCGTAGGTGATTGTGTATGATTGTAAGCTGATGGAAATTAGGAGAGCGTTCTTTGCGGGCTGGATGGGCTGCGGGGCGCTCTTTTTTGTGGTGGATGGTGGATGGCGGATGGCGGATGCCGGACGCCTGGGAGACGGGTGCCGGTTTGCTCCGGGCTTCGTCGGGGGCTGGCTTCTACTGCCGGATTCTGCTAAACCGTTTTAAAAGTCCGAACTCGCGGCTTGCTGCCGCTCAGACAGCGGACTTTTTTAAAAACAACGCAGATTTCCGCCAGCCAAGAAATCAGCTCCCCTCCTGCAGAGTCGTAGCCAACCGGCACCCGTCTCCCCGGCTGTTCGGTTCCGGGCGGGAGGTAGTGGTGGGGATGTGGGGCGACTGGCGGAAGTGGGGATTGATGAGGGCTGGAGGATTGAGTGGATTCCCGGGAGTTGGATGAGCCATCAGCGCTGCGCTGGATGGCTGGGAGGAAAGGCTGAGTTTCTTGTGGAAGCCATCGTCGCTGTGCTGGATGGCTGTTGGTGTGTGAAGGTTTTGTGAAAGGGGTTTGACGAGGTGGGGGTTTTTAGTTGAGGATACACACTTGCGTAACAAATTTAATAAAAATGTAACAAAATGGCGAATGAGGAGCGTGGCGAAGTGGATTGTGAATGTCTGTCTGAATGGATAGATTGTGTTGCTGCGTGGTTTTCTGAGAGGAGTTTTATTGTTTATGTTTTATAAGAAATTTGCTGCTGTTGTTCTGAGTACTGTTCTTGTGGGTGTGGTTCCTTCTGTTGTTTTTGCGGATGTGGATGGTGTCAGTGCTGTGTCTGATGGAGATGTGGAGGAGCTTTCTATTGAGGATGATTTTTCGGATGGTGCGGATTCTATTTCTGCTTTTGCCAGTGCTCTGGCGGATAAGACGGTTTCTGAGGTTCAGGGGTATCAGGAGGCGAAGGCTGAGGCTGAGGTGATCGCACAGGAGAGGCTTGAGGCTGAAGCGGCTGCTGAGGCTGCGCGAGTAAGGCGGAAGAGGAGCGGAAGGCTGCTGAGGCTGGCGCGTCTGGAGATGCGGCAGGGGATTGTGGATTTTGCGCTGCAGTTTGTGGGGAATCCTTATGTTTATGGTGGTACGAGTCTGACTAATGGGGCGGATTGTTCGGGGTTTGTGATGTCTGTGTTTGCGGAGTTTGGGTATGAGCTTCCTCGTGTTGCTGCAGCTCAGTGTTCGGCTTCTGAGAAGAAGAGTGTTGCGGATATTGAGGCTGGTGATCTGGTTTTTTATGGTGAGGGTTGTATTGATCATGTGGCTCTTTATATTGGTGATGGCAAGATCGTTCACGCCAGTACAGCGGCTACAGGGATCAAGGTTTCCGACTATGATTACCGGGCTCCGGCTGCTGTCGGTACGTTTGTGAAGTAAGATAAAGATACGTTTGATCTATAGATGTGAAATATAAACTGTCTGAGGAGATTTTCTGGCCGGATAGCTGAAAAAATAGCTGCAGGCAGTTTTTTGCAGAAAAATAGTGTATAATTTAACCGAATCAAGTAAGTCTCCTGCGGGTTGCGAAAAGCAATAAGCAGTGGGTGGGGACTCGGAAAAAATTCAGAAAGGTTGTGGGGTTATGAATACGAAGGAAATCAGTGGCAGGCGGCAGATGGAGTTTCTGGCCGGGTTTGATTTTGTCAGAGAAGCGGGTACTGCGGGGGAAGTGAAGGCGGCGAAGATGATCCGGGATACTTTGGACAGCTTCGGAGTGAAGAATCGGATGGAGGAGTTTGATTTTTGGGATTTTCGGATCAACAGAGCGGTGCTTAAGGTTGTGGAGCCTTATCAGAAGGAGTATGTGGTGACCGGGTATGGAAGATGTGGAAATACTGGGGCAGAAGGTCTGAAAGCGGATTTTTTGTATGTGGAGAATGGGGATGCTGTCAGTCTTTCCCGGGCGAAGGGTAAGATCGTTATGGTGAATGGCCGGGTGAGTGGTGATGTGTATCAGAGACTGGTGAGCGCCGGAGCTGTTGGTTTTATCAGTGTGGAGGGTTCTCCGCTGGATGAAGGAGTGGACAGGGTTCCCTGTCAGCGCAGCCTGCCGATGATCTTTCCGGGGGATGCAGCAGAAGAGACAGAAGGATTGTCGGAGTCTGCAGAGGATATTCACAAGATGCAGGAAAAATATAGTGGTGGCAGGATTCCGGGGGCGAATCTTCATTATAAGGATGCAGTGGAGCTGGTGACGGAGGGTGCGTCTGAGGTGTGCTTGGTTGTGGAACAGGATGTGACGGCGTGCAGATCCCGTAATGTAGTGGCGAGGATCGAAGGTACGGATAAGAAAGATGAGATCTTGACGATTACGGCGCATTATGATTCGGTGCCGGAGGGACCGGGAGCCTATGATAATATGGCTGGGGCAGCGATCATCATGGAGCTTTGCAGATATTTTCAGCAGTATAGACCGCGCAGGACTATGGAATTTGTGTGGTTTGGTGCTGAGGAGAAGGGTTTGCTGGGCAGCCGGGATTATATCAGAGTTCATGAGAGTGAGCTTGGAGCGCATCGTTTTAATATGAATGTAGATCTGGCCGGGCAGCTGATCGGAGGAAATGTTCTGGGAGTGACGGGAGAGGCTTCTGTTTGTGATAAGCTTCTTGAGATCGCTGACGGAACAGGGATCGGAGCGTCTGCGAAGAATCAGATCTGGGGAAGTGATTCCAATTCTTTTGCATGGAAGGGAATTCCGGCCATGACTCTGAACCGGGATGGTTTTGGCATGCATACTCGTTATGATACGATTGATCTGCTGTCTGCCTGGTCGCTGGAGAGAAGTGCGATCCTTCTGGGATGTATTGCAGATGAACTGGGGAATGCGGAGGTTTTCCCGTTTGAGAGAAAGATGCCGGAGAAATTTATCGGAGAGCTGGATGAATATATGTGCAGATAGTAAAAATCTGATTTTATCTGCTCATAACTGGATATTTGTTATGGAACTGTGGGGACTTGTCTGTTTCGGGAAGAGTACAGACAAGTCCTCATAATTTATTCAATATTTTCAATGTTTATTGACCTTTATAATTCCGCAAGGGAACATGTGGCTTTGAGTCAGGGGGATATTTGCAGCTTTGTAAGGGATTCCCGGAACAGGGGGCAAGCGGAGGTTCGCAATTGAACCAGTGGAATTACTTGATTTGATTAAAATACGATAAAACAATAAAAAATAATACAAAATAATTGACAGTAAGATATCGAACTGTTATACTGAAATCACAGGCTTTCCAGGGATCAATGCGCCGGATATTGTTTTGCGGAGTATTGATTTCTGGAACTTTTATCACAGAAAAATCAGGAATGAGGAGATAGGACCATGTTTACAGAAGAACGACAGAATGCAATAGAGAAATGTCTCCGCGAAAAAGGAAAAGTCAGGGTCAAAGAATTAAGCGAGATGTTTCAGGTTACGGAGGACTGTATCCGCAAGGATCTCAAGATCCTTGAAAATGCAGGCAGATTAAAGAGGACTTACGGCGGAGCGATCTTGTCACAGGAGTATCCTCTGGAGAGAAACGTAGTAGACAGGCGTATGTACAATCTTGATAAGAAGAAAGTGATTGCTGCAGAAGCTTCAAGCTGATCAAAAATAACGAAACGATCTTTCTGGATGTTTCCACTACAAATATAGAGCTGGCAAGGCTTATCGCTTCGTCGGGTATGCATGTTGTGGTTGTCAGCAATATGATCGATATCCTGCAGATCCTTGCTGCGAATCCGTCCATCACGGCCATAGGCACAGGGGGAACTATGTACCGTTCGGTGAATGGATTTATGGGAGCTGCGGCCATTGAGGTGATCAAGCAGTACAGCTTTGACCGGACATTTTTGGGAAGCTGTGGCGTGGATATGACAGATTTTGCAGTTACTACATCCGGAGTGGAGGATGGATTGACCAAGAAGGCGGCAGTGCAGAGCAGCAGACATAAATATGTGGTTATGGAGAGAGAGAAGTTTTATTTTAACGAATCTTATAAATATACACATTTTGATGATATCAGCGGGATCATTACCGATGAATTTCCGGATGATACCATTGTGAACATACTGAGGAATACCGGAGTGAAATTACTCTGAGCAGACAGTAATAAAGGGGGATTTTTACATGAAAGACTATATTCTGGAAACCTGTGTGGATTCTGTGGAATCCGCCATGCAGCAGCCGAGGGTGGTGCGGACAGATTGGAGCTTTGCAGCAATCTGATCATCGGGGGAACAACTCCCGGCCCATGGCTTTTTGAGGAAATAAGGAAGCGTTCGGATATCCGGATTCATGCACTGATCCGTCCGCGGTTTGGAGATTTCTGTTATACAGATGCGGAATTTTCTATGATAAGGAATGCCGTAAAGGATTTCCGCAAAATGGGAGCGGAGGGTGTCGTAATAGGTATCCTGAAACCGGATGGCACCTTGAATATGGAACAGATGCAAGAGCTGATGGATGCGGCGGGAGATATGTCTGTTACGCTGCACAGGGCTTTTGATGTGTGCGCAGATCCGATCGAGGCTATGGAACAGGCAATCTCGCTAGGAATTGATACGATCCTTACCTCCGGACAGAAGAATACCTGCCTTCAGGGTGCGGAGCTTTTGAAGGAACTGGAAACCAGGAGTCAAGGACGTATCACCATCCAGGCGGGGAGTGGCGTCGGTGCGGAAGTGATCCGCCAGCTTTATCCCTTACCGGGATCAAGGCTTATCATATGAGCGGCAAGGTTGTAACGGACAGTGCGATGCAGTTTCGCAAGGAAGGTGTCAATATGGGACTTCCGACATTCAGTGAATATGAGATATGGCGTACAGATATTGAAAATGTTCGTGCTGCAAAGAAAGTTCTGGAGGAATTATAATGGCTGAGGGGAAGATTTTTCTGAAAGAAAACCGTGATCGGATTGAAAAAAAATATCGGGAGCAGATGATGGGGTTACCGCAGGCTTTTGCGGAGATTGATAAAAAGCTTGCGGAATGCACAGACGAAGTGGCTCTGGCGTGCAAATATTTATATGCGTTCATGCCGTACAGTGATATCGGAAATTACGCATTTGAAGTATTTCTGGATTATGCGGAGAATGGCGTATATTTATGGAAGGAAAACTCCGGGGTGCAGAGCTGCCGGAGGAAATCTTTTTGAATTATGTGCTGTTTCATAGAGTAAATGAGGAGGAGATTGCACCCTGCCGTACATTTTTCCGCAGGGAGATCGGAGAGAGAACTGAGGGAATGAGCTTCCGGGAAGCTGCCCTGGAGGTGAACTACTGGTGTGCACAGGAGGCTACCTATCATTGTACAGATGATCGTACCCTGTCTGCACTTGCCGTATACCGCAGAGGAAACGGAAGATGCGGAGAGGAATCTGTATTTACCGTTAATGCACTGAGAAGTGTTGGTGTACCTGCCGGCAGGTATATGCACCAAAGTGGTCTCATTGTGATGACAATCATGCCTGGGTGGAAATCTGGTGTGATGGAAGCTGGTATTTTCTGGGAGCTGTGAGCCGGAGGAGATCCTGAATAAGGGATGGTTTACCAACGCTTCCTCAAGGGCCATGATGGTCCATTCAAGAGTTTTTGATACCATGATCCGGAGGGAGAAGTGATCGGCAAAGATGGTATGGTGACTATGCTCAACGAGCTGAAACGATATGCACTGACAAAAGAGATCACTGTGTCCGTAAAGGATTCGCATGGAAAACCGGCAGAAGGTGCAGAAGTTTCTTTTGAGGTGCTGAATTATTCGGAATATGCCCCGATCGCAGAACTGAAAACCGACAGTCTGGGAAAAGTCAGCCTGACAACAGGGCTTGGAAGTATCCATATTTCTGCAAGGATGTATGCAGATGGAGAATGGCTGCATGCAGAAAACAGCATGGATACAAAAACAGAGGATTGTTGTGAGATCTGTCTGATGCCCGTAGGAAAGGAAAAGGGTATTTTTTATGAGGAGTGGACGGAGATCGATATGATCGCACCTCATGATGCACCTGTAAATAAAGATATGCCAACACCGGAGCAGAAGGAAAGAGGCAGCAGACGTCTGGCAGAGGCAAACGCTTACAGGGAACAGAAGGTAAGAAACCTGAGCAATCTGGAGTGTCGGAAATTCCTGGAAAAAGAAACTGGAGATTCTTCAATGAGAAAAAAACTCCTTGAAGTCCTCACAGAGAAAGACAGAACAGACTGTATCAGCCAGGTTCTGGAGGAACACCTGAAATTTGCATTACCGTATGAAAAAAACATGGATGCAGATATTTTTGTACCATATGTACTGAACCCGAGAGTTGACGATGAAGTTTTGCAGAAATACAGAAAAGCGATCCTTGAGCAGCTGTCGGAAGAAGAAAAAAATAATGCTGCAAAAGGAAGCCGGCGAAGATCTGGAAATGGATTGAGGATAAGATCGTTTCCAGCCCGGAGAAAGAACGCAGCAGTGTGATCACCACGCCGTCCGGATGTCTGAAAACGGGAACAGGAAGCCTTCTGTCAAAGAAGATCCTTTTTGTGGCAATGGCAAGAACACTGGGGATTCCGGCACGCCTGAACCCTCATGACCGTTCCATGGAGTATATGAAAAACGGAAAATTCATCTCAGTATCTGCGGAAGCGAGAAAAAGGCATCGATCCTTCTGAAGGCAAGTGCGGATACACAGTGGAAATATTTCCAGAACTGGAGCATCGCAAAACTGGAAGCCGGAAAATATATCACACGGAAGCTGGAAGCCGAAAATTTCAGAGATCAGGTGATGAAGCTGCCGATGGAAGTGGGAAATTACAGGATCCTTACCTCAAACAGACTGCCAAATGGAAATATATTTGCAGCGGAGTATTATTTTGAGGTTCAGATCGGAGAAATGAAGAGGGTGGAGCTGGCATTTCGAAATGCAAACCTGGAAGATATGCTGGAGAATATTTCCATACCGGAATTTACTCTCAGAAAAGAAGATGGAAGCACCGTGAAGGCGTCAGAACTGACGGCAGATGGGAAGCATATCCTGGCGTTTCTGGAAGAGGAGAAAGAACCGACGGAGCATATCTTAAATGAGATGATGGAGCAGGAAGAAGCTTTTTCCCGATATGCGAAGAGGATCATTTTTGTAGTAAAAAGCAAAAAAGCGCTGGATACCCCTACCTTTCAAGAGCACTGGGCAAGCTTGGAAATGTTCAGATTTTATATGATGATTTTTCAGAGATCATCAATACACTGGGAAGAAGAATGTACGTAGATCCGGATAAGCTTCCGCTGATCATTGTGACAAACGGAAGCCTGAATGGGATCTATGCAACCAGCGGATACAATGTGGGAACCGGAGATATGCTGCTGAGACTGCTGTGACAGATATATCGGATATATACAGAAGGAACACAGGCCGTATCATCGACTGTGTCGGTGACGGTCTGTGCCCCCCCTGTAAATGCCTGTGAATTATTGCAGTGGTTCAGATACTCAGAATATGAAGGCAGATCGAAATGAGAATGTCCGTTGTGCTTTTCGAGATTGCCGTAATAAAAGTTGCTTTGCATTACTTAGCATCAGAAAAGAGATTACGCACGGAATCCCGGTAGATACATTCCGGCTTCAGGCGGATCGTTCTTGGAAAATCGCTGTAGTCTCCGTTCATTCTGCGAAGCAGCAGATCACAGGCCTGCTCTGCCAGGCCGTTCAGCGGCTGACGGACAGCGGTCAGCTGAGGAGAAAGCAGCATGGACAGTTCAAAATCATCAAAGGAGACAACAGACAGGTCTTCCGGGATCCGGATGCCAAGGCTGTAGATCGCTTCATAAATACCGAGGCATAGTGTATAGTTCGCAGAAAATACGGCAGTCGGACGTTCCGGAAGATTCCATAATTTCTGCATTGCCTGATATCCAAAGTCGTTTGCGTAATTTTCAGCGATGATATAATCGGGGTTAACAGGAATATCGTAGTCTTCCAGTGCCCGGAGATAGCCTTTTTTTCGTTCGCATGCGGTATAGGATGCAGGAGAACCGGTGACAAGGGCGATCTTCTGATGCCCCATTTTTATCAGATGCTCCACGATCTCGTAGGCTCCGGAGGTACAGCTGGTCTGTACACAGTCTGTACGGTGGAAATGGCTATGTTCTTCCAGCTCCACAACAGGGATTTTGGCGTGTTCCACAGCAGAACAGATGTCCTGGTTCAGACTGAAAGAGGTAATGATAAGGCCGTCGATCCCAGAGCGGAGCATATGAGGGACGAATTTATTGACATGATCCTTATATTTGTCGCCGCTCATAAATGTGAGAGAATAACCGTGAGCGCGCATGGTGTTTTCTATTTTGCTCAGAAGAAAAGCATTATGCGGAGTATTGGGAGGACCGGATACCAGACCGATACGGTAAGTCTTGGAGGAACGAAGTCCCCGGGCCGTGTTTCGTGGAACGTAATTCAGTTTCCGGATCGCTTCGTCGATCTGCTTTTTATTTTGCGGCCGTACAGTTCCGCCGTTGATATATTTTGAAATGGTGGCCAATGCCAGACCGGTTTCTCTGGCAATGTCTTGATGGTTGCACTCATAAATCAATCCTTTCCGGATGTTGTACTGTTGTGTTCGGACAGGTCTTTTACGGAGCGCCGCGGGTGGAATACAACATCCAGCATGTCTATTTTTGGAAAATCCGTATAGTCTCCATGGATCCTTTTTAAAAGTAATTCCACAGCATGTTTCCCCATGCTTGTCAGATCCTGTGAGACGCAGGTCATAGTCGCGCTCATGGTCTTGAAAAGCGGATCATCATCAAAGCACACAAAGGAAATATCCTGAGGAACGGAAATCCGTGCCTGGCTGGCAGCGCTTAAACCGCCCATTGCGGAGAGATAGCAGTCAAAAAAAACAGCAGTAGGGGGATCGGAAGAATCCATAAGCTTCTGGAAATGCAGGTTGCTCTGGGTGATCGTTTCTGCAGTGGAACCAAAAGAAACAGGGGGAAAAGAATCCTGCTGTTTCAGAAGGTCAATGCCATTTTTCTGATATACATCCACAAAACCCTGGATCCGCTGCTCGATGGTGTAGGAGTCCAGATACTGTTCCATGATCCAGACCTTTGTGTGGCCTTTTTCCAAAAGGTGCTCTGCCAGCAGTGCACCGCCTCTGTAATTATCAGAAATAACACAGTCTACAGGAAAATGTCTCATGGAAGCAGGAATCTGATCGAGCATTACAACCGGTATGCCGGCATTCTGTAAAAGCTGGTACAGGTCATCATGCCAGCAGGATGGGAGCATGATGACTCCGTCAAGTGCTGGGAGATAATATCCTGTATCGTATCGATCTCCTTCTGATGTTCAAAAAAGAAAGAACAGACAATAACTGTATAGCCATGATCCGTGAAATGCTTGATAATGGAGTTGACAAGCTCGCCCCAGAAATAATTACCAAGATCTGAGATCAGGATACCGATGGTATGTGTGTTTTTGGCACGGAGAAGCTGGGCATTCCGGTTTGGGGTATATCCAAGCTCCTGAATTGCTTTTTCTATAAGGATACGATTTTCTTCCCGTATTTTTTTGTGGTTTATATATTTGGAGATCGTTGCGGTGGACAGGCCTGTCGCACGGGCGATATCATTGATTGTAACGTTCATGTAAAGCCTCCGGTTCTGATGCATTTACAGATAATATAGTATTTTCATATTATATCATGAAAAAGAAAATGTCTCAATACACATGGCATTTTTTACACATAAAGTATCAGAAAAAACGAGTGTATTGTATAGAAAATTGATAAAAATGAAACGTTTAACAAAACCTGATACGAAAAAATACACAAAAACAAGACAGAATAATTGTAAAAAATAGGAAAAATGATTTTTACCCTATGATTTTACTTGAAAAGCTGCTTCGGATGCGGTAAGATAGTCTTAACAAAAAACGAAACGTTTTACGTAACAAGAAAATCAGCTATACGAAACAAGGAGAAGGTTATGGCAGACACAAAGCAGCAGTGGTATAAAGATGCCAAATACGGATTATTCATCCATTGGGGACTTTATTCCATCCTTGCAGGAGAGTGGAAAGATCCGAAGACCGGCGAGGTCACCAAGACAGACCGTATCGCAGAGTGGATCGAGAACAATCTCAACATTGACAAGGAAGATTACAGAAAGCTGAAAGATGAGTTCCATCCGGACAAATTTGACGCGGACATGTTTGTGAAAAGAGCGAAAGAGCAGTGGGGTGTTAAATATATCGTTCTTACTTCCAAGCATCACGAGGGATTCGCAATGTACGATTCCAAAGTCAGTGATTTTAATGTAGTGAAGGCTACAGGAAGAGATATCTTAAGAGAGCTTTCCGATGCTTGTAAGAAATATGACATGACAATGGGTATCTATTATTCACAGGCTCAGGACTGGGATGATGACAATGCCTATAAGAAGGATTACGAAGACAAGAACGAATGGAAGCCGGAATTCCGTACATACTTCGATGAGAAATGCAAACCGCAGTTAAAAGAGCTTCTTGAGAATTACGATAATATTTCCCTGATCTGGTTTGATACTCCGATGGGAATGACCGCAGACGAAGCTCAGGAATTAAGAGACTGGGTTAAGGGTATTAAGCCTGACTGCATCATCAGCGGACGTATCGGACACCAGAAGGGCGATTACATGACCACCGGTGATAACTTTATTCCACGTCTTCCATACGACGGTGACTGGGAAGTACCGGCAACTGTAAATGATACATGGGGTTATAATAAATACGATACAAACTGGAAGAATCCGGATGATATCCTGAACCTTCTTCTCAAGATCGTCGGCAGAGGCGGAAATTACCTGCTGAACGTAGGACCAATGGCAGACGGAACTGTTCCGGAAGCTTGTGTCGAGGTTATGAATGAGGTTGGTAAATACGTGACTGAGAATGCGGAAGCAATTTACGGAACCAAGAATGTTGGTATCTATCCGTATGAGATCCCGAGCATTGAATTTACAAAGAGACCACATAAGCTTTACGTACACGTCCTTGCACCGAGATATCGAGTTGAACTGCTGAACATCGGTAATCAGTTAAAGGGTGCATATGTGGTAAGCACAGGAGAAAAGCTTCCGTGCCGCGCATTAAAGTGCTGCGAAGGAAACTCGATGATAGAGGTAGAGCTTCCGGAGAAGCTTCAGGGGGCAAAGAACTACTGTGTATGCCTGGAGCTTGAGGAAGAAGAGCCGATCTTTGAGGCGATCATCGATTGATCAATTTATGAACATCAATGGGAAAACTATATAATAAAAAATCATATTAAGGGAGGATTTATTCATGAAGAAACGAATGAAAAAAGTTGCAACACTGTGTCTCGCCGGTGTAACAGCAATGTCAACAGTAGCGTAACAGGAAGCGCCGTATTTGCAAAGGGTGACACAAACTACGATGTAGACAATATGGATTTTGAAAACGTTGAGCTTCGTGTAGCATTCAGATTTAACAACGGATCTGATACAGACGGACAGGCTAAATGGTATTACAAAGCACTTGAAGAGTTCAATAAAGAGAACGAAGGAAAGATCCATGTAACAGATGAGAGTATTTCTACAGAGTCTGATTACGAAGAGAAGCTTACAACAGATTTCGCTTCCGGTAATGTACCGAACGCATTCCTTCAGTATGGCGGAAGCCGTACAAGAGAGTATGTAGATGCAGGATATATACTGGATCTGACACCATACTTTGAACAGTATCCGGAATGGAAAGAGGGAGTTCAGGATTTTGCATGGGAGACAACACAGTTTGACGGCATTGAAGGAACCTATGGTATTCCGTGGTCCGCTTATCAGCTCTGTCTCTACTACAACAAAGATTACCTTGATCAGGTTGGCGTAGATGTTCCGGAGTCCTGGGATGATCTTGTTGATGCCTGCGCAAAATTAAAAGATGCAGGAATCCAGCCATTCAACTACTCTGACAAAGATAACTATCACTTCGAGCATCTGATGAGTGCTCTTGCTCTGAAAGCTTACGGAACAAGCATCGCAGATGATCTTGCAAGCGACAAAGAGGCTTACAACGGCGAGAAGATGGTTGCAATCTATCAGAAGATGAAAGATATGATCGATGCAGGATACTGGGGAGACGGAATCCTCAGCACAGACTTCAACACAGAGAGAAATATGTTCGAGGCAGGAAAAGCTGCATTCACAGTTGACGGAACATGGAACTGCGGTAACTTCCAGAATGACTCCGATACAACTCTCTTCGATGCTCAGAAGATCGGTGTTACAAGAATTCCTTATATCGACGAAGCAAACAAGACTGTAGAGATGGGCGGCGGTTCTGATACATACTACATCACTACATTAAACAAGAGCGATGAGGAAATCGCAGCAACTGTTAAATTCATCAAATACCTTACAAGTGTAGATTCCATCAACGAAATGTGCAAATCCAGCCCGACAACATATGCTGAGAAGGTTACGATTGATACAGGTAACTATCTGCTTGACGATGTAAATGCGATCATGGCTGAGAATACAGAGTCTAAACTTGAGATTCCTACATATGACAGCAACACAGCAGCTATGGATACAATCCGTAATTCTCTTCAGGCATTAGCGACAGGCGCAAGTGCACAGGAAGTTGGAGACGATATCGTTGACAAAATGTCTGCTTACGAATAAAGAGAATTTTGACTGAACGCATGATGTGTGGATAAGAGAAACAGGGGGAAGCATCATCTGCTTCCCCTTGTTTATTACGGAGGTATACATATGGCAGGTAAATCTGTACCAAAGGTAAAACAGAAGCTGGATAAAAAAGATCTTACGCTTTCTTTAGCGTTCCTTCTTCCGGCAATTTTAATAACTGTTATTTTTGTCATCTACCCTGTTTTTGATACCGTAGGCTTATCATTCCGTAAATGGAACGGTATGTTTGGTGCGGCAAAGCAATGGGTAGGACTTGAGAACTATCAGAAGATTTTTTCAGATAAGCTGTTCTGGAATGCAATGCTCAACAGTGTGTACTTTATGATCGGTGGTTTCGTTATCCTGATGCCGCTTTCATTTGGTCTCGCAATGCTGGTAACTGCAAAGATCAAGGGAACCGGATTCTTCAGAACCTGCTACTTCCTTCCGAATATGTTAGGAACAACAGCAGTAGCCCTGATGTGGACATTTATGTTAAATCCGAACTTTGGTATCTTTAATACCATTGAAAATATTTTCGGCCTTCATGGTGCGATCCCTGATGTGCTGACGATAAAGACTGTAAACGTCTGGATCGTTATCCTGGTAAATGAGTGGATGTATGCCGGATATAACATGCTGATCTTTGCAGCTGGTCTGGTAGCGATCCCGGATGAGTTAAATGAGGCAGCAGCACTGGATGGAGCTACCGGATGGCAGAGAGTTCGTTACATTACCCTGCCTCTGATGAAAAACTCCTTCAAGGTATTCTCTATTTTGTGTATCACAGGATGTCTGAAAGTATTCGATATTATCTGGGCGATGACAAGAGGAGGCCCGAACGATATCAGCTCCACGCCTTCAATTATGCTTTATACACAGGGATTCTCCTATAAGCTGTTCGGACGAAGCAGTGCATACGGTGTTATTCTGTTAGTGCTGGGTGTTGCACTGAGTCTTATAACCAATCATTTGTTCCGTGAAGATAAAGATCTTGCAATGTAGGCGGAAGGAGAAGAGACGATATGGAAAAAACAGCTAATAAACAGAAAATGCACGGAGGAAAGATAGCGCTGTACGTTATCGCGATCCTGTGGACAGTTGTTACACTGTTTCCGGTAGTAGTGACCGTAATGGCTTCCTTCAAAACAAACTCAGAGATTTACCTGAACCTGTTAAGCTTCCCTAAGAAGATTATGTTCCAGAACTATATCAGCGCAAACAAAACAGCGGATGCATTGAATACCATCAAGAACTCCCTGGTTGTAGCAACTCTGACAACTGTATTTAATACTGTAGTCGGAATGATGGCAGCATACATCTTATCAAGAAAAGATTACAAATTCCTGAAATGGGTATATGTATTCTTCATGATTGGAGTAATGGTTCCGGTCCACTGTACACTGATCCCGATCAACAACATTGCAACAGCATTAAATGCAAAGAACAACCTGTTCTTCCTGATCCTGATCTATGTTGCGTTTGGTATGTCCCAGGCAATCTTCCTTTATACAGGATTCATGGATGGAATCTCCAGGAACCTGGATGAGGCGGCGATCATTGATGGATGTAACAACTGGCAGCTGCTGTGGAAGATCCTTTTCCCTGTCTGCAAGCCGATCATCGCAACAGAGGCGATCTTCGTATTCATCTATGGATACAGTGAACTTGTATTCTCCATGATCCTGATGACAGATACCAAATATTTCACAGTTTCACGTGCGATGCTGAACTTCTCTTCCGCGCATACACAGGAGATCGGAAGTCAGTTTGCATATGTAGTAATGTCCGTAATTCCGATGCTTATCATTTACATCGTGTTCCATAAACAGATTGAAAAAGGTATGCTTTCCGGAGCTATCAAAGGCTGATGCTTTTAATCTAAACAGGAGGAAAAAATCATGTATCAGTTTGACAGAAAAGAATATGAAAAACGTATGGAGTGGTACCAGGATGCCCGCTTTGGAATGTTTATCCACTGGGGATTATATCTATCCCTGCAAGAGGCGAGTGGGTACGAAGCGTAGAGGAAATACCTGAGGAAGAATATCTTCCGTTTATGAAAGAATTTGATGCAAGAGACTACAATCCGAAGCAGTGGCAAAAGAGGCCAAGGCTGCAGGTATGAAATATGTAGTCCTGACAGCGAAGCATCACGACGGCTTCTGCTTATTTGACAGTAAATACACAGATTACAAGGTAACAAATACACCGGCAGGAAGAGACTGATCAAGGAGTATGTAGAGGCACTTCGTGAGGAAGGCCTTAAGGTTGGAATCTATTTCACACTACTTGACTGGCATCATCCGGATTATCCGCATTACGGAGACCGTATTCATCCGATGAGAAACCACAAAGAGTGCGGAAATGAGAACCGTGATTTCTCACGTTATACAGAATATCTGTATAATCAGGTAGAAGAGATCTGTACAAACTACGGACAGATCGATATCATCTGGTTTGATTTCTCCTACGACGATATGAGAGGGGAAAAATGGGGCGCAACCAAGCTGATCAACATGGTGCGCAGCTTACAGCCGCAGGTTATCATCGATAACCGTCTGGAAGCCAGCGGAGAGGGAAGAGGATCCTGTATGAGTGTGATCCGACACCGTACCATGCGATTTCCGTAAGCCCTGAGCAGATCCATCCCGCCGGAAGGAATCTGCGATAAGGAA
>ENA-OQMZ01000178-OQMZ01000178.1-human-gut-metagenome-genome-assembly--contig:-NODE-178-length-27674-cov-7.246923_pt1 | contig 27674 bp, 33 predicted proteins | sample MGYA00242621_ERZ504862 | MGnify/ENA primary metagenome ERZ504862 (study PRJEB26092, sample SAMD00036393) | human gut metagenome | host: Homo sapiens | study: EMG produced TPA metagenomics assembly of...
TCGGAAGAAAAAGACATTATAGGGGGTATGAAAACGCATGTTTTCGACTCCGGTCTGCCATATATAAGCGAGATGCTTCCTGACACAACTCGAAATCTGCCATATATAGTCGAGATATGGCTCGGGCTGTTGGTGGTTGAGACGGCGACATACGATCGCGGATTGCTAGGTGGTCGCCGTTTTTGCGGTTTATGGGCTAATCTCAGAAGAGACAGATTCGATGGCCGCGAACGGTGTGAACCAACGCGAGAGAATGCGCGAGCGGCCGCGTAAGGAGGAAAGCCCATGTCCAAATCATTCGTCAACAAAGCGCTGCTCGGCGGTGCGGTGGCGGCGGGAGCCGCGGTGTGGGCGATCGCCCCGCGTTCCTTCTCCGACAAGCGCCGTCATTATGTGCCGGCCGTTCCGGACGTGTGGTACGCGCACCGCGGTCTGCATGACGCCGGTTCCGGCCTGACCGCGCAATACGCCAACGAAAGCGGCGAATACGTGGCGCTCGCCCGCCGCATGGCCATGAAAGCCGGGTACGGCAGCCCTGATGCACCCGGCGTGATTGCCCCTGAAAACTCGCTTGCCGCGTTCGCAGCCGCCTGTGAAGCCGGGTACGGTATCGAACTGGACCTGCAGATGACGCGCGATGGCGAGGTCGTGGTGGTGCATGACGGCGACCTGATGCGTGTTGCCGGAGATCCGCGCCGTATCGCCGATCTCACGTATGACGAGCTGACTCGTATTCCGCTGTTCCCGACCGATGCACCGGGTGCCTGCAAAGCCGCGCCGCTGCCGTTGGCATTGGAGAATCCGCCGCTGGTCACCACGCCGGACAACGCGCCGGAAGCTACTACCAGCATGTGCCGCTATTCGCCGACGTGCTCAAAGTGGTCGCCGGCCGCGTGCCGCTGATCGTGGAATATAAGTTCGACGATAATTCGAAGTGGGATCCGCGCGACGTGGAGCTTATGGAGAAGGGCGACGCGTTGCTGCAGGCATACTCCGGCAAGTATGTGATCGAATCGTTCAATCCGGCGGCCGTGAACTGGTACAAGGAGAACCGTCCGGAAGTGTGCCGCGGCCAGCTGTCTTGGTGGCCGTACGGCGAGGACAAGCCCACCGATCCGGTGGCGCTCGGCAAGGAATACGCGGCCGGCGCGCTGGTATTCGACTGGATTTCCCGTCCTGATTTCGTTGCCTACGATTGGAAGGGCGGCAACAGCCCGCAGGTGAAGCTGGCCCGGTTCATGGGTGCGGTGCCGGTGTCGTGGACCGTGCGCAGCCGCGACGAATACGCGCAGTGCTGCGACCAGTTCGACCGCCACATCTTCGAAGCGTTCGTGCCCGACGAGCAGTAGCCGACTGATAGTTGCCCGGCGAGCGACAGCAGCCGGGCGCTAGTCGACGGACTATGATCGACAGGCGACAGCCGGTTTTATATGGTTTCGGCCTGCCATGCATGATTGGTGCGGTAGCAGGCCGAATTTTTATTCGATTGATTTATTCCGATTGGCAGCTCAGTCGATCACGCCGTACAGACGGTCGCCGGCGTCACCCAAGCCCGGCACGATGTAGCACTTGTCGTTGAGCTTCTCATCGACGGCGCACAGCACCAGCTTGAACTTGATGGACGGGTCGAGGTTTTCCTCAACGAACTTCAGACCTTCCGGAGCGCCCAGAATGCACACTGCGGTGATGTCCTTCGCACCGCGCTCGGCCAGATAGTGGGTGGCCGCAACGAGCGTGCCGCCGGTGGCGAGCATCGGGTCGATCAGGAAGCACTGACGGCCGGTGAGATCCTCCGGCAGACGGTTCGCGTACGTGATCTGCTGGGTCGGGTTCTCCTCGTCGCGCTTCATGCCGAGGAAACCGACTTCAGCGGACGGAATCATCTTGGTCATGCCGTCGAGCATGCCCAGACCTGCGCGCAGCACCGGCACGATAATCGGAGCCGGGGCGGCGATGTGCTTGCCGATCATCGGAGACACCGGGGTTTCGATGGGCTTGTCCACGACTTCGATGTCGCGGGTGGCTTCGTAGGCCTCGAGCATCACGAGTTCGGAAACGAGCTCGCGGAACGTGGAGGACGGAGTGTTCTTGTCACGAAGAACGGTGAGCTTGTGGTCCACCAACGGGTGTTCAAAACATGAATATCCATGGTTTCTAAGCGTAGTCCATGTATCGGCTGTTCGGCAACGCGCCGGTAGGTCGGGCAGATGAAACCCAGATGAGCGCCGATCGGATGGCAATCGAAAATCGCAAGAAAGCCAGAGAAAAATTCGAAAAACATCAAAAGAGGAGAAAAGCGCCGAACCACGAAAGCGCCTGTCGGCGCAAAGGCCGCTCGCAGCGGCAAAAAATGGAGCCCGGGGCTATGCATGGCCCGGCGCGAATTCCTATTGTACAGTCGCGCTCGACGCTTCGCAGCGCCGTGTCGCGTGGGGTATGAAACGGGGGAAAATTACGGAAAGCGGCGGTGGAAAGCAGTAGTGGAAAACGACAGTGGAACGGCCTATTCCAATCGTCCGCGCCGCCACAGATTCGCCCCGTGGCGGAAATCCTTGGCCGTGGCGAACAGGTTGCCGGCTGTATGCATCAGTTTCGCAGCCTTCGCGCGCGCCCGCTTCTCAACGGCCGACGGGTGGCTGCCGGCCGCAGCAGACGCAGCGGAACCGTCGGAAACATCAGATGATTCGGCCTCGCTGGAACCGCCCAGCGAAGCCAGTTTGCGCGCTTCGATACGCAATCCCAACGCAACCACGTCGGTGAAGGCGGCGGCCCGCTCAAGTGCCACGGCGAAATCGCCTGTAAACGCGCCGGCCAAAATCGAATCGGCGGTACGTGCGATGTCGTCTTCCGTCGGTGCCTGGTCCACGCCGGCAATCGCGGAAGCGGTGGTGGCGACGGGCTCGCCGACGCGCCACAGTCGCGCGATCGATTCGCGGTTCTTCCGCATCCACGTACGCAGCAGATACAGTCGCCACAGAATGCCCGGCAGCGAGTCGGGGTCGGCATGGCTCCACAGTTCGGCGATCACGTCCACGCCTTCGCGGTCCACCAGCGTCAGCACGCGTTCCACCAGTTCGGCGTCCTGCGTGTGGTGCACGCGGTCAAGCAGCGCCGCGGCCGACGCATGGCACATTTCGTTGATTTCCGCCGGATCGGCGCCGCCGGCGATATTGTCGGCCATCATCTGGTCGAGCTGGCCGGGGCGTGCCGGACGCGGGGAACCGGTGTTCGTGAAACCGGCGGAACGGCTGGGAACGACTGAACCGGAACCGTAGTGCATGTTAGTAGACAATGGGGGAGACCTTCTGAATGTCGATGATGCTGGGACCTTGCGGTGTGTCGATGATGAACAGCGACATGGCGGTGCCGGTAGGCATGTATGGCGATTTTGCGATGAGCTGCTTGGCAAGCTGCTTACGCGCGCACAGGCCGCGCAAATGGTCGTACATGCGCCGATGACCGGCCGGTGCATGCAGATGGCCGTGGTTTCGCGGCTGTTGAGCGTCTGCGTGATCTGCTCGCGGAACGCCAGCCATGAGACCGCCGGATGCTCGGCGAACGCGTCCTCCGTCAACGCGTTGATGTGTTCCATCGGCCGTTCGGTCTGCCAGCTCAGCACCTGCAACGTCTCCTGCAGCGCAGCCACGGCGAGGTGGCCAGTCGCGTCGGGTTGAAACAGGCGAGCTCGCGGTTGAGGCAAACGCCATCGCCGCGCCTTTCGGCGTGATCGGACGGTTCGCGTCGGTGCCCTTCCACGACTTGCGCGATTCAGCCTTCGCATGGCGTACGATCAGCAGATTCTGCGCGGTCGCGGCACCCTCCTGCACGCGGTCCACGAACACTGCCAACGTGTCCTTATCGGTCGAATGGGACAGTATTTTGCGCGCCTCACGTACGGAAACCCAGACGATATCGTTGATTTCGCCCACGTCCGCGCGGTGCACCGGGCCGAACGCGTCCAGCAGATGTTCGGCGTCGTCGGCGGAAATCGGCTGCGCCATCCAATACAACGTGTGCTTGGTGTCGGCCGTGCAATCGTGCGAATGCCGGGTCTTCTTGCCCTCTTCGGACAACGGGTATTCGACTTCGCACAGATACGGTCCGAGTTTGACCGGCGACCCCGTCTCTTCGCCGATTTCACGCACCGCCGCATGCCGATGCGTCTCGTTCTGCTCGAGCTTGCCTTTCGGCCAGCTCCAATCGTCATACTTCGGACGGTGCACGATACATACTTCAATGCTGTCGAGCTGTTCCTGCGCAGATTTGCCACTGGCGATCGCAGGATCGTTCGCGATATCGCTGCCCGCCTTCCATCGCCATACGATGCCGCCGGCGCTTCCACGATGCGTCTCATCTTTTCGCTCATATTGTCCTATTCTAGGCTGGGCCGGGCTGGCGGCGGCGCGTGACGTCCGAACATACAGAAAATGGCCGGGCCCGCAAAGTGCGGAACCGGCCATTCGCCTCGATCGATCAGTGCCTTACCGGTCGACGCGTGTGTTTCTTGATGAGGTATTCCTGGCTGTCGACCAGCGGTCGACCTTCCTCATCCTTGCAATGGCGCACATAGGTGCCATCGGCCTGCATATGCCAAGACGCGGTGGAATCGGCCATCTGCAGATCGACGTACTTGATGAGCTCGTCGATCTGCTCCGGAGCCACGATGCGGACCAGCGCTTCGACTCGACGGTCGAGGTTGCGGTGCATCAGATCGGCGGAACCAATCCACACTTCCGGACCGGCCGCAGGGCCTTCGCCGATCTGCGGACCATCGGAGTTGGCGAACGCGTAAATACGGCTGTGCTCAAGGAAACGGCCCAGGATCGAACGCACGCGGATGTTCTCGGAAAGTCCCGGAACGCCCGGCTTGAGCGCGCAGATGCCACGTTCGACGATGTCGATCTTCACGCCGGCCTGGCTTGCACGGTACAGCGCGTCGATGGTCTTCTCGTCGACGATGGAATTGACCTTGATCTTGATCCACGCTTCCTTGCCGGCGCGTGCGGCGTCCTCCTCGCGGCGGATGCGCTGAATCAAGCCGGAACGCACGGTGCGCGGCGCCACCAGCAGACGGTGGAAGCTCGACTTCGGCGCGTAGCCGGACAGCTGGTTGAACAGGCGGGTCATATCCTGACCGACCACCGGATCGCAGGTCAGCAAGCCAGGTCGGTGTAGATACGTGCGGTCTTCGGATTGTAATTACCGGTGCCACGTGGCAGTAACGACGCAGGCCGTCGGCTTCCTGACGCACCACAAGGCTCAGCTTGCAGTGGGTCTTCAGGCCGACGATGCCGTACACCACGTGCACGCCCGCGCGTTCCAGCTTGCGGGCCCACGCGATGTTGGCGTCCTCGTCGAAACGCGCCTTGATCTCGACCAGCGCCAGCACCTGCTTGCCGGCATGCGCGGCGTCGATCAGCGCGTCGATGATCGGCGAATTGCTGGACGTACGGTACAGCGTCTGCTTGATGGCCAGCACCTTCGGATCGGCCGCGGCCTGCGCCAGGAACGCCTGCACGGACGTCGAGAAGGAATCGTACGGGTGGTGCAGCAGGATGTCGCGCTCGCGGATGGCGGCGAAAATGTCCTGCGCACGGGACGATTCGACTTCGGCGATCTGACGATTGGTGGTCGGAATGAACGGACGGTACTTGAGATCCGGACGGTCGATGCCTCCGAGCTCGAACAGCACGGTCGCGTCAAGCGGCGCCGGCAGGCGGTAGACCTCGTCGGCGCTCACGCGCAGCTGGTCGGCGAGCAGCTGGGACAGGAACGGGCTGGTCTCGTCGGAGATCTCCAAACGGATCGGCGGTCCGAAACGACGGCGCAGCAGTTCCTTCTCCATGGCGTTGAGCAGGTTCTCGGCATCATCCTCTTCCACGTCGATGTCCTCGTTACGGGTGACGCGGAAGGAGCGGGCCTCCTTGATGATCATGCCCGGGAACAGGGATTCCAGGTGGGCGATGATCAGGTTCTCCATGGTGATGAAGCCATAGCGCACGTTGGTGCTCTCGTCTTCGGTCAGATCGTCGACCGGCACGAGTCGGTTCAGGTTGCCAGGAACCTTCACGCGGGCGAAGTGCGACTTGCCGGATGCCGGATTCTCCACCAGCACGGCGAGGTTGAGGGAACCGCCGGAAATGTACGGGAACGGGTGGGCCGGATCCACGGCAAGCGGCGTCAGAACCGGGAACACCTGCTGACGGTAGTAGCGCGACAGGCGCTCCTGCTCGGCCGCGGTGAGCTTGTCCCAGCTCAGCAGCACGATCTGTTCCTTCGCCAGGTCGGGGAGGATGTGATCGATGATGTAATGCGCGTGCTCGTCCTGCAGGCGGTGGGCCTGCTCGCTGATGGCGCGCAGCTGCTGCCTCGGGCTCAGTCCGGAAGCGGCCGTCACGGCGATGCCGGTGTCGATGCGGCGCTTCAGGCCGGCCACGCGGACCATGAAGAACTCGTCGAGGTTGTTCGCGAAGATCGCGGCGAAGCTCGCGCGTTCGATGACCGGCAGGTCTCATCCTGTGCAAGCTCGAGGACGCGCTTGTTGAACTTCAGCCAGCTCAGCTCACGGTCGAAGAAACGGTCGTTCGGCAGCGGTTCCTCGCCTGCCTGAAGCTCGCGCTTATCGTTCTTATCGGTCTCAGCGATATGCTCAGCTATCTGGCTGCGCAGGATCGCCTTTGAGGGTGCGTCAAAAATCTGTGCCATAGTTATCTACTTTATCCTCAAGTGCTTGGAATGTCTTGCAGAACTCAGGAAAATTAAGCAGGAGTTAACATTCGTTCGCCGAGTTGGTGAAATATGCTTCCGACACGCCGTTTTTTCGGGGAAAATGAACGTGAATGAACAGGCAAGCGTTGCGATTCGCACAGCATGGAGCATTTTTGCGATTCTTGCGATCGGAAAGCAACAGTTGCGATAAATACGGAACATCGTCCTGTTTCGGTTTGCACTTGCCGCAATGGCGAGCATAATTACGAAGTACAAGAACAACTGAAGAGCAGAGCCCCACAAGGTGTGTATGACCGAGATAGGTTGTTACGTTGAACGGGCATTGGATAGACTTACCGTTACGACGATGTTGTTGTGCAGCGATTCTGCTCCGAAGATTCTTGCAGGAAGGCCCGCTTCGGCGGGTCTTCCTTTTTTGTTGCGCTGCGCCGTGCTGCGTTGCGTAATGTCTTGCGATGTGCCGAATCGCGTTGCGATGTGGATAAGTGTGGATGACACGCCGAGGGTGTGGATAACCCACATTCTCCGACACAGGTGCCGTTTCGGCTTGAATCCATGTGCGGTTTCGTTTTTCAATCGGCGGTATGAGCGATGCAATTTCTTCATTACAGGTCCCTCCGGTCCCATTGCCGTCATACGGAGCCGTGACGCACGCGTGACGTGTTCGCCGAAAATCCGGTCGCAGCCAGCGGCCAGAGTGCGGCAGCCGACTCGATCCCAGCAAACCGTTCGGCGGGAAACGGTCTCGCCGCAACGGTTCTATACGCCGCAGAACGCCATGGACGCGCGAACGTCGGCACGATGGGCCGGGCCTGCCGTGGCGGGCGGTTTCATGGGTTCGCCGTTGGAATCGTCGTCCACACGGATGAAACCCGTTGAAGCGCAACCGGAACCTGCTCCACTCAACGTCGTGGTGGTCGGATCCGCCGTCGCCGGAGTCGGTGCCAGCACGTTGGCGGCGCTGCTGGCCCGCGAACTAACGGAACGTGGATGCAAAAGCGTGCTGGTAGACGCAGATCTCAACGGTGGCGGTCTTGACGTGCTGCTCGGTGTGGAAGATGAAGACGGTTCACGCTTCGGAGACATCAGCGCCCCGCTCGGCAAAGTGGACGGCAAAGCGCTGCTGCGAGAACTGCCCGTGTGGGATGGCGTGCCGCTGCTGGCCTGCAATCCCTGGCGAAGCGAAAACCCGCAATCCTGGGAGATCCAGGCATGCATCCGCGCGCTCGCGCAGGTGAAGGACGCGGTGATCGTGGACGCCGGGCAATGGCGTGGACTCGATGACATTCCGGAACTGGCCCAGGCCACACACATCACCGTGGTCGAAATGACGGTGCTCGGACTGGCCCGAGCCAAAGTGGCCATGAAATCGCGTGGAACGGCGGAACGGCAGAAACATGGCCATATCGTCGGCGTTGAACCGCGCGGCGTGGCGCGTGGACGTGGCGTGACCACGCTGGAAGAGACGGAAAACTATCTTGGCCATTCCCTCGCGGCGGTTGTCAAACCGGACGCCAAGCTGTGCGGTGAACTGTTGGACGGCCTGGGCCTGCGCAGGCCGAACCGCCAAACCGTCAAAGCCTTGGCCGCGCTCACGGATGAACTGCAGGAATCGTTGGAAGGCAAGCGGGTGAAGCATGGAACTCGGACCCCTTAGCGCCATCGCCTCGCAGCCGGGCGTCACGGACATCGCGGTGACCTGCGACGGCACGGTTTGGGCGGATTGCGGCCAAGGCATGCAGGAAGTATGTCTGCTGCGCAGATGCTTTCCGTCAGCGCAGTCGATTCGTGAATTCGCAGTGCGATTATGCTCGCAACTTGGCCGACGGCTTGACGACGCTGCCCGATCGCCGACGCCTCCACCGTGGACGGTCTGCGCGTGCACGCCGTCATCGCACCACTGGTGCCGCAGGGCGCGGCCATCAGCATACGATTGCCCGATGCGGTCTCGCCCAATCTGGAATCGTTGGCGCGCAACGGCATGTTTCCAGCCGAATGGCTGCCCCTGCTGGCCGGACTGGTGTCCCGCAAGGCAAGCGTGCTGGTGACAGGCGGCACCGGTGCCGGCAAAACCACGATGCTCAAAGCCATGCTGATGCGATGCCCGCCGAACGAGCGCATCGTCACCGTCGAGGAAGTGCGCGAATTGGGCATGATCCAACATGCCAACCACGTGTCTCTGGTCACACGCGAAGCCAACACGGAAGGTGCCGGCGGCATAGGCCTTTCCGAACTGATCTGCGCGACGCTGCGCATGAGACCGGACCGCGTGGTGGTCGGCGAATGCCGTGGCGGTGAAGTCGTGGATCTGCTCAGAGCCTTGAATTCCGGGCATCGAGGCGGCATGACCACATTGCACGCCAATCAAGTGGAGGCGGTTCCGGCGCGATTGGTCTCATTGGGTTTGCTGGCCGGATTGGAGCCACGCGCCACGGCGGCGCTCGCCGAGGATGCGTTCGACGTGGTGCTTCATGTGGAACGTATCGCCGGCAGACGGCGCATTGCGCAGGTCGGCAGATTGGAAGCGGTGGAAGGGCGATTGCATGGGCGTCTGCTGGCCGCCTGGGATGGCCGTACGGTCCGTGCCGGCCAACGTTGGGATGGATTCATGAGCCGATGGAGCGCATGATGCGTGATGCGTGTGGTTGGGAATATTGCGCCGCATGGCTGGCGTCGATGGCCGTCTGGCTGTGGCTGAATCGGAACGCGGAATGGGCGGGATTGCGGCGATTACAGCGTGTGCTGGTTCGCTTCGGGCTTCGTTCGGCTGACGATAGCGGCGGGGCCGATGGAGATGGAACTTGTGATGATGAATCCGACGGGCATGGCAGAACAGTCCGGAACGATGGGGAAAACCGGGATGCATCGCCACGGATGCCGACCATCGGCGCTGCCGCATGCGTGGCCGCGCTGCGGGCGTCCGTACGCAGCGGAGCACCTTGGTCCAAGCGTTCGAGGAATTACAGGGCGCTCCTTTCGCAGTGCCTGAACTGACCCGTTTCCGTATTGACATGGCCGTACGAAGCCGCTGCTCGCTTCAGGAACAACACAAGCATGTGGATCAGCTTGGTGCGGAACTTCATGCGGCCTGCACGTTGAGTCTGCAGTTGGGCTGCGAGATGAGCCGATGCCTGGAGGCCGTCGCGGCGTCGTTGAAGCGGCGACGGCTGCTCGACGACTTGCGTGCCAACGCTTTTGCCATGCCGCAGGCCACGGTGAAGCTGCTGATGGCATTGCCTCTGTTGACGGTGATGCTGGGGGAATGCATGGGAGCCCATCCCTTGCGATTCCTTGTGGAAGACGTGAAAGGATGGATGTGCCTCGGCTTCGCCGGCTGCTGTTATGCCGTCGGCTGGTATTGGATTCGCAGGCTGATGCGGCAGGAGCATGTGCGATGAGCTTGGCATGGCCGATGCTGGCAGCGGTGGGCGCCGCTGGCGCGACATGGCTGTATGAATGGTCGCCGGCCAGAAATCCGCCCGATTCTGGCGCTGTGCGGTCATGCGATCTGCCATTGCCCTTGATATTGGAAATGTTGAGCGTGGCGATACGTCAAGGAGCGTCCATTCCACGCGCGCTGATTGCGGTCGGAAACATTGTGGAAGGCGAGTTCGGCGGTGGATTGCGCTCGGCTGGAGAACGGCTGAATAGTGGCATGCCATGGAATGAGGCATGGCCTGACGATGATGATTGCGCCGTGGTCCGTGACGCATTCTCCTCATCATGGTCGAGCGGCTCCTCGCCGGTGAATCGGTTGGCAACCGCAATCGAGCAGCTGGATTGGGATGAACGGTCGCGGATTGAACAGTCGGCGGCGAAACTGTCGATTCGGTTGTTGCTACCGACCGGCCTGTGCATGCTGCCGGCCTTTGTCGCCATTGGCGTGATTCCGGCGGTGATGTCGTTTCTGTAGCGGCCGATTCGCCATGGGGTAGTGCGGGTTGGTGCGAATTGGCTCAAATTTGCTCGAATCGGACCGCGGTCGGAATGACGGATGATGCGCGGTCCGTTCCGTCATGCCCTAATCGCTTGTGGATAAGTGTGGATGACACGCCGAGGGTGTGGATAACCCACGTTCTTCGACCACAACCCACGAAAACCATGCCATCGCCGATGCCAATACCTGACACTGAGCGTACCCGGTCAATCGGCCGGGATTAGCCGAATGAAAGGAGCGTCATGAACGACGCAATGTCAATCAATGTCGATGGTTCGCCGGGTCTGATGGGTCGCGTCGGCCAGAAGTTATGTGCGGCCAAGGAACGTGCCAATAAGGCGGTCTGCCTATTGGACGCGCGCATGCGCCTGCTGACCGCCGAGCCGGAGAAGGGCGCGGTCACCGCCGAATACGCGGTGGTGCTGGTGGCGGCCACGGCATTCGCCGCGGTTCTGATCGCCATCGTGAAATCGGATGTCGTGAAAACGCTGCTGACCGGCCTCATCAAGAAAGCGTTGAGCGTGGGGTAACCATGCTTGCGCGATGGTGGAGACGCCATGCCCGTGACGCCGATTGCGGAACCGTCACCGCCGAATTCGCGGTGGTGCTTCCCTGCGTGGCCGCGGTGGCGATTCTGGTGCTGTGTTTGGGGCGTGCCTCCATAGTGTCCATGAACTGTCAGGACGCTGCGGCCGCCGGTGCGAGGGCCATGGCGATTGACGCCGGCGGCGAAGCGAAAGCCCGCGCCGCGGCGCAAACCATTGCCGGTGGCGGTTCCACGGTGTCGTTCGCCGCCAATGCGAACAGCGTCACCGTTGTGGTGCGTTGCCCGGTTGCGGCGGATCCGACCGGCGTGCTGCCCGCCAGCGTCGTGGGCAAGGCAACTCGGTATTTCTGATTGCGATGTTCATGACAGCGTGCTGTCCGTAACGGTTTTTGAAAGGCTTCCAATGCGCGGCAAGAAAGGAACGACTTCCGTGAAACATGACGTGAAACAGTATGTGCGACGTGTGTCGCATGTGTTGAAAGGCGCGGACGAAGGTGCCGGAACCATATCGGGAGTCGCGCTGATCGCAATCGTCGCGGCCATGCTCGGTGCGGTCGCCATGGCAGGCAATCTGCTGCTGTGCGTGCATCGCGCGCAGAATACGGCCGACCTGGCGTCGGTGGCCGCCGCGCAGTCGCTGCGTGACGGTGCCGCCGACCCGTGCGCGGCCGCATCGCGTACAACGTCGGGCAATGGAACCCGGCTCGAATCCTGTGCCATTGAAGGCGAGGATGCGGTGGTCGCCGTGCAGGCGGCCACGCAGGTGCCGTTCGCACCGTGGGTCGTCCGGCAGTCACGTGCGGGGCCTATTGCCTGTGATTAGGAGATTGCCGGACAGTCGTTGCATGACGGCACGGAATGTTCAGCTGAAGGTAATGGGCAATCTGGCGCTTGACGTGAAACATGGTTATCGTACAAGTATGAGCAAGACGTCACATGCGAATACGACCGTTGCCGTGGTCTGCAATCCGACATCGAACAAAGGCAAGGGCGCCCAAGTGGGCGGTCATGTCATTGATCTGCTGCGCGGAGCCGGACGCAAGCATGGCTTCGACGTAATCGATGTGACCGGCACAAGCTTCGACGATTCCCTGGCCAACGCCCGCCGCCGCGGCGACGAATACGATTATCTGGTCGCGGTCGGAGGCGACGGCATGGTCGCGTTAGGCGCCAACGCAGTCGGCTGCTCCGGCAAACCACTCGGCATCGTGGCCATCGGCTCCGGCAATGATTTCGCACGCGGACTGGATTTGCCGGTCAATCGCGTCGAAACCGCCGTTGAAGGCATTGTCGGTGCGATTGTGCGCGGCACGCATATCGACGTGGACATGGGCTTGGTGACTTCGTTGCCTGACGGTCATGCCATCGATTCGACCGACGGAACCGATGTTTCACAGTCGCGCTCGCCGATCGACCGCTATTATGCGGGCATGCTGTCGTGCGGTTTGGACGCAAGCATCAACGACCGCGCCAATCATTCGCATCTGCCGAATGGCTCGCTGCGGTATTTCGCCGCGGTCATCGTGGAGTTGACTCACATGAAAAGCTACGGATACCACATCAAGGCCACGCTGGCCGACGGTTCGGTGGAGGAGCGGGATATCATCTCGCCACTGCTCACCGTGGCCAATTCCCGCCATATCGGCGGCGGCATCGAGGTGTCCCCGTATTCACGGTTCGCGGACGGACTGCTTGATCTGGTGTGGCTTGACCATGTGCCGAATTTCCGGGAGTGTGTGGACGCGGTGGCACGCGCCTACCACGGCCGACTGCTGGGCAGCCATGCTTTCGGATGGAAGCGGGTGCGCGACATTGAAATCACCCGCGCCACCGAAGGGGATGAGCCTCCGGTGTTGATGGCCGATGGCGAATACGTGGGCCATTTGCCGGTGAAGGTCTTAGCCAAGGACAGTGCGCTGCGTGTGCTGGTGCCGCCGGCCGTGGCGGAAGCGCAGGCGGCCGACAGCGAGGAACGGGTGTTGGAAACCATCAAACGTGACGGTCGTGACCCTCTTACCGGTAGATTCCTCGCCTGACGTCGTTTTCCGTCAGCCAGCCGGTGCCGCTCGATGCCCCTCCGGACACTGAACGGCCGTTATATGTTGCTTGCCGGCGGAAATGATGCGTGTGGGAGCACCGTCACAGATATTCGTCCAAATGCAGCGTCTGTGCCGCCACCTGCCTGACAATGTCATCGTCAATGTCAGGATGCAGTCTGATCAGCGAGATCAAGCCGACGATCAGCGTGTAGAAGGTCTCATGCTCGTTGCGGATCGGCATGCCGTGCTTTTCCTCGAATTCACGTACCGTGGAACCGCACAGGTATTCGGAAATGCGGTCCGCGGCCCGGTCGATGAACCTCAGATACAGTGCAGCGTTGCCATCCTCGATGAGACGTTGGCTGAACGGGCCTCATCGGCGATGAGCGAACGGGTCAGCCGCACCACGTCGTCAAGCGCCTTCGAGATGTTGCCGGCCTCGCGATGCTCGTTCCACTCTTCCAGGCGGGCGATGACTTCGCTGATGACATCGTCGAGCACGGCACCCGCAACCTGGTCTTTGTCTTGGAAATAGTGGTAGAAAAGCGATCTGGTCATGCCGACCCGTTCGGCGATATCGCTGATCGTGATCTTCGAAAACCCTTTTTCCAAGCAGATCTCACGTGCCGCCTGCACGATCTGCAAGCGACGCGCGTCTCCAATGGTGCTGGTGGACGCTTCCGGTTTCCCGGTCATGGCTCTCTCCTCCCAATCGCGTGGCAACGCCTTGTGCGGCATGGTGGTGACGCACGGGTTTTAGGCGCGCAACAGTCAGCGTTCGTGACCGACGGCACGCCGATCACACGGTTCATGTCTGATTTCCAGAGTACCGGCTGCGCCGGTTGTAGATCAGACAGACACGCGATGGACTTGCGGAGATGGTCGGCTTCGGCGCTTCCCGATTGGCGAACGTGTCGTAATTCATCGATACTCTAGAACACTACGGCGGAAGGAATTTGCGATGGCACTGGCACTGTATAGAAGGTATCGTCCCGACACGTTCGATGGCGTGATCGGACAGGATCAGGTCACGGTTCCGCTGATGCGTGCGCTTGACGAGAACAAGCTCACGCACGCCTATCTGTTCTCCGGACCGCGCGGCTGCGGTAAAACGAGTTCCGCGCGTATTCTGGCCCGTTGCGTCAACTGCGCCAAAGGTCCGACCTCGCATCCGTGCGGCGAATGCGCCAGCTGCCGTGACCTTGCCACCGGCGGCCCCGGCTCCATCGACGTGGTGGAAATCGACGCCGCCTCCCATAACGGTGTGGACGATGCCCGTGAACTGCGTGAACGTGCCGGATTCGCCCCGGCCCGCGATCGCTATAAAATCTTCATCCTCGACGAGGCCCACATGGTCACGCCGCAGGGCTTCAACGCGCTCCTGAAAATCGTGGAGGAGCCGCCGGAGCATGTCATGTTCATCTTCGCCACCACCGAACCGGACAAGGTGATCGGCACCATTCGCTCCCGCACCCACCACTATCCGTTCCGTCTGGTGCCACAGGAGGTCATGGGCCGTATCTTGAGCAGATCTGCGCCGACGAGCATATCGAGGCCGAAGCGGGTGTGCTGCGCTTGGCCATGCGTGCCGGCGGCGGATCCGTACGTGACACGCTGTCCGTGCTCGACCAGCTGATGGTCGGTGCCGTCGACGGCAAGATTCCTTACGGTTCCGCGGTCGCGCTGCTTGGTTTCACGCCGGACGCGCTTATCGGCGAGGCAATCGACGCCGTCGCCGACAAGAACGGCGAGGCGCTGTATGGCGTCATTCAAAAGGTCGTGGTCGGCGGATTCGACCCCCGACGTTTCGTTGAGGACCTGCTGGCACGCGTGCGCGACCTGCTGGTGCTCACCTTGGGCGGTGAGCGTGCGGAAAGCGTGCTGTCTGACGACACCGCGACCGAGAACATGGACGATCTGCATCGCCAGGCGGCTTCGTTGGGATTGGCCGCGCTTACGCAGATGGCGGATACGATCAACGCCACGCTGGCCAACATGACCGGTGCGATTTCGCCGCGCATGCGCCTGGAACTGCTTGCCGCCCGCCTGCTTGCCGGTCGTGAGACGGGCGTGGTCGCGCAAGCCGCCGCACCATCGTCCGGCATGCCGGAAGCTGGGCATGCGGGCGGTGCCGCAGCGTCTGAATCGCAACGTCCGTCCGGTTCCCGTAGGTACGCCGCGCAATCGGCACGTGGAAGGCATGCCGTGGAACCGTCCGCGGCTCCCACGAATCCAGCCGATGCCGTCGTGTCCGGAGCGGCCTCCGTATTGGCGGAAGTCCAGCAGGCGATGGGTGGACCTCTGTCGGAAGGCAGCGAGCCGGCCGCTTCAGCCGAGTCCAAGCCGGTTGAAACGCAGTCTGCGCCATCCAAACTATCCAATGCCGAACCATCCGCTCCCACCCAGTCCGTGGCTCAGTCCGTGCCCCAGCCTGCGGCAACGGACGATCGCACTCCCGACCAGAAGTGGGACGCGATCGTTGCCGGCCTGCCTGAGGATGTCCGTCGCTACGTGGACCGCGAGAAAGTGCCCCGCGTGCTGCTGGACGGGGCCAAAGGCCGACTGTGGATTAAATTCGACAAGTCGTTAAGCAAATACGCGTTCGCCAAGGCCGTGGCCAAGGAAGCGGTCGACGGCACCACCAATGTGGTGCAGATCGTGCGCGGCGAAGTGCATAAGGTGTTCGGCCCCGATGTCACTCTCGCGCCGGCCAAGAAGCTTGCCGACGGTTCCACCGCGGTGCCGTGGAGCAAGCTCAGCCCGGAAGAGCAGAGCAAGATCAACGCGCAGCTGGTGCAGGAACAGCTGAAGGCCGCCACATTGCTGACCGCGAACCTCGGCAAGGAGGTTGCCAAGGAGCCGGAAGACGACGATCCGTGGAACACCCCAATTCCGCAGACGCCCATCGCCGAAGGCAACGCCAACGACGTACAGCCGCCGGAACACCACGTAAAACATGTGGACGTGCCGGATGTGAGCGATGACGTCGATCCGTGGGCCACGCCACTGCCCACGCCGCAGACGGACGATCAGGAGCAAGGCCAACCGAATGGGCCGGAGCAGCCGCGGCAAAACCAGCCGGAACAGCACAGCGAACGACATAGCGCACGGCAAAGCGCCCGCGAAATGCAATCGCAACAGGCCCAGCAGCCGGCGTCATCGCCGGCAGGATTCGCGGATGACCCATGGGGAGCCCCCATGCCGGTGCAGGCGGGACCGCCGGAGCCTGAAGTCGCCCCGGAAGACGACGAATACTCCATGAGCGACGAATCGATCGGCGCATCGAACGCTTTGGACATGAACGACCTGAACAGGGTGTTCGAAGTGAAGAAAGTCGAGGAATTCAGCTCGGACGATCCGCATAATCCGCGCAACATGCAGGTGAAGAAAACACTTGACGACTGACACCGGCCACCGCACGTCGCATGTCGCTTATCGTACGGCGAGTACCGGGCGCTGGCCATCAGACGTCAGTCGCCCGGAACGTGGCTGCGGCAACCAGTCAACGAAAGGTATGAACCATGGCTTTGGCCTATGACGGCGCCATCCAACGACTCATCGACGCGTTCGCCAACCTGCCCGGCATCGGGCCGAAAGGCGCGCAACGCATCGCCTTCTACCTGCTCAACGCGCCCGATGAGGAATCGCAGGCACTGATCGACGCCATCACGGAAGTCAAGGAAAAAGTACGGTTCTGCGACATCTGCGGCAACGTGTGCGAAACCAGCCCATGCCCGGTATGTGTTGATCCACGCCGCGACCACAGCGTGATCTGCGTGGTCGAAGAGCCGAAGGACGTGATGAGCATCGAACGCACGCGCGAATACCGGGGCATGTACCACGTGCTTGGCGGCGTCATCAACCCGATGGCGAACGTGCAGCCGAGCGACCTCAACATCGCGAAGCTCCTTGAACGGCTTAAGGACAGCGAAGTCAAGGAGGTGATCCTCGCGCTCAACCCGAACGTGGAAGGCGAGGCCACCACCAGCTTCCTTTCGCAGCTGCTGAGCCAGACCGACATCAAGGTGACGCGCCTTGCCAGCGGCCTGCCGGTGGGCGGCGACCTCGAATACGCCGACGAAATCACCCTGGGCCGTGCGCTCGCCGGCCGTCGTGCCGTCTGAACGGGTCCCGAATGTTCCGTATGTTGGGCGCGTCCGGACTTGACAAATCAGGTTTTTCCTATAATGACTTCACTTGCCGAATCAGGCAGGTGATACGTTGAAGAAGATTGGATAAGTTGTGGCTCTCATCGTGCAGAAGTTTGGCGGCTCTTCCGTAGCCGATCCAGAATCGATCAAGCGCGTGGCCCGACGCATCATCGAAACGAAGAACGCCGGCAATGACGTGGCCGTCGTGGTCTCCGCCATGGGAGACACCACCGACGACTGATCGATCAGGCGCTCAGCATCGATTCCAACCCGCCGGCGCGCGAGATGGACATGCTGATGACCGCAGGCGAGCGTATTTCGATGAGTTTGCTCGCTATGGCGATTCATGCGGCCGGTTCTCATGCATACTCGTTCACCGGTTCCCAGGCTGGTTTCATGACCGACGCGCAGTTCGGCACCGCGCATATCAAGGCCGTGAAGCCCGATCGCGTGCGTCGTGCATTGGATAAGGGTTCCGTGGCGATCGTGGCCGGTTTCCAAGGCGTGAACGAAGGCGGCGACGCAACCACGCTCGGCCGTGGCGGTTCCGATACTTCCGCCGTCGCGCTCGCCGTGGCGCTGGATGCCGACATCTGCGAAATCTACACCGACGTCGATGGCGTGTTCACCGCCGATCCGCGTATCGTGCCGACCGCCCGTCGCATTCCCGTCATCGACTACGAATCGATGCTGGAAATGTCGTCCTGCGGTTCCAAGGTGCTGGCATTGCGTTGCGTGGAATACGCGCAACGATTCGGCATGCCGTTGCACGTGCGCAGCTCCTTCTCCCACCGTCGTGGCACGCTGATCGTGCCGGAAGGCGTCGATCCGCGCACCCTGCCGAACATCTGAACGGCAGCCGGGCGGCGTAATCGCAGGCAATCGCAAATACTTGCAAGACAACGCGAAAACGAAAATAAGACTTTACAAACAAAGGTAAGAACATGAGCGAAAACAACAACCAGTCCATGGGCGACCTGTTCCCCGACCTGGGGCCGGAAGTGCCGATCATCTCCGGCGTCGCGCACGACAGCACCGAGTCGCTGGCCACCGTGCGCCGCGTGCCGAACGAGCCGGGCATGGCGGCGAAGGTGTTCACCATGCTGGCCGAGGCCGGCGTGAACGTGGACATGATCGTGCAGGCCTCCGCCTCCACCGGCACCGCCGACATCTCCTTCACCGTGCCGGGCACCGCTGCGGCCAAGGTCCAGGAAGTGCTGCAGGAGAAGCAGGGCGAGCTGGGCTTCCAGTCCTTCGACGTCGACCCGAACGTCGGCAAGGTGGCCGTGGTCGGCGTGGGCATGAAGACCCATTCCGGTCTGGCCGCGAAGTTCTTCAACGCGCTGAGCGACAAGGGCGTGAACGTGCTGATGATCTCCACGTCCGAAATCCGCATCGCCGCGCTTGTGCCGCTTGAGCAGCTCAACGACGCCGTCAAGGCGCTGCACACCGCCTACGGTCTGGACGCCGACCAGGTGGAAGCCGTGGTGTACGGCGGCACCGGCCGCTGATAGTGCTGGCTTCAGTTTCCCAGTATTTTTAAAGGGCATGGTTTTGCGACCATGCCCTTTTCGTTTGCTTTTTACGATTCACGCCGTACGTTGCATACCGTGCCAAGCAGTCCCCGAACAAGCAAAAGGCCGGCTCCGAAGAGTCGGCCTTTTGCCTGGCTATGGCTCGTCTATGCGGCTTACGGTTTAGCTACCCAAGCCGCATAAACGTCGCATCACTTCTTGGTGATGTAACCCAGCGCCTTGAGCATTTCGGCGCTTTCCAGCGCACCGCCGGCGGCACCGCGCAGGGTGTTGTGCGCCAATCCCACGAACTTCCAGTCGAAGATGGAATCCTCGCGCAGACGTCCGATGGAAACGCCCATGCCGTCCTCGTAATCCACGTCCTTGAGCACCTGCGGGCGATCGTCCTCGGTCAGGTACTGGATGAAGTGCTTCGGAGCGTGCGGCAGACCGATCTCGGCGGCCTTGCTGGTGTAGTTGACCAGGCGGTCGATCAGCTCGTCCTTGGTGGGGTTCTTGCCGAAGTTGATGAACACGGTGGCGGTGTGACCGTTGAGCACGGGCACACGGATGCACTGGGAGGTGATGCGCAGCGGGCCATCGAACGGCACGATCTCGCCTTGGCCTCGTCCACATGGCCGAACACCTTCAGCGGTTCCTTCTCGGACTTCGCCTCTTCGCCGGAGATGAACGGGATGATGTTGCCCACCATTTCCGGCCAATCCTTGAACGTCTTGCCGGCGCCGGAGATGGCCTGGTAGGTGCTCACGACCACCTCATGCGGCTCAAATTCCTTCCACGCGGCCAGGGCCGGGGTGTACGCCTGAATGGAGCAGTTCGGCTTGACGGCGATGAAGCCGTGCTTGGTGCCAAGCGCTTGCGCTGATGCTCGATGACCTCGTAGTGCTCCGGGTTGATCTCCGGCACGACCATCGGCACATCCGGCGTCCAACGGTGGGCGCTGTTGTTGGACACGACCGGGGTCTCGGTCTTCGCATATTCCTCTTCGATGGCGCGGATCTCGTCCTTCGGCATGTTCACCGCGGAGAACACGAAGTCGACGTCCTTGACCACGTCCTCGACGTCGGCCACGTTCTTGACCACCATGTTCTTGACGAACTCGGGCATCGGGGTTTCCATCTTCCAGCGGCCGCCGATGGCCTCCTCGTAGGTCTTGCCGGCGCTGTGCGCGGACGCGGCAAGGGTGACCAGTTCGAACCACGGATGGTTTTCGAGCAGCGTGACGAAACGCTGACCGACCATGCCAGTAGCTCCGAGAATGCCGACTTTGATCTTTTCGGACATAACAACCTCTCGCTTACATGACGGAATTGCTCTGCAAATTCGATTGATTCACGCTTGAGGTCGACCAGCCGGCCCCAAACGACTTCGTGGGCGGCCACACGCGTTGTTCAATTCTATGAAAACGTGCCGTCAAGCCGTTCCTGCTATCCGTATGCTGGTCTGTTCGCCGGAATGTCCGTTTCCGGCGATTCGGACATTCGCAGTGTGCTGACGGTGCCGGGAAAAGCACGCGCCCGCGTACACTGGTAGACATGTCGAAGGCATCAGAAGAAGCGCAGAAGCAGCTGGATCGTATCGTGGCGTTGGGCTACCCGGATGTGGCCGATATGTCGGCAGCCGCGTTCCGCTCGCTTGCGCGCCCGCTTATCCGTGCGTTGGAGGATTGCGGCGATGAAGCTGGATTGGGCACGCAGATCCTTCTGGTACCTACGCGCGAGCTGGTGTCTCCCGAATCGCTGATCGCCCGTACGTCCATCAACCGTATGGCCGGCTTCACCACCATGCCGCCGCGCGACATCGCCAGCTTCCTGCCGCAGGACGGTTTCGAACCGCCGGAAGGCCCGTTCTATCTGGTGATCGAACCGCACACCGGCACCTGCTATATCAACCGCGAGCCGGACGTGGCACGCAAGCTGATCGATTCCGACGAGCGCCTGCCGCTCACATTGGAGGAAGGTCTTGCGATTGCCACACAGCATCCGGAATGGTTGCTGGAAAAGAACGGTTTCAACCTGCTGGGCTCGCGTTCCGCTGACGGCCGCGTACCGAGTATCTGGATGAGCCAGAATGCTCCGCGATTGGGCGCGGTGTGGCCGAATTCCCGTCATACGTGGCTGGGTAACGCCTACTGCATGGCCCGTCGAGGCGTGAGCCTGTTCCGGTAGTCTTTCGGCCTACCGCGCCGGCTCCCTATAATCGATTTCAGAGAAGAAACTGAAGCAGGGGAGAAGCCATGTTCTGTACGCAATGCGGTTCGAAGAACGCTCCGGAGTCGAAGTTCTGCACGAACTGCGGTAATCCGTTGGTCTCCGTTCCGGTGCAGCCTGATGCCGGACAAGCACGGATTTCGGATGATTTTTCCGTCGATTCCACGGTGGCGGAAACCCCTGCATCGCAGCTCGCACCGCAGTCTGCGGAGCAACCCGAGGAACAGTCTGCGGCACAGCACGAGGAACGCCCTGCAGAACAGCTCGCTTCGCAGCCGGCAGACGCGATTCCGCCGGTTCCGTTGCCGGGCGGCGGCACGCTGCCCGTAGCGCAGCCCGCGACTTCGGCTGCATCGCAATCCGTTCCGTCGGCGCCGGAAACTCCTGAGCCAAAAAGCGACGGGACTGCGCGTGCCGCTTCCCCGAATCGCAAGCTCATCATCGGCATAGCGGTGGCCGCGGTGCTGCTGGTCGCCGCTGTGGTGGCCGGCATCGTGACATACAACATGGAGTTGTGGGGTGGCAAGTCGTTGCCGGACGTGGCGGTGGCGTCTCCCAAGGACTCGTCGAAGACTCCGGATGCGAAGGTCGTGGTCAGGCAGCTTGAAGGCAAGGGTCTCAAAGTCAAGCGCGTCAAGGAATTCTCCGGCGTGAAAAGCGGCAAGTTCCTTGGCTATCAGGGAATTCAGTCCGGTGACCGCGTAAGGGCGGGTAGTGTGGTGACAGTGCGCGAATCGGCCGGCCCTGGCGTGCCGGAAGGTACGGTCGGCAAGAAAGCTGAAAGCGTGGTGACAACGTTCTCGCAGATGGGCGTGCCGGTGCATTACAAGCAGGTGATCGTGTCGGACACCAGCAAAACCACCGAGGGAAGCGTGGTCAGCACGTACCCCGCGCAAGGCCAAGGCGTGAAGGATGATAAGAAAGGCATCTACATCGGCGTGGCCACGAAAAGCGACGGCGGCCTGCCGTCGGACATCGTCGGCCAGGAAATTTCCGACGTGAAATCAAGCCTTGAATCCAAAGGCTACGACGTGAAAGTGGAGAAACGTCTCTCATCGAAACAGTACATCGGCAAGGTCTCCGGCTCCGAACCTGGGCCGGGCAGCCAGCTGAACGAAGGCCAGACCATCACCCTGTATCAGGGTGTGGATGCCAAGGGTGCCAAGCAGACGTTCATTGACCACAGCGGAACCGGTGGAGATGGGTTGCTGATGGGCATGAGTGACGTTGCTTCTGGCCAGTGGTGCAATAAGGCCGGCGACTGCATCACGCTAGGACAGGATGACAGTTATTCCAGCGGAGACATCGTTTTCCTGAAAGTGAAAGATGGTGCTGCGGACACGAAGTACAGCATGACCGGTGAGTCTTTGATTTCCTGCGATGCGGTGCAACAGCCGTATTGCAGCAGCAAGAAAGCCGACTATCTGTTGACTGGAAACTCTGGAGCATTTGAATTGTTCCCGCACAAAGCGTTCGAAACGTATTGGTGTGGCGATTCCGCCTTGGGTGGGGAAGGCGATATGCGGAGTTGTGTTGCCGGAAAGGTCCATGACATTGATTCCGACTCTTCGGATGCGTCCGATTATGAGCCGGACGGCAGCGGTAAATTCCATATGATGGATTTGTTCGCGGTGTTCCCAGTCGGCTCTGATGTGGAATCAGTAGAGAAAACTGGCTATTTTGACGCGTCTGCGCTCGCGGCTGCCCAAAAGCAAAAACCTGTCGATACGGACCGTCCGTTCTTGATGTATCGTGACGTGAACCAGTACAAGGACGGCGAGAAGGAATCAACCTATACAAGGGACTGGTTCGATCCATTCATGCCTTACAACGGCTACAACGGCTCCAAGGATGACACCGTCAAAATGAAGCCCGCCCCCAGCGGCGAAACCGCCTACTATCTGGTGGAGGACGTCCAGCCCGACTGGGATTCCCTCGAAGACGCCAACATCAAGGGCGTGTCCGCCAAGAGTCAGAAATCTAACGGCAAAAATGCAAGCAAGAACGCAAACACCAAGAAATCTGATTCGCAATCGGATGCCGCCACTCGGTCTTTGATGAAGTCCATCGCCGGAAAGTACGGTTTCGCTTCCGGTTCCGGCGGTTGGAGCACCACTATGACGGTGGCGTCCGATGGCACGTTCAGCGGAACATATCATGATTCCGACATGGGCATTACGGGAGATGACTATCCGAAAGGATCGGTCACCATTTCGAATTTCAAAGGCCGTTTCAAGGATGCCAAGAAGAACGCGGACGGCAGCTATACGATGCAATGCGACAAATCGGCGCTGAAAATCGATGGCAATATAGGAGACACGTATATCAAAAACGGTAGTAAATATACGGTTGCCGACCCCTACGGCATTGCCCCCTGCGGTGCATTCACGGTATATCCGGCGGGATACGACAGTTCGCAGCTCAGCGAAGCGATCGTCGGCTGGAGCCATGCGTGGTATGACAGCATGCCCGCAAAGCTGGAAACGCCGATTATCGTGAATGTCGAGGACACGAATCTCGGTAGCGAATCACAGCAAGACGCCTTCTTCCAATCGAAATATCTTGAGTGATATTCGATAAGGTCGCGTTATCGGCGGTGCTGCCGTCGAGTCGCTGTCGATCATTGCGATTGCCACGAGCATCGCATTACTGCAATTTGCGCAACAGCCCCCGAACCGCGTACCCGATCGCGCCGCACGTCACCGCGCCCGCCCCTAGCAGTGTGGCGCTGACCTGCGGCCTGCGCAGCTCGTTGCGCACGCCGATCAGGTCCGTCACGCAATGGTCCTCGAAGAACACGCGTAATTCGTTGCTGGAATAACGGCCGACCAGATCGCCCCACGTCAGCATGCGCGTCACGTACGCCATCGGATTGTCTTCGCGGAATTCAAACAGCCGGATGCCGCGGAACCGCGATTTCGGGCCGTAGCATTCAAAACCACAGGTTGGCGCGTACCCCAAATCGATGTCGTGCACATGCCCGACGAACGAATTCTTGTGGTCATGCCCGCAGAACAGCGCGAAATAGGCGCCCGCCTCACGCAACGCGTCCACTTCGCCCACGTTCACGTCGGCGCAGCCAATCGCCTCGCCCAGCCGCGAACCGGGTCGGCACACATCACGGTCGAGCACATAGCAATGTCCTGCGAATTCGCGCGCGCCCTCCACGGCGTTCGGCGTGTAGGCGGGCACTTCGCGCAGGCAATCGTAGAATTCCTGCGGCGGAATGTGCTGGAAGGCGATCGCCGGTACCGCCTGCCCGTCGCCATTGCGCCTGCCCAACTCGCGTTGCACGCGCTTCAGCCATTCGACGGCTTCCGGCGAGGGGGTGCCGTAGCCGTCGGAGTCGGCCAAATCCCAGCCGCGCGAATTCGCCGCGTATTTCGCGTATTCGGTGACCGACTGCCGTCCGTTGCCGTCGCCCGCGTCTGCCGTGTCGGCGTAATCGCCCGAATTGACCATCATCACGCTCATTGTGATGCGCCCCGAACCGTCGGACGCTTCGATCGGCAACGCGAACGTGCCCGGTTCGAGCGCCAACGGCGACGAGCCGGCGACGGGATTCATGCAGCCGGCAAACTCGCGGTAAAGATCGTCCTGTTCGTCGGCGAGGATGCCGCATTGGAAATCATGGTTGCCGTACGTCGCTGCGAAGGGATATGCGATTCCAACGCCGGCCCCAAAAACGCGGCGAACGTGTCGCGCACTTTCTGCCGTGTCTCGTCGAGCAGCGACGCCGCGGTGACGCGATTGATGGCTTCCGCCCACGATTCCAGCTTGCTGCAGAACCGTTGCGACCTGCGCTTTTCACCAGTTTCGGCGAATCGGTGCCGATGCCGTCGATCATCCACCGTTCGTCGGAGGGCTGCGATTTGGTCAGTGTTTTGGCGATTGGATGACGTTTGATGCCGCGGATTTTCGCTTCGATTTCGGTGACCGCGCGCACGTGCGTACCGGGCTGTTCGCCACGGCGGCGTAGAAACGTATCGATATATGCCGGATCGTAGCCGCGGATCTGATCGCCGGTGAGCACGATGAGGTCGGGATGTGCCTTCTTGATGGCGGCTTCGATCAGCCGAATCGTGTCTTCGCGCACGTCCGGACCATCCTGAATATCAGCCATTTGCAGCACCCGGAACGTACCGTCGCTGTTGAATCGCAAGCTCATGATGCCCACTGTACTGCGGCAAATCTGGATATGGGGTGAAATAAGGGCGCGAAAATCGCAAACCATGCCGTCATATCGCGGAATACCGGCAAAATATGGGATTGGTTGCCGCTAGTATGGGCGGCAGTGCAGGCAGGTAACATGCACGTAACAATGTGGATTGGCAGAAGGCCGATCGACTTTACAGATAAGGAGGAGTGATGGGTCAGGATCAATCGTCAGTGTTTGATCTCGCGGCAGTCGCCGCGGCGTCCAACGGAGGGAACAACGACCCGCTGCTGCCTCCGGCGCGTTACATTGGAGCTCCGCAAAAGCCCAGCAAGATGCCGTACAACAAGTACGTCGCATACGATAAGCAGGTGCCGTTTGATTTCCCGGAGCGTACGTGGCCGGGCAAGCGACTGCAGCGTGCGCCGCGTTGGTGCTCCGTCGATCTGCGTGACGGCAACCAGGCTCTCGTCAACCCGATGGATTCCGAGCGCAAGCTGCGTTTCTGGATCTGCTGGTGTCGTTGGGCTTCAAGGAGATCGAGGTCGGCTTCCCGTCGGCTTCCGAAACTGATTACGATTTCATTCGCATGCTAATCGAGCGTGAGCTCATTCCTGACGACGTTACGATCGTGGTGCTGACGCAGGCTCGCGAGCACCTGATTCGCAAGACTTACGAGTGCTTGAAGGGGGCCAAGCGCGCCGTCGTGCACTTCTATAACTCCGTGTCCGTGCTGCAGCGCGAGGTCGTGTTCCGTAAGGATAAGGCCGGCATCAAGAAGCTCGCCACCGACGCGGCCACTCTGTGCAAGGAGCTTGAGGGCGAGGCCGAGGGTATCGACCTGTATTACGAGTATTCTCCGGAATCCTTCACCGGCACCGAGCCGGAGTACGCCGTTGAGGTGTGTAATGCGGTGATCGATGTGATCAAGCCGACTCCGGAACATCCGATGATTATCAATCTGCCGGCAACGGTGGAAATGACCACCCCGAACGTGTTCGCCGATCAGGTGGAATACGTGTCGAACAATCTGGTGCCGCGCGACGCCGTAGTGCTGTCGCTGCACCCGCACAACGATGAAGGCATGGGCGTGGCCGCCACCGAGTTGGCCGTGCTTGCCGGCGCCGATCGCGTTGAGGGTTGCCTGCTGGGCAACGGCGAGCGCACTGGCAACGTCGATTTGGTTACGCTTGGTTTGAACTTCCTCACGCAGGGCATCGATCCGCAGATCGATTATTCCAACGTTCCTGAGATTCGCAAGACGGTGGAGTACTGCAACCAGCTGAAGATTTCCGAGCGTCACCCGTATGCCGGCAATTTCGTGTTCACCGCGTTCTCCGGCTCGCATCAGACGCCATTAAGAAGGGTCTTGAGGCTCGTCAGGTGGCCGCCGACCGCGCTGGCGCCGATCTTGACAGCTTTGTGTGGCTGGTGCCGTATCTGCCGATCGATCCGAAGGATATCGGCCGTACGTATGAGGCCATTATCCGCGTAAACTCTCAGTCCGGCAAGGGCGGTATGGCTTACCTGCTGAAGACCAACCATAATCTTGATCTGCCGAAGCGTCTGCAGGTCGAGTTCGACAAGGTCGTGCAGGCGTACGCCGATGCAACCAAGAAGGAAGTCAAGGACGAAGATATTTGGCGTCTGTTCAAGGACGAGTATCTGCCGGTTGAAGAGTCTGGTGCCACCGCCGCGGGCGCTGTGGTCGGCGACAGCAAGGATGAATCCCTCGAACAGTGGGGTCGTCTGAAGTTGCTGAAGGTGTCGGTCTCTTCCGGTGAAGACGGTTCTGATACCGTGTTGAAGGCCAAGATCCTTGACCGTGGCATGAATGTCGGTGTTGATGAGCCGGTGGAGCGTGAGGTTTCCGGCATGGGTAATGGCCCGCTTGCCGCTTTCCTGAACGCGCTGAGCAATTTCGGCATCGAGGCTTCCGTAATGGATTATGTGGAGCACACCATGTCCGTCGGCACCGACGCCATGGCCGCTTCCTATGTGGAATGCCAGATCGGTGAGGAAGACGATCCGCGGATCGTGTGGGGTGTCGGCATCGACACGTCCATCGTCACCAGCTCGCTGAAGGCCATTATTTCGGCCATCAACCGTTCCGAGCGCTGATTTCCGCGGGTTTCCGCTTTTCATAGAAGTAAGGGCCTGTGACGTGCTTCGTTGGCGAGTGCGTCACAGGCCCTTTGTGTTTTGATTTTTTGTTTTCCTATTCTTTTTCGTGTGATTCCGCCAACAGCGGCCGAATTTGCTTGCAGACGTCGGTTATTGGGCTCCGCTCGGCTGGCCTCCGCCGGAGGTGCCGTCTCCGTTGCCAGTGGAGCCACCGGCTCCGCCTGCAGCGCCACTGCCGTCGCTGCC
>ENA-OQMZ01000180-OQMZ01000180.1-human-gut-metagenome-genome-assembly--contig:-NODE-180-length-27538-cov-3.899310_pt1 | contig 27538 bp, 24 predicted proteins | sample MGYA00242621_ERZ504862 | MGnify/ENA primary metagenome ERZ504862 (study PRJEB26092, sample SAMD00036393) | human gut metagenome | host: Homo sapiens | study: EMG produced TPA metagenomics assembly of...
ATTGAAGGTAACAGACCTTGCAGGTAATGAAAACGAGGCATACAAGGATGTAAAAATCAATACCACAGCACCGACTGTAAATGTAGAAATCAACGGTAACACCAATACAGTTTGAAAAAAGGTTATTACACTCAAAGAACTGCAACCGTAACAATTATAGACAGAGACTCAACATTTGATGCAACAGCTGCAACTGACGGAATCGTAATCTCTGCTAAAAACATTAACGGAGAAGAAATATCACTTGACAAAACAAAGATGATTTCCGAGTGGGATACCAACGGTGATACACATACTGCTCATGTGAAATTTGACGAAAACGCAAAGTACGATTGGTCTGTATCATACCAAAATAAGGCAGGTTTGAAAAACAGCAGTGTAACAGAAACAGGCGATTATGTTTATGATTTTACCGTTGACAATTCTGCACCTTCTCTTAAACTTATGTATGAGAAAAATATATGGGAAGAGCTCCTCAAAACGATTACATTCGGAATTTGGAGCAAGAGTGATGTGACGGTAACTGCAAATGCGAATGATAATATTTCACCGATAAAGAGTGTTTCTTATCACAAATATAACGGTGATACTGCACTCGGTGAGAAAGAACTTGATGAACTCTACAATAATGGCAAATTCACAGAATGTAAGAATTTTTGCAACAATATCTTCCGAAGAGAGATTTGTGATTTATTTCCGTGCCGAAGATTATGCAGGTAACTACACCTATGTTTCTTCAAACGGTATGGTAGTTGACAAAACAGCTCCAAAAATTACACTAACCCCTGATGTTCCAAATGAAAACGATTATTACAATAAAGATGTCAAAGTCGATGTTAATGTTGATGAGATGAGTCCAAACTGTTCGGGTATTAAGAATGTGCATTATGAGGTAAGAAACGGCAATGAGGTTACACAGTCAGGGGATCTTTATAACTTCAATGTAAAAAGCCCCACAAAATCACAGCTTGAGCAAAAAGTTTCGGACAACATAACTGTTGATGCAGAAAAGAATAACTCTGATAATGTAGAAGTTATTGTAACAGCTGTTGATAACGCGGGAAATCCATCTGAAAATTCTGTTGTTCTGAATATTAACAAAACAAATCCGACAATATCGGTTAAGTTCGACAATAATGATTTAAAATTCGCAGAAAATGAAAGAGGCTATTTTAATGCAAACCGTACTGCAACTGTAACAATTACAGACAGGGAGTCAACATTTGATGCAAAAGCTGCAACTGACGGAATTGTAATTTCTGCTAAAGACATTAACGGAGAAGAAATATCACTTGACAAAACAACGATGATTTCCGAGTGGGATACCAATGGTGATAAGCATACGGCGACTGTATCATTTGTTGATAACGGAAATTACAACTGGTCTGTATCATATCAAAATAAGGCAGGAAAAAGTGCTGAAAAAGTTGATGTATCAGAACAGAAAACTCCGTACAAATTTACAGTAGATACAAAATCACCTTCTCTTGAGCTTATATATGAAAAAATATATGGGACGAACTTCTCAAAACAATTACATTCGGAATTTGGAATAATGGCAATGTGACGGTAACTGCAACAAATGCGGAAGATGATATTTCACCGATAAAGAGTGTTTCTTATTTCAAATATAACGGTGATACTGCACTTGATGAGGGAAAACTTGATAAACTCTACAATGAAGGCGAGTTCAAAGAGTACAATAATTCTATTACGGTTTCACCCGGTGAGCAGGCTGTAATTTATGGTCGTGTTGAAGATTATGCAGGCAATTATACCTATGTTTCTTCAAACGGCATAATAGCTGATAATAAAGCACCGGAAATTACATTTGATGTTAGTCCTAAAAACAAATACGGTAAAATTTACAACGAAGATGTAGATGTTTACAACGGAGATGTAGATGTTACAGTTAGTGTTAAGGATGTATGTTCGGGTATTAAATCCATAAATTATAAGGTGTATTGCGATGAGAATGTAACACAGGAAGATACTTATGAATTTAATATTACAGATCCTACAAAGGAACAGCTTGAGACAGAAATATCGAAACTTATAACTGTTGAGGCCGAAAAGAATAATTCTGATAATGTAAAAGTTGTTGTAACAGCTACCGACAATGCAGGAAACAAAACAAAAGACGACGAGCATACAATTTCACTTGTCATTGATAAGACTCCGCCTGAAATCAATGTGAAGTATAACAGCACAGCAAACAACGGTGCAAAAAACGGTTATTACACATCAAGAACTGCAACAGTGACTGTTACTGAAAGAAGCAGTCATTTTGATGGGGCTGATGCAACCAAGGGCATTATAATCAGTGCCGTAGATGCAAAAAATAACAAGGTATCAGATGCTTACAAAATCAGCGGTTGGACTACTGTTGAAAATGATAGCAACAACCACGATAAGGATACGCATACGGCAACAATTAAGTTTGAAAAGGATGCAACTACACATTTGCTGTATCCTATACTGATAAGGCGGGAAATGCTAATGACGGCGTTGATGTTTCGGGTCAAAGCAATCCGTATAAATTCACGGTTGATAAGACAAGTCCGACAGGTTCATTAAAGGCAAAGTCTGCCGAAGGACAGGAGACTGAATGGTCAGAACTGCGTAAGACATTAACATTTGGTTTCTGGTCAAAAAAGAAGATTACAGTAACAGGCAGTCAGAATGATAAAACTTCGCCTATTGCAAAGGTTGAGTATTACAAGGTTAAAGCCAAAAATGCAACCGACGGTACGACACCTCTCACAAAGGCACAGCTTGACAATGTAACTTCGTGGGCAAAATTCAGTTCACTTGAAGTGCGTCCAAATGAGCAGTGTGCTGTTTATGTAAAAATCACGGACTATGCAGGCAACTATACTTACATAAGTACCAACGGACTAATTGCAGACAACAAAAAGCCCCGTGAGGAGTCAGTTGCACCTAAGGTAACTGTTAATCCTCAACAGCCACTCAACGGATTCTATAAGGCAATGTCAAGGTGTCGATTTCGGTCAATGACCCGCTTACAGGCGGAACATATTCAGGTCTGAAAGAGGTATCTTACAGAGTTTACAGTCAGAATATTCTGACACAGGAAGGAACACTGTATTCATTCAACAAATCTAATCCGAAACAGTCTGATTTGCGCAGCAAGTGGACAGGTTCAATCACTGTTGACAGTGCAAAGAATAACAGTAATGATGTCCGAGTTGTAGTTTATGCAAAGGACAATGCCGCTAATGATTCGGAGGGTGTTGCAAAATTAAAGATTGATACAACCGCACCAAGATTGATGTTTCATATGATAACAATTCTGCCGACAGCAATTCATATTTCAAGGCAGGACGAACTGCAAGAATTGTTGTTACAGAGCGTAACTTCAATCCTGATGATGTAGTTGTAAAAATTACAAATACTGATGGCAATATTCCGAGAATTTCCAACTGGACAAAAACTGTTGGAACAGGAAATCAGGATGATACAAGATGGACTGCAACAATTCCATACACTGCAGACGGAGATTATCATTTCAGTATTGCATACACAGACCTTGCCGGTAACAAATGCAGCGGGGAGAATTATGCAACAGGAACTGTAGCCGCAAAATCCTTTACCATAGACAAAACTGCTCCTACAATTACTGTAAGCTACGATAATAATTCAGCAAGAAACGGCAATTATTACAAAGCTGACAGAACAGCTACTGTCACAATTATTGAGCATAATTTTGATGCCAACCGTATAAATGTTTCATTCTCAGCAGGTGACAAAAAATTGCCTAATATGAGTGGTTGGAGTTCAAGTGGTGATCAGCATACAGCTACTATTGCTTATAGCAGTGACGGATACTACTCATTTGACATATCAGTCAAGGATAAGGCAGGCAATGATTCCGCAAAATTTAATACGCAGTCATTCTACATTGATAAAACCGCACCAACCCTTGAAATAACAGGCGTTAAGAACAATTCTGCATATTCAGGAGATATTCTTCCTGTTGTTTCATATTCAGACGATAATTATGATGACAATAATGTTTCGATAAAACTTGTTGGTGCAAACAGAGATAATGTTGATCTTGAAGGTTACTATGACGATCAGATAAACGGAAAAAAGTTTATATTTTATGACTTTGAAAAAGAAAAGAAAGTTGATGATATTTACACTCTGACGGCAACACTTACCGATAAGGCAGGCAATACATCAACGAAGTCTGTTGTCTTCTCTGCTAACCGTTTTGGTTCAACATATGCCTTCGACAGTGCAACAAAAAAGCTTAACGGTGCATATTCAAAGAGCGTTAAAGATATTGTTGTGACAGAAACCAATGTCAATAAACTCAACAACATAAAAATAACACTATTCAAAAACAGTGACACTATCAAGCTCAAGAACGGTACTGATTACAGAATTGATGTGGAAGGCGGCAACGGAAAATGGTATAAGTATGTATATACTATTTTTGCAAAGAATTTTAGCGATGACGGTGTGTACAGACTTAGCTTCCATTCAGAAGATGCAGCTGGAAATATATCTGAAAATACGCTTGATACAAAGAACAAAGAAATTCGCTTTGGTGTTGATAAAACAAAGCCAAATGTAGTACTTGATAATCTTGAAAGCGGACAAACATATCCGTTGGAAAAATTAAAAGTTTCTATGATCGCAAATGATAATTTGCTTCTCAATTCAGTTGTTGTTTACCTTGATAATTATGACAAGGCTTATAAAACATGGGACGCAAAGGAAATTGCTGATATTTTAGGAAAAAACGGCGAATTTACATTTGATGTTTCAGGTAACTCTACCAGAGCGCATAAGATGAAAGTTGTTTGTACGGATGCGGCGGGTAACAAAATTACAAAAGAAATTAAAGATTTCTATGTAACAACTAACCTTTTTATACGATATTATAACAATAAGCTTTTATTCTTTGGCTCAATCGCAGGTTTCTTACTTATCGTAGGTGTGATTGTATATGCTATTGTTCGTAAGAAGAAAGCAAAGTAGTAATCCGGTACGGATTTGTTACTGTAAATGCAAGTATGGGGCTGTGAAAAAACTTCCCCTGTTTTGACAGCTACATGGAAAGTATGCCTTTTTAACAAATTGCCTTATTTTTCACAAAAATTGGAAGGAGCTGCGAAGAATGGAGTCTTAAACTTCATTTCTTCACAGCCCCTTTTCATATGGTTGACATTGTAAATTTAAATTGATACAACGCAATACAAGAACGCAAAAGGCGGTTAGCACTCCCGAAAGGGGGTGATATGCATGACTGAATCGGTTTTGCTGATAATTTTACTTATAGTACTCGCAGAAGTCATCAATAGCATAAAAAAAATAATCGCCCGACAGCTCAAATATCGGACGATTATTTTATATTCGTTTTAAAACCTTGGGACTAACCGCTTTTAACGGTTTTCCTTGTGTTCTTATTATATATTATGCAAAAAGCAATGTCAATATTCCATTTGAATTTTATATTATTGAAAATGTTGAGCGGTGACGGAACTTTCCGACACCGCTTTTTTATTTGAATTCATCGTTAAGGATTTCATCAAGGTTATTGACCATTGCTGTGACGATTTCATATGAACCGCCGTCTGAGATTGACTTCATAAGAGCGTTTATGTTTTCTTCAAACTCCTTTGGCAAGAGGGTGCAATACTTTTTGCAGAGCTGAACCTGTCTTTTTTCACCGGGGTGTGTCTGACGGTTGAGTGCGAAGATAACATCAAAATAGCTTTCGAGAAAAGCGGTGATTCTGTGATTGACACTGACGATATCGCCACGCTCCTGAGCCTTTTTAATCTGCCTGTCATATGACGGAAGCTTTCCGTTCAAAAGGTTGCGGTTGTTTTTGATAATCGCACTGCGGAGATTTTCAGGAAAATCAATCTGCGCCATATCTCTGAATTTTGTGAAAGAGCCTGTCTTGTCAAAAAGAACCTTGCTGTTCTTGATGTTGTGCCAAAATGCGGTTGTATAGCCGTTAAAAGCCTTGCCACCCTTGATTACCGTATCAATATACCGACCAAACCTGTCAACTTCACGGTAGATTATGTCAACGGGAATACCGTTATTCATAACCGTGTTGTCCTCGCTCTCCCAATAATGATTGCCGAATTCTGCCATCGAACAGTATTTTCCGAGGAGATTTTCTCTTGTTTCGGCTGTCGGAATTTCAGCGCAGTAAACATAAATATCGTAGTCCGAATTTTCATCACTTGCACCTGTTGAACGAGAACCGCCGAGTGCGACAGCCTCAACCGTATCAAGCGACTTGAGTGCAAGCAAAATTTCTTCAAAGTTTGCGTCCTTAACATTGTATTCCGCAAAATTCATAGTTTTGATCTCCTTTATTTTATGGTATCATATTCCTTTGTCGGATTAAGCTGTAACTTCTGCCGTTTCGGTTGGATTTGTCTTATCTTCAAGCACAACTCTTTTGCCTCTCCAACCGCCCTTTATCCAGCGGATAAACACAACGACGCCTCTGAAAATTTCATCGGCAGCCATGGCAATCCAAATTCCGGTAAGTCCCATTCCGAAATAAATTCCGAGCAGCCAGCCGAGTCCGACACTCAAAAGCCACATTGAAAAAATTGCGAGTGCAGTCGGGAATTTAACATCGCCGGCGGCTTTCATACTGTTGATTATAACAAGGTTTGTTGTTCTGCCGAATTCAAGAATAATCGCAATGAACATAACCGATGAACCGAGCGCGATAACAGCCTTATCACCCGTGAAAAGCCCGAGTGTAAACGGTGAAATCAACCAGTTTACAATTGCAACCGAGATTGAAATTATCATACCGATACGCAAAGTTTTCAGCACTCTGCGGTATGCAAAATCGTAATCGTGAGCGCCTACACTGTGACCGACAATAATCTGTGTTGCATTTGCAGCGGCAAGAGCAATCATATATGTGAACATTGAAAGCATATTAGCGTAGATTTTTGCGTTGATTGCAACGATACCCATTGTGTTGATGAATGCCTGTAAAAACAGCTGTGAACAGTCGTAGGAAATGTTCTCGCCTGCTGTCGGAATGCCGAGTTTAAGAAGGCTTTTGAGAACATCATACGGAAACGGACGAAGATATTTAAGACTGAATTTGCCTTTGATAACCGTGTAGAAGTATATAACAGATGCAATTACCGCAATAACTCTGCTTCCGCATGTGGAAACAGCCGCACCCGACGCACCGAGTCCGAGAACCTGAAGCGGTCCGTAGAGCAAAAGAGCATTTCCGCAGATATTGATAATGTTCATTCCAAGACCGATAATCATACCGAAAACGGTTTTGCCGTTGCTTGCAAAAATTGAGTTAAAAGCATTAATAAGCGCCTGAGTAAAGATTGTACCGCCGACTATTCGCATATACATATCCGATTCGTCAAGCATTGCCGCAGGCACCTGCATTGCCTCAAGCAGATTTCGGCTGAATATGAATACAACAAAGCTGATTACAATACTCAGCACAAGGTTGAATGACAACGCAACCGTGTAAATCATATTCATCTTTTCTTTTTTACCTGCCCCAAGGTACTGGCTGACGATTATGCCGTTGCGCTTGATATAATGTTAAAGGCAAGAGTCAGAAAACCGAGAACCTGGTTTGCGTTGCCGATTGCACCAACGGCGGTTTCGTTGTAGTTTGAGAGCATAATCGTGTCAACATAGCCGAGTGAGATGCCGAGCAACAGCTGTAAAAATATCGGCCACGCAAGCTTGATTACGCGCTGATTCATAACTGAATCGTTCGGATTTTTGAGTTTTGAAGAAGTAGCAGACATAATGTAATCTCCGTTGAATAAAATGATTAATATAAGTTTTTATGTTTTGAATGTTTTGAAAAAATAAATTCTGTGTAAATTGTGCATTGCCGTTGTTCTGACTGCTTGACCGCCGTGTATTTGAGATGTATAATCTAATTGCTGATGGTTGCAATCTGTCGCAATCTTCAAACTAAGTTCAGATAACCGACGGTTGTTTTGGATAAAATCAGAAAAAATACAACGCAAATGCGAAAGGATAAATAGGTATGAATATATGCGTTTTTGGTTCATCAAGTGAGCAAATTGACAAAATCTATCTCGAATCTGCCGAGCATCTCGGCAAAAAGATTGCCGAAAAGGCTACAACCTTGTTTTCGGTGCGGGGAAATACGGTGTTATGGGCGCATCTGCCCGAGGCGCATACAGCGCAGGTGGCCACACAATCGGAGTTACACCCGATTTTTTTATTGATGTGGGTGTTGTTTTTGACAAATGCTCCGAACTTATTGTAACAGATACAATGCGTGAACGCAAAGGTATTATGGAAGATAAAGCGGACGCTTTTGTAATCTGTGCCGGCGGTATGGGGACTTTTGAAGAATTTTTTGAGGTTCTCACACTAAAGCAGCTTAACAGACACACAAAGCCTATAATTATATATAATGTAAAAGGCTACTATAACTCAATGCTTGCAATGCTTGACAATGCCGTAAGTGAAAAGTTTATGACCAATGCCTGTAACAGACTCTACACGATTGCCGATACCGAAGAAGAGGTTTTCAATCAGCTCGAGAATTATGTTCCGTTCACCTACAATAAATATGAGTTTCTCAAAAAGGACGGTGAGCAGAATGGCTGACCAATGCGAATTTTGTGCAAACTTTGTCAGTGATGACGAATTCGGTGATTATTGCAATATCAACCTTGACGAGGACGAAATGGCAAGGTTTTTAACCCGAAGCACAGACACCTGTCATTACTTTCAACTTTATGATGAGTACAAAATAGTGAGAAAACAAAATTAAATAATTTAAAACAGCAATATAACAAAATAAGTTACACGGTTGTAACTTTTGCCTCAAATTTAATTAAATGTCGTTTGTTATTATTGTAAACCTAAAATCCCCTTAATTAAAGGGGATTTTTTGTTTTTTATATCATTTTAAAGGTTAGAATATGAATAAAAGACAAGCAGATTAAGTCCATTAAAATATAATCGAAAAAGAAAAGTTTAGAGGAATGCACAAATGTAATGTGAAAATCTTGTGAATTCATCCAAAAAAAATGACAGAGGACAAATAAATATTGCAAAATGTGCGTTGAAGGTATAGAATATTATTATATTTTGTACAGCAGTGCACCATTTTAGTGCATTATTTTTTAAGAGGAGAGGGTTTTTGTGGGCCTTTTTAACAGGATTATTGATAAGATGGTCAGCGACAAAGTTCCATTTAAAAAGAGAAAAAGGCTGATTGTTTTTGTTGCAATCATAACCCTTCTTTCAATGACAACAGCAACGGTTGCGTGGTTCTCGGTAAACACGTTTGCAGGTGTGGACAGGCTTGACCTCAATATCAGCCTTGCCGCTCAGCTCAAAGTAAGTATGGAAAACCACGGCAAAGACCTTGAAAAATACGGCAAGGTAATCACAAATGAAATGATTGACGATTACCTTAAAAAGCACGGTTCAACCTTGAAGATACGGTGCTTGACCCTGTCACAACAAGAGAGGGTACAGAGTTCACCAATCAGCGCGGCACAGTCAGAGAGCCTAACAAGCGCAGCTACCTTGAGTTTGAATGCTACTTCATCGCAACCGAGGAAATGTGGGTTCATCTCACAACCGAAAGCACAAAAGCAGGCGCTGATGACGGTACAAAGGTGTCAACAGAGTCAACCGGTGCAAAGGCTGATGTAGTAAATTGTACAAGAGTTGATTTCACAGCCGAGGGAACAGGCAACGGCACAACAATTTATGAGCCGAACAGAAGCACTCCCGTAAACGGACAGACAACTTTTGATTTGCCGTCAGGTTCAATGGTTTACTCAAACAACACGAGACTTTTCCATCTTAATCAGCTCGAACCTGTTAAGGTAACAGTTCGCCTTTGGATTGAGGGTAACGACCCCGAGTGTGATGACGATGTTCAGGATGCACAGCTTTCTGTACAGCTTGGCTTTGTCGGATGCGATAAGGACAATAAACCAATATCTTAATTAACAACAACCAAACGGATTTAACTTTTGAGGGGAGAGAAAAACTTGTTCGGAAAAAAGAAACCAAAAATTGAACAACCGATTACTCCCGAGGAGTTAAGTCGCTTAAACGATAAGAAAATGGCAGATGCGAGATTGAACATTTTCATGTAAAAAATGATTCAATCGAGATTGTAAAATACAAAAAGCGCAGACGGCTTTTGAGCATTATCCTTTCGGTCTGCATAATCATTCTTCTTATTCTGTTCATTGTTTCAACGCTTGTAACGCAATGGGGCGACTTGATTATCAGCATTGATTCTCCTGCCGTAAAAAAAGGTATCGTGCTGAGCGAAGACCCTGACTTTAAACTCAGAGCGCATCGCTCACAGCGGAACAGGTTAAGGATGTTACAAACATTACATATGCGTGGCTTCCTGTTGACCTTGACACAAGCAAGGACGGTGCGCACAACGGTAAAAACTATGTTGCTTATACATTCTATTGTAAAAATAACGGAGAGGTTGAGCTTGACTATGATGCTGTGCTTGAAATCACAGGTGCGGCGAAGTCGGCAGATGAAGCAACCCGAGTTATGATTTACAAAAACGGCAAGAGCTCAATTTACGGCAAAGGTCAGTACAAAGACAGAAGCAAAGCCGAAACCGATTGCACAAAGTTTGTAAGCGATAAGGAAGTTTATAAAACATCAACCGAAAAATTCAAGGTTGGCGATATTGATAAATACACAATCGTAATTTGGATTGAGGGTAACGATCCCGAATGTATCGACGATATCCGTAACGGTCATGTAAGAATGAGAATGCTGTTCTCGGTTCGTGACGATGAAGAATCCACAGCAAAACCGTAATTTTCGGTACAGTATTACATAAACTTGGTATTATGTGCTCGGCACTGATATAGCAAAAAATCCCTATGGTGTTTTAGGGACAAAAAATTATTTTATTTAGGAGGAATTTCTCTATGAAAACAACATCAAGAAAGAGATTATTAATCTCTTCCGTAGCAATGCTCCTCGTGGCAATGCTCGCACTTGGTACAGCAACATTTGCTTGGTTCACATCAAACACAACTTCAAAGGCTGATGATTTCCACGCAACAACAACAAAGGTAAGTACACTTGTTATCAGTAAGAATGATAAGAAATGGAAAACACATGTTGAATACGGTGTTGGTACATCAAACACAGAGATGAAGGAAATGTACCCTGCTTCTTCAGAGAACGGTACTAACTGGTGGAACGGTGTTGCTAAAGACGGTACAGGTGAACTTGACACAGAGACTGCTTTAACATCAGTAACAGATAACCAAGATTACATCTTCAAAAACGAACTTAACGTTAAGAACGATGGTCAGCTCAAAGTTGGTGAAATTACAATTAAAATTAACGGTATCAACAGTGACTACGCTCGTGTTGCTCTTGTTCCTAAGGCGATGCACAGGATACTAATGTAGTAACAACAACAGGAAAATTTGGTGATGCTGGTACAGTATTTGCAACAGACTCTGAGAAGTATAATCCAATCAATGCTGCTGGTACAGGCGTTAACACTGGTGTAACAATCGCATGTGATGGTACAGCTACTGTAACAGTTCCTGATCTTGGTCCTAACCAGGTTGCTTACTATGACCTTTATGTATGGTTCGAGGGTCAGGATAAGGATTGTAAGAACTCTAACTCAGGTCAGCAGATTCCTGACCTTTCATTCGTAGTTCAAGGTACACCTGTTTCTGAATGATCAGAAAATAGGATAATTTTTAAAAACGCAAAATTCTAAACGCAATGGAGACCCCTTATGAAAAAAGTTATAAAAAGAATAGTAAACATAGTAATTGATATTATTGTAGTTTTGATTCTGGCAGTTTCGATTTTAATCGTTACATTGTCACTAACTTCCAAATCATCAGGGTCCCCAATGTTTTCGGTGTTGCGCCCCTCAGCGTTCTGACAGGTTCAATGGAAGATACAATTAATACAGGCGATCTTATTTTCTGCGAGGTTACAAATGATCCTTCATATGAATATAAGAAAGGCGATATTGTTACTTTCCATAAGGATATCAACGGTAAATCTGAACTCAATACTCACCGAATTGTTGAGGTTGTTAAGGATGACAACATTACCTATTACAGAACACAGGGTGACAATAAGAAAACTAACCCTGAGCCCGATGAAGAACTTCAAACTTCTTCATCAATTGTCGCCAAATACACAGGTACAAAGATTGGCGGCGTGGGTAACTTTTTAAGCTTTATCAGAACTCAGCTTGGATTTTTCCTCTGCGTTCTGCTTCCGATGATTATTTTCTTTGTTTATGAAGCGGTTCGTGTTGTTCTCAACCTGCTTGCCTACAATAAGGAAAAAACGCTCGAAGAGGCAAAGCTTGCGGTTGATTCCGCCGAGCTTACCGAAGAACAGAAAAAGAGAGCTATTGAGGAATATCTTGCCTCCGTCGGAGAAAATCAGGACAAGGCGGAAAATGAGCCTGAAGTACAAACACCTGCTGACGGCAACAGCTCCGCTGAAAATTCCGATTAAGTATTGACAAATTTGTCCCTAACGCACTGATAGCGTTTATCGTAACGGTATATTTCTTTCTCAGTCTCAGAGCTGAGAAAGAAATACAGTTACAGCTCACAGTAAAAACACAACAGAAATTATCAGTTAATTTGCAGCGGTGAACCGTGTTTTTCATCTGAAATACGGATTTTCTGATAATACAAAAACAACAGATTAACACAAAACCGTTTCCGTCGGAAACGAACGGCAGTCGCTGATTGCCGCAACATAAGGCGATAAAATTTCGCCTAAAGAAGATGAGAGTAGATTTTTTAAGGAGACGAAGTACCGTGGATACAGTATTTAAATTTCTTTTTGAATTTCTCGGTCAGTTTTTTGGCTCATTATGGTCAATAATCACCGGGTTATTTGGCGGAGTAGGCAATGCCTTTGATTTTTCCGCTTATGTAAACATTATTAATGCCTATACCACGGAGCTTGGCGGCCTCGCATGGGTAATTGCAATTATTGCCATTGTGCTTCTGGTTGCTGTGCTTGCACTTTGCGTATGGCTTATTGTCGTCGCTGTAAAAAAGTTTATTCGTTCGCACAGAAGAAGAAAAGATACAGATTCTCTTGTTAAAGAGGTTCAGGCACTCAACAAAGAGGTTATGAGACTCAACCTTGAAAAGGATAAGATTCTCTCTATGAAGGTTTCACAGATTGGTCTTAACCCCAACGAGATTTCAGAGCTTACAGGCGAAGAAATCGAGTCGCTCAACAACGGCGAAGAAGAGGACACAGGCGAAAGCCGTTTCTACAAGCTTACGGAAATCGACCAGCTTTGGGCAGATTATGTTCCGCCGGTTTATGACAACGATATCACACTTCCCGAGTTCTGTGAGCGTTTCAGACTCTTTGCTTGTTCACAGCTTGGTCTTTACTACGATATAAAGCTTATCAGACTTTTTGTTGCTGCGTTTGCTTCTACCAGACTTATTATCCTTCAGGGTATTTCAGGTACAGGTAAAACTTCACTTGCTTACGCCTTTGGTAAGTTTGTAAACAATCCTTCAATCGTTGCTTCCGTTCAGCCGTCATGGCGCGACAGAACAGAGCTTTTCGGTTACTTCAACGAATTTACAAAGAAGTTTAACGAAACCGAGCTTCTCCGTGCAATGTACGAAGCTTCCTACAATGATAACATCTACGCCGTAATCCTTGATGAAATGAACATCGCAAGAGTTGAGTATTACTTTGCAGAAATGCTTTCAATTCTTGAAATGCCGTCAAGAGATGAGTGGGTTGTTGATATCATCCCGAACTCTTGGCCGTCTGACCCGAAGCATATCGTGAACGGTCAGCTCAAAATTCCGCCGAATATGTGGTACATCGGTACTGCGAATAACGATGACTCGACATTTGCTATCACAGATAAGGTTTATGACCGTGCTATGCCGATTAACATCGACAAAAAGGGTGTTGCTTTTGACGCACCTCTCACAGACTCTGTATACATTTCATACAAACATTTTGAGTACATCCTCAATGCCGCTAAGGTTCAATTTGTTGTTTCGGAAGAGAACCTCAAAAAGATTGCTCTCCTTGACGATTATGTTATTGAGCATTTCCGCATAGCTTTTGGTAACCGTATTGTAAAACAGCTCCGTGACTTTGTTCCTGCTTATGTCGGAACAGGCGGTACAGAGCTTGACGGTCTTGACTATGTTCTTGCCCGCAAGGTATTTAGAAAATTTGAGTCGCTCAATCTTTCATACATTCGTGATGAAATAGATGGCCTTTGTGCGTATATTGACGAGCTTTTCGGCGAAGAAAATATGACTGAGAGCAAGGATTATCTCCGTATGCTCAAGAAGCTTGTATAATTTTAGCAATTCAGGGCGAACTCTGTTCGCCCTTTGCTTGGTGAAAGGACTTTGTTCCTTTAGCGGTAAAACTATCTGATTGGAGAAAAATCAATGGCTGATTTTGGTAAATATTTCAGAGCATATATGTATATGCAGGACATTCTGAAAAATGATTTTACTTACAATTACATAACAGAAGGCCTTAAGGACGGCGATAAGGGCGAGGATAAGCTCGACGGTAAGACCAACGAAAAGGTAATTGATATGGAATGGGTTGTTGCCATTGAGGAAACACTTCCGTACATTCAGAAAGCAATAGACGAACAGCGCCGTTTTATTAAGCAGGTTGACAATCTTGTTAGAGTTGAGCTTGCAAAAAAGATTGGCCCCGAGTCGGTTAAGCACCTTTCGCAGCACACTAACTTTATTGCCAAGGTTGAGGGTGATATGGTAACGCCTAACAAAATCCTCACAATTGAGCGTGAAGAAAGCTTTGCTATTTATGAAAACCGTGTGCTTATGACGCTGATTCGCAAAGCGCTTCATTTTGTTGACGATAAATATTCAAAAATGAAAGATGTGCCGAACGACAGCTATAATAAAATTTCTATGGTTCGTCACATTGATTTTAATGAGAAAAAAGTAGATTTTAATCTTAACTATATAAATGAATCTCATGAAACTCTTGCAGATGACCTTGATGTTCTTGATGTTTCTCAGCTTTCGGACTTTGACCGAATCAGAAGAATCAGAACAACCCTTAATGAGTTTTTAAACACTCAGTTGATTAAGGAAATCTCAAAAGAGCCTGAGGTTCGTCCTCCGCTCACGCAGACCAACCTTCTCAAAAAGAACCCCAACTTTAAAAAAGTGGTTGAGCTGTGGAACTTTCTCGACAGCTACAAGCGTAAAGGCTTTGAGGTCGTAAGCGAGGAATACAACGGCAAAATGACAGATACTGTTCAGCAGGATGTTTACTTTGCGATGGGATTCCAGCATTTTATGATGTCTATTGCTACAAACCCGGGACTTCGTTCAATCCTTAAGGAACAGTACGACGCAGAAAATGCACGAATTGCCGAGGAAGAATCAAAGCCGCAGAAGACCCGCGAGGCGGTTATGCAGGCACAGCTTGATGCTGTTCGTAAAGAGGAGATGGAAATCCGCCTTCGTGAAATCCGTGAACGCGAAAAGAAAATTCTTGACCTCACAAATGAAATCAAGAATTTAAAGGTTATAATTGATCAGAAAGAACAGCAGATTCTCACTCTTAGGGGCAGGGTTTCTGCTCTTGAAGACCGACTTGAAGAGGTTAAGGCTGAACTCCAGCAGACAAAACTCAAGTTGATGGAGCAGAAAAGAGAATTGCCGAGCTTGAGGAAGAAAATCAGCAGTTAAAAGATACTATTGAAGAGTTGAATAAAACGATTGATGAACTCAATCAGACTATTGACACACTCAATAAAAAAATAGTAGAATTAAATAACAGAATTCTCGTGCTTGTGCAGGAGAATGCTCGTTTGCAGACAAAGGTGAAAGAGCAGGAAACTGTTATCGCCGAGCAGAAAGCTCATATCGAAGAACTTGAAACTCAGGTTGCCGAACAACTTGCAAAGATTGCCGCTCTTACACAGAGCCTTGAAAAGTGCCATGCGCAGATTGAAGAGGATAACCGCAGGATTACCGACCTAACCGAGAAAAATGAAAATCTTACGGAAACACTTCAGAATGAGCGTGTTCAGCACAAGGACACAGTAAATAAAATGAAATCTGATTTTGCTGAAGAAAAACAGCAGATGAACGACGCTCATTCGGCAGAGGTTGAATCGCTTAACCATAAATTCAACGATGCAGAGGCTGAACATAACACTTATGTAGCAAAGCTGAATGCGGATTTTGCGGCAAAGGCAAATGAAACAGAGCAAAAGCATCTTAAAGAACTTGCCGATAAGGAAGAGGCTCACAGGAATGAGCTTGTTGAAATTAAGGAAGCCAACCTTAAATCATCAGCCGCAAATGACGCCGCTCATGCGTCAGAGCTTAAAAAGGCATACAAATCGGTTGACAAAAAGGTTGAGCAGGCAGAAAAAGCTTGCGAAAAGCGTATGAAAGCCAAGGTTGCCGAGATTAAAAAAGAGGCTCAGGCTGAAATTCGCAAAGCCGAAAAGAAAGCAGGCGAAAAAATCAGCCTTGCAAAGGAAGAAGTCAAGTCAATTAAGGATGTCGGCGATTTGTTCGTTCGTGACTTCGGATTCGGCAGTGTTGCTGTTGTTTCTAAATATGCCGAAGAGCTTGCAAAATTCGGCAAGCTTTCAATCGCAGACGAGCTTATGGACGCTCAAAAGTCTGTAAGATCTCTTTGCATTTGCAGAAGCAAAAAGGGTGTTATGCTTGCAGGATATTCCCGTAACGGTGCAGATGTTTACAAAATCTATAAAAAGCAGGCAGACCTTGAAGTGGCTTTTTCGGATTTGTGTTCAAAGCTGAAAAGTGCCGGAAGGCTTCCGCTTGTGATAACATTCTCAGGAGTTGACAGACCGTTTGTGATGAATTTTGAAAACATTGTAAGAGATGCAACCAAAAGAAAAACAACTGTTTTCCATAACAAAACTCTGAAAGCAAACGGATTTGTTTCAGTTTACTTTGGTAAAGAATAAGGGGCAAAAATGAAAAACTCTACTGCGCCCAACAGAAAAACGGGCAGAATGATTGCTAAAAATTTAATAGTTCTGTTCGCTGTTGCACTTGCCGGCTTTTGCGGCATTCAGGCGTGGTTTACGGATAAGAGTTCAGCTGATGCCGACGGTATAAATGTTGAGTGTCAGGCACCTGACGGTATTGAAATTGCTGTTGTTAAGCACGGTGCCACTGCCCCGGCTCCGACGGCGTACAAAAATACGATTGAATTGAACAGCAAAAATTATTCGTTTATTAATGATATCAAGATGACTGAGGTTTCGAGCGACGGATACACATTTTATAAGCCGCCTCTCAAGCAGGAAAACGGAGTTGCTACTCCTATTCTTGATGCTGACGAATGGGAACTTGCTAACAGTTCGGTTCACTACCTTTCTTTTGACCTGTATGTTCGTTCAAAATCCAAGTTTGATATTTATCTGGACGGTAAATCTAAAATCAGTCCGAATGCAAAAAATCTGACAGGTGAAAATGCAGATAATAAGAGTGATTTCGGTGAAAGCGGTGTCTCAAAGGGAATTTCAAGAGACTGCGTAACCGGTGCGGTAAGGTTTTCGGTTGCAAATTATGAAACTAGCGAAACAATGCCAAAGCTTTTGTGGATTCCTGCTCCGAACATTCTTCTTAAGCCAGACTTAGATACAACAAAGTATTCTGTAAGCACAGACATGAGTTCGGGCAAATCATATTCGCACAGTTATTATGTAAAAAACGGTAAATGGGAAATAACATCCGTTTCCGCTAATGATGATTCACCACTCGGTAAGGTTCTTGTTGCAAACAGCAAAGGCTTTACAGACAACGGAGATTACACATATGAGCTTGGTGCAAAGAAAAAAAATTATGACTTTGGAAAAAAAGGACGCGACTCAAGACAGCAAATATACAGGAATGGTAACTTGTAATATGTGGGTTGACGGCGAAGACGCAGAGGCAAGACTTGCCCTTGTAAACGGAAAGTTTAAAGCAAACCTTGTTCTCTCAAAGGGCGATGTACAACAATAAATAAAAATCAGGAAAGGAGCAATGAAGTATGAAACTGAAAGAAAGAATGCAGAATTCGTTTTTTGCACTTTCCGATAACAGACTTCTCGGCAGAAAAAAACTCGCAATTTCATATGTATCATTGTTCCTTGTTTTTACTCTTGTGCTTGTGACAACGGTGGCATGGTTTACCGTAAAAGATACGGCAAGTATTAATTCTCAGGCGTTTTCACTTGAGTCAAGTGCGGCACTCCGTGTCAATGACGGTCAGGAAGATCTTTCAAACCACCTTGTTGTTAAAGACTTTAAGCTTGAAGAGGCTTCAAGCGTTGACGGAAGGAATATGTTCTTCCCGTCAGAGGGCAACTTTAAGGATTCAACATCTGCCATGAAATTCCGTGAAGGAACTGTAGGCGATAGGAATAAAACATATGTATATAAGGATTTTAAGCTTAATGCCGATTCAGATATGACAAATGTTTATATCAAAGGCTATAATATTACAATTGTTTCGGCAGACCGTAAAACTGTTCTCGGTAAGTTTGACGGCTCAACCGAGATTATTCGTGACGATAAAGGCGTTCCTGTCAATCAGAAGGTCTATGATCCTTGTCCGTTAAGACTTGCGTTTATTACCGACAGCAGTAAAACTCCTACTGTAATTGATCCAAGTGCTCTTATTGACGAGCATGCTAAAAATTATAATGCAGTAAGCTCAACAAATATGGTCGGCTCTCCTACTACGAAGCTTTCATCATGCAAGACATTTTCTGATTTCTATTTCTATTCAGGCGAAAGCTTGTTCACGCTTTTAGGTCAGAAACCTCTTGATGTAACATTGGTAGCGTGGTTTGAGGGTGCGTATGAAGATCAGTCTGTTTATGATAAGTATGCAGGTGCATCGGTTACAATTGATGTTGAACTCGAAAGTAACTACAATGATATGGAGGCTATCACCTTTATTGATAAAACAAAAGGCGATGATGGCAAAGAGAATCCATGGATTAAAACAAATGACTGTATAGTTACCATGCAGTATAAAGATACTGATGCAACTCAGAAAACTGTCGTTATGAAAGATCTTGGTGAGGTAAACGGATATAACACATGGACAGCTGCGTTGCCAAAAGATGTAATAACAGATATAAGCTTTTTCAGATTCAGTACGACGAATAATATAATCTATAACTCATGGCACACCAAGAAAGATGTGAACAACGAATTGAGCGATACGGCAAAAGGGTGGATAGATGATAATGTTGATAACAAAGATTTGTATCCGTTACAGGAAAGCAGAATTGTAAACGGTAACCGCAGCCTTGTTTATACTGCCAGGAGAGGTAACGGTTATGGTAAAACCGACAGTACTTTTGAAAGACTGTCCCTTGTATCGGATACTGGGATTATAGTCCGGGCGGCTCAACTGTTGAAACAACAACACCTTCAACCACAACTCCGACAAGCGGAGGAGGATCTTCTGAAGATCCAAAAATAAATACAGGTGTATATCTCGACATTCCGGGTAATAAACAGTGGCTCAGAGATTATCTTAAAAGCGGAGATTATAAACCTTATGTAGTTTATAAATATGAAGGCAAAGAAACAAACCATTTGATGCAGTTTAATTCTGACGGTTCAAGATGTACCCTTGATAATTGCATCGCACCGAGAGGCTCACGAGTTATCGGATTTAAGTTTGTGAACGAGAAAGGTAATCACACTCTGCTTATTCCGGCAAAGAATGAATATATATTCTCCACACCGTTCAATGTTTCTTATGAAGTAACCAACGATGATACCGCAACGTATCATTAATAATGCAAAATATAAAAAGGAGGTGTCACAATGAAAGAGAGATTTGCTCTTTTGGCGGCTTATTTTAAAGAAAAGTTTGCAATCGGCAAAAAGTCGGGCAAAGAAAAGAGAAAAAGCTTGATTTTAAGCATTGTGGCACTTGTTGAAGTGTTGGCAATCGCTATTGTGTCGGTTTCTGCATGGGTGGAAACAATTTCAACCATTAAGCTTGATTTGAACAACGGTACAATTGATAACTATGTGTTTACCAACGCTAATATCGGCTACGGTAACGGCTATGACGGAAATACAATTGATCTTACAAAATATTTTCGTCAGGCAGGCGATGTTCACCTTGCCTCTGCAACAAGCGCAAACGGTACAGATATTTATTTTCCGACCTTAGCTGCAAACGGCGCACCGTCCGGTGCATACAGAAAGGCTACTGTAAACGACAAGAATGTCAACTACATTGATTTTTCTTTCAATGTTACCGCAAAGAGAACAAAGGCGTCATTCTATTTTGAGAATGTTCCCACAATCAAGGTTAACGGTGCTGATGCAGACGAGGAAAAGCTCCGTGTTTCATTCGTTTGTGACGGCAGTAATAGTAATACGGTTGTCTGCGGTAAGAGCGAGAGCACGACAGAGGTTGTTGCCGGTACAACCCTGGATACTAAAAAACCGGAAAATGTCAAATCTTTCGATTCATACACGGGCTTAACAGCAGAAAGTCCTCTTTTTACCGTTCCGAAAGATTCAAAACCGCATAAGGTTACAATGCGTGTGTGGTTACAGGATGACAGCAGAGATACAAAGTATGCCGGACAGACTGTTACAATTGAAGACTTCAAGCTTATCACTCAAAGCCCTCAGGCAGGAGAATTGACTTTTTCCGATAAAACAACGGGCGATCCATCTCTCGGTGCGGGTTGGGCTACAAAAAAAGATCGTGTAATCTGGATTAACCAAGAAGGCAAAAGCAAGTATGAAAAGCTTTCAAAGGATTCGAGCGGTAACTATTTTATTAAGCTCGGCTCAGAATATACAGATAAGCCTAACGCAACAGTTACCTTCTACAGCTGCGAATCAACCGTAACAGCGAATCCGCAGAAAAGCTATGTTGCAAAATGGACAACAACTCTGCAAGCTGGTGTTGATGCCGATTCACAGACATTCACAGCCTACGGATATAAGGATTCGTCAGATAACGGTTACGGCACATGGGGAGGGGTTCAGAAAATTCTCCTCTCAAGTGAATATGAATATGCAAATACATCGCAGATGACAAAGGTTGATATGTATGTTCAGGACAGTTCAACTCCGATAGCAATGACTTTTGAACAGAATGACGATGCGTCACTCAGCGGTTGGGTTGCATATTTGCCCAATCCTAACAGCGATGCCGCACATTCGATTACATTCAAATTTACTTACAAAGGCAGAGATTACAGCATCAGCGCACCGAACAGAAATTTTTCGGTGAACTATGTTATTACTTCACAAAACACAGGCTACTGGGCGCCTCCGGCTATTGTTTCCGTTTATTCATGTGAGGATGAAAGGGATAATAATGCACTAATGGGCACAGTAAGCGTAACAGGCGGTATGGACGGCGCAACAAGAGTTAAGGTTACTGCCGGAACAAAAGTAACTCTTACCGCAACTCCAAAAAGCAGTAAGTATACATTCCGTGGTTGGTACTCTGATGCTTCTTTTACAAATCCTGTTGAACTTGATAACGGTGGAATAACAGCAACAGATACCACAAAAGAATACAAATTCTATGCCAGATTTGAAAGACAGTACCTTGTTGAGGGAACTGCGGTTACAGGTGCATCGGTTGGTGACAGCACAGGCGGTACTGTTACAATGGAAGGCAAGACATCAAGCAAGGTTTCACAAAACTTCCTTGAGGGCAGCAGCACATCGCTTACTGCAACGGCAAGAACCGGCTACGATTTTGTCGGTTGGTATTATGATGAAGCTTGTACAAAAAGCTACAGCAAAGAAAATGTAATTGAACTTAACAATATTCAGGAAAATCATTCCTATTATGCTCAGTTCAAGATAAAGACCTTTACCGTAAAGGCTGTTGCAAAACAGGCTGACGGTGCCGATGTCGGTACGGTTGAGTTTACCGCACCTGAAGCGGTAGCTCCGGGTACTTCTGTTACCGTTACGGTTAACTACGGCGGTTCGGCAACATTTGTTGCAAAGCCATCAAAGGACGGATACAAATTTGTTGCGTGGACTGACGCTGAAGGTAACCAGATCGACCTTAATTCGGAATACACCAGAAAAAATATTAAAAATGACACAACACTTTATGCCAAATTTGAGCTTATAGACCTTGACCTTAAGGTATACCCTGTTCTTGACGGAAAGGTTAATGAAACAGTCGGTACTCTTAACCTCGGTTTAGGTTCGGCAGTTACAAAAATTGAAACCACAGTTAAGTGGGGTTCAACCGTAACACTTAAGGCAACTGCCAAAGAAACTGTTTCTTCTCAGTATAAATTTGAAGGTTGGTACACGGATTTGGCTTGCACCAAAAAAGCCGATTCCACGATTCTTAATAATTGTGCATATTCCAGCGATGTAATTGATACCAAGGCAATAAAGGCTAACCTCACACTTTATGCAAATTTTATCGATGTTACTCCACGCACTGTAACTGCAAAGGCTTATTATAACGGTGCGGTTGACGCAACGGCAGGCACCGTTAAGGCGGGTTCATCAGCTGCAGGTGCAACATCCCAGACAATCGTAACCAACGGCAAGAGCGTTACTCTTAAGGCAACTCTTTCGGATGAGAATATGTATATATTCTCGGGTTGGTACGATGAAAACGGCACACTCAAGAGCAATGAGCTTGAGTACACAACTCCGAAAGTTACCGCAAATTGTACTTATCATGCTAAGTTTATGATAAAGACATTTGAAATTAAAGCGGTTTCTGTCGGTTCACACGGTACGGTTAAGTTTACTTCACCTGTATCCGATGCGTCAAAGACGAGCGTATCAGTTACAGTCAACTATAATGACAGCGTAACATTCCTTGCTACTCCTTCCGCAAGCGAAGGCTACAAGTTTGTCGGTTGGTATGATGATTACACAGGAGAGCGTGTGTCAACATCAGAACAGTATACTGTAAGCAAGGTTACTTCTAAATTAACACTCAATGCTAAGTTTGAACTCATCAAGTATAAGGTCAATGCACAGGCTGTTACTGACGAAACAATCAGCACAACAGGCGGAACAATTGAGTTTGGCAATGTTGCAGATGCAAATGCAGTTGAGTGGGGCACAGCTATAACACTCACAGCAAATGCAAAGACAGGCTACGAGTTCAAGGGCTGGTATTCAGATGCCGCTTGCACAAAGGCATATGTAACAGACAATGCAGTTAATCCGCTTGACATTACAGTGAAGTCGAATGTAACGGTATATGCTAAGTTTGCGAAGAAGACTGATTCAACAACAACAATCTATTTTGAATCACGCAACTGGGATAAGTATAATGCATATGTCTACGCATCATCTGATAAAAGCAAATATTACAGTAAGCCATGGCCTGGCACTGAGGCAACATTAGATTCTGATACAGGTTACTATAAGTACGAATTCAATACATCTGATGACGGCAATTTCAGAGTTATTGTAAATAACGGCAGTGGCTCACAGTATCCTGGAGTAGATCAGCCAGGTCTTGAGGTACAATCGGCAAGACATACATCTTCAAGAGCGATAATGCACTTGAAGAATTTGACCCAGAAGAATTTGACCCAAACGCTAAGGTTACAATCACATTTGACCAGTCAAGCGTACCTTGGGTAACCAATGGATATGCAAGATTGTTCGCTTATGATACCGGCAAAAAGAAGGAATATGAAATGACATATTCTAACTCTAAGTGGACAGTATCAGTTCCTGCAACTGTCAATAATATCACATTCTACAGATGTACTCCAAAGGGATTCGGAACAGATAAAGCACCAGGCGATGGCAGTGCGGCAGGTTACTGGAACCGTTGGTTGGCCGACAACAGAGGTACAAAGATAACTTACAAGGCAACCAGTGACGGTGGCGGCAGCTGGCAGTAAATCTGCAAAATCAATAAAAATTAAACGGAGGTGAAACCATGAAGAAATCAAAATTTGCAATTGTAATCGCACTCGGGCTTGTACTTTGTCTGCTTTGCGGTGTGACCACGACTTTTTCATGGTTCAGCCGTCCTCGTGAGGAATCGGGTAACTCTCTCAGGTGGAGCGGTCAGTACAAAATCAGCAACGGTCAGAACATCAGCATCAAAACCGTTGAGTCAAGTGATGACGGCACTACTTTCGATGAAAATACAGTTACTGATTTCGGAGGTTCTCTGCAGGCAGGTAAGAGAAGATATTTTTGTACCGAAATTTCTAACTCGGGCAATGCCGAACAGAATGTTTCACTTTTTATAAAAAATCTGAAAACAAGCAGTACGGCATCTGCGTCTGGACTTTATGTCGGCGTCAACAAACCGCTCAAGACATATAGGTCTTATACTGATATTGTCGGTAGTGGCAGTACATATACGAAAACTTCGCACGGAAAATACAGATTTTATTTTGATACAAACAATGTATTATCTTGGAAAGATTCCGCTACAACAATCAGAATTCGTTACGGAACAGGTGATGTCACAACCCCAAAGTGGCAGGGCGATCCTATTGTTATGACACCAATCAGCGGTCAGAGCACACGGGTGTTGTATGTTGATGTACCTGTAACCGCAAAAGTTGTGCAATTTTATGCTAACGATGACAATACCGGTGCTAATGCTACACCGTATATGCTGTTGAAAGCTTATTGTCCGAATTTGGCTGTTGATAACTGCTATAAGTTTACCTTGCAGACCAATCCAGGAGCTTTCGGTAACCATAACTGTGATACATGTTCTTTTGGTAATCCTTTAACTGAATGTGCTAACTTTGCCAACTATTATAGCAGTATAAGTATTCCTCTGGACCGTAAATTTAACGCAGGTCTTGTTGCAGGAACAGATTACGTAGGTAGCAGTATAAGCTATTCATCATCAAAAAAAAGCGTGTTTACTGTCGATACAAACGGTGTAATTACTCCTGTGGCTGAGGGTACTGCAAAGCTCACAACCACAATTACGGGCGGTGAATATGGAGATACCTATTCCGTAACCACGGAAATCAGTGTTACATCTGCAAGCTCAGATTCAATAGACACACCTATTGTGACAAACCTTGAAATCAAGCCGACAGCTGCTGACGGACCTACGGTTTCAAAGGTGTATTGGTACATCAAGAATGATTCGTCATCAACAATAACATACTCGCTTAAAGATGTTTACATCTCGCTTTAAAATTTTAGATTTTTAATTTCCAAAAGGGTTGTTTTTACAGCCCTTTTTTATTATAATTTATAATCGGTAGCAGAGAATAAAATCCGCCCGTTTTACGAATATATACGCATTTTCGTTATATAAAATATGTTAATTAACGGATAGTTTGTGTTTGTACGAACAATTACAATGTTACATTCGGGGGAAATATGTTTTGAATTTAACAAACTGTCTTCACGAACTGAGAACGGTGGCACACCGATATGAATGAAAGTAAAGACCGATACAAAGTAACGCTCGGGCGAAATATGGTTTTGAATTTGTATAAACTGTCTTCACGAACTGAGAACGGTGGCACACCGTGGAGGAATTTATGGATAAAAAAAACTATGTTGAAAATGCGGTTGAAGTGACATCTGTAACAACCGAACATCCAAAATCAAAAAATAGAATAAGGAAAAGGCATGAATCAAAGCTTCGCAAAACCCTGCGGATAATTAAAAATATAATTTGCTGGGGAGTGCTTGCAATACTTGTACTGACCGTAATTGTGTTTATGGGTTCAAAGGTGAACGGAAAAACACCTTCGCTTTTCGGATATTCCGTGCTACGAGTTTCAACGGGCAGTATGCAGCCCGAGCTCATGATCGGCGATGTTATTCTCGGAAAGAGCGTTGACAATCCGACCGCCCTCAAGGTCGGCGATATTATTACTTATCGTGGCAGTGGGCAGACCGAGGGACTTCTCGTGACTCATAAGGTTGTAGTTGCACCGTATAAAACAGCTGACGGCACATATAAGCTACAGACAAAGGGCATTGCAAACGATACTCCCGACCCTGAAATTTCAACCGATGATGTGTTTTATATTATGGTGTGCAAGCTTGGATTCATTGACACATTGTATAACCTTTTCTTCTCACCGTGGGGACTGCTGATTTTTATTGCGGCGCTGCTCCTGATATTCATTGATGAGCTTGTCGTTATAATCCGCATACTTACGGGACATGACAAATCACCGAAGGACAGCGACATCAACGAAATTATAGACCGTTTGCAGAAGGAAAAATTACAACAAGAGGCTGGATCCGACAACGATACAAAATCGGAAGAATAAATAAAAGCTGAATATATTTAATTTCGGACGAAAGGAAAATTCTCTTTTCGTCCGTTTTTTGTTGGCAAAAAAGACAAAGCGGAAAAATGGTGAAAATAGCTTTTATATGGGCTAAAATCGGCTTTTTAGTTGCATTTTTGGGCGATTTGTGGTATATTTTATACGGTCAAATTTGACCGTAACATACTGATTGTGTTTAGAAATTGATATGTTAAGGGTGGTTTCATGGATTACAAATTAATAGCGCTTGACATTGACGGTACGCTGACAAACTCCCAAAAGGAGATTACTCCCCGTACAAGATATGCTCTTATGGAGGCGCAGAAACAGGGCAAGAAAATTATTCTTGCGTCAGGCAGACATCCCGTAGGAATTATGCCGATAGCAAAAGACCTTATGCTTGACCGTTTCGGCGGTTTTATTATGGCTTTCAACGGCGGCAGGATTATCAATTGCGAAACAGGCGAAACTATGGTGAGCAAGCTGTTTCCGCTTGAATATCTTCCCGACATCGTGAATGTTTTGAAGGATTCAAACATTACAATCAACACATACGATGACAGGCGAATCATCTCGGATAATAAGGTTAATGACTATACCTACGTTGAAAGGGACGTTATCAAGGCTGAAATGGTTGTTGTTGACGATTTTATCTCATCTGTAAGATTGATATCAACAAAATTCTTCTTGCAGGCGAACCCGATGAGTTGATAAGTATCAGAAAATTCTTGCAGACCGTTATGACGGCTTGCTCGATGTATATAAAAGCGCACCTTATTTTCTTGAGATTATGCCGTTTGGTGTTACAAAAGGCTCAATGCTTCCGCTTTTGCTTGATAAACTCAAGATTAAAAGGGAAGAGCTTGCCGCTTTCGGCGACAACTACAACGATATGACAATGATAGGTTATGCAGCTTCGGCGTTGCAATGGGTAATGCCGAAACCGATGTAAAGAAGATTGCCGATTACATCTGCGAATCAAACGATAACGACGGTATTGCAAATACACTTGATAAATTCGTTTTAAAGCAATAGTCGCAAAGTTTGAACCTAATATAAGCTTGAAAATATAAAATATAATTTAACGGAGCGTCAGATTTGACTTAACACTTTAAAAGAGTTGAAAAAACAGAATCTGTCGCTCCTTTTTGTATATAATAGCCAAATTGAGGCTTAATCTTTGGCGGCATCAAAGTTGTAATAATTCTTAAAAAGAAAAAT
>ENA-OQMZ01000181-OQMZ01000181.1-human-gut-metagenome-genome-assembly--contig:-NODE-181-length-27518-cov-4.083020_pt1 | contig 27518 bp, 32 predicted proteins | sample MGYA00242621_ERZ504862 | MGnify/ENA primary metagenome ERZ504862 (study PRJEB26092, sample SAMD00036393) | human gut metagenome | host: Homo sapiens | study: EMG produced TPA metagenomics assembly of...
CCAACGCCAGAGACAGAAGAAACATCACATAGCGAAGGAAGCCCAGCTTTCTTTCGTGGCTTCTGCGGCTGATGTAGGCAGAAAGTCCAGCACCATAGCTGTCCAGCAGGCGTAACCGCACCAGCCACGCCCAAAAAGCAACGGTCCGAAAATTTTGCAACCGCGTAGTGGATAGTTGCTGCTTCGAAAACGCCGAGAAACAGGTAGTACCAGAACCCTTCGATCTGCATATTTTCACGGGAAATCACGCCAAGGTACAGCAACATATAGCTGCCCACCGCCAACTGGACGAAATGCCGGGCATACCGTTTCCCGGCGGTAAACAGTGCCGTTCCAAGCCCAAGGCAGGCTCCGATGTAGCTGAAATTCAGCAGATAGAAAAAATTGTCCTTTGTGAGCCACAGCGTAACTGCCACTGCTTCAAACAGCAGAAACAGCAGCATAGATGGCACGTATTTGTGAAGTCTGTTTGGGATTTTCGTCATCTCTTTGATCCTCTGCTTTCTTATTTTTTCTCAATGCACGGACTGCCAGGCCGGTGCAAGAGCGTGTCTGGTATCTTAGCATAAGTATAGCAGAGAAATAAAAAAATAGTAATCAGATTCTTATAAAACATCTGCAAAAAAAGTGAAACGACTACAGGCGCAGACGGTTATGACCGCCTGCGCCTGTAATCGTTTGGAGTCATGCCAGACTGTTTTTAAAAGCTGTCTGGAAATGGCCTGGACTGGAAAAGTTTGATGTATTCCTATGCATAGGGTATAATGTCTTTAGAAAAAAAGATATGATTACGAAAACAAAATATTCCGCAAACATGATAGAGAAAGCAGGTATGCTATGAAAAGAAAAATTATGATTGCTGCAGTGGCAGCTGCTGTGATTTTTGCGGTGATTGCGATCCTTTCCGTTTTGGCGCAGACACCGGCATTAATCTGAGAAATCGAAATGATCTGCTGTGAAATTTCCGGCGGATCATGGAAGGATGGGAAAACTGGCGTTTTGCAAATGATTTTGCCTACTTTCATACAAAAAATACTTTGAATATCAAGAAATCTATGCTACACTGATACTGCATGACAAAATAAAAGAAAGTGGGGATTGTAGTATGAGTGGTCTGTTTCGGGCTCTTCATCGGACAAAAGTGTTTCGAAATCTGACGGAGCAGGAGTTTGCATGGGTTTTATATGATGTGGGAAATTCGGCATTTATTATGCTTGCCTGTTCGCTGATTCCGATCTGGTTTAAGAGTCTGGCAATCGGTACAGGGCCGGGAAAAATCAGTTCGGATCAGGCGACGGCGTATTATTCGATTGCCATTTCCATTGTTACGGTGGTGGTGGCACTGATCGGTCCTGTCTGCGGTGTGCTGGCGGATCGTAAGGATAAGAAAAAGATCTTTTTTACCACAACGGCAGGTCTTGGCATCACAGGATGTGTGCTGAATGGCGTTGCAACGAGCTGGGTGCTGTTTCTGGTCATTTATATTGTGACAAGAGTCTGCTATAATGCATCGCTGACGATTTACGATTCCATGTTGAATGATGTGACAACGGAGGAACGTATGGATGAGGTATCCTCCTATGGCTATGCGTGGGGATACCTGGGATCCTGCATTCCGTTTCTTGTAGCACTGATTGCTTACATTCTGGGGCCGGATATGGTCGGGGTGCTGCCGGATTTTGTCTCTAAGATGATTGGCTTTGGCGTGACGGCTCTCTGGTGGCTGGTGGTGACGCTGCCGTTGCTGAAGGAGTATCGGCAGAAGAATTACGTGGAAATGAGAACGGTTACCGTCGGTCAGACATTTGGAAAAATATTCAGAACCCTGAAAAAAATCGCAGTTTCGGACCGGAAAGTATTTTTCTTTCTGATTGGATTCTTTCTCTATATTGATGGGGTTGGAACTATCATTGACAACTGCATCAACATCGGAACCGATCTGAATCTGAATACGGTCGGACAGGTTGTTTTCCTGCTTGCCACGCAGGTTGTCGCTTTTGGAGGATCTCTGTTTTTTGCAAAATTGTCGCGGAAAAAAGACACGGTATCCCTGATTTTGATCTGCATCGCAGGCTATTTTGTCATCTGCCTCTATGCGCTGACACTGCGGACGCTGGTGCACTTTGCAATTCTGGCATTTGGAGTGGGATGCTTTCAGGGATCGATTCAATCGTTGTCGCGTTCGTATTATTCTAAAATTATTCCGGCGGAGAATTCGGGAGAATATTTTGGCATCTACGATATTTTTGCCAAGGGCGCTTCCTTCCTTGGATCTGTAGTCATTGCAGTTGTAAAGCTGGCGGGAGGAACGATCAACGTAGCGGTTGCATGTCTGGCGGTTTTCTTTGCACTTGGATTTGTTTTTCTGAAAATTGCAGACCATCAGCGATGGCGGGTGAAAAATAAAAGATACACAGCATAAAAAAATCTCAAAACCAGGAGAACAAGAGCAACTGGTTTTGAGATTTTTTGCTTTTGACTCCGGGGTTTCACATGGAACAGACCAAGAAACTGGCATTAGGCATTCTCGCCCATGTGGATGCGGGAAAAACGACGCTGGCAGAGGGAATTTTATATCAGACAGGCCAGATCCGGAAAGCCGGAAGAGTCGATCACAAGGATGCGTTTCTGGACAACGAGGAGCTGCACATTGGTACCAGACCCCATTACACTTCTATCTGCAGACCCTGATTGCACAGATTCATGATTACAGCATGGCGCAGTTTGAGCATTGGACGAAAGAAACATTCTCTGCCAATTTTCGCAAAATGCTGACGCTGGAACAATACCGCGATCCAAAACTTGCGCAGCTTCATCATGATTATCTGGCGGGCGGACCATTGAAATATATGGCGGTGATTTTTCGTAAGCTGGCGGATTCTGATGAAACGGCCATGCAGCTGGCGTTGGAGTTTTATCTGTGAGAAGAACCCGGAAGCTTTTGAAAAATTTGAAGCCGCATTCCCCAAAAAGGAAAAGCTGAAACTGCTGGGGCAGCTGTTCTGATTCGAGCGATAAAGTTTGGCAGCAGAACGATGCTGAGGGGTAAGCAGGTGTGTGATAAAAGGATAACAGGACAATGGGGGAATCCCGTGTCCTGTTTTTTTGCCCCTGAAAAGTGGAAATTTCCTATCCCCTCTGCATACAATACAGGTAGAGTATCTTTTCAAACCCGTTCAGAAAGGATGATCATTATGACGAAAGGCATTGTAAAAATAAAGAAAAACCGTGCATTTGTAGAACAGCAGAACGGCGAGGTGGAAGTGGCTTCCGGGCAGTATGTGTATCTGAAAGTGGAAAATTGCTGGATTCCGGTGGTGGTGCGGTATTCGGCGCGGAGGAAGAAGTGGTATTTTAAGTATCTCGAGGAAATCCCGGTCTGCGGGCAGAAAGTGCTGCTGAAGGCGTAGCCGGTAAAGGGCGTTTCACGTATGTTTAACATGTGTTTAATCTTTCTGAGTCAGAAATTTATTATGCAGCTCCTGGATTCTGCGCTGTTCGGCAGCTTCCTGTTTTTCACGCTCCGATCGATACGAAGATCCCGCAGGCAGAGCGCAGATCAGCGTCAGACCGAAAACAAGAAGAAAAGAATAAAGATATGGATGACCGGGATGATTTTCATGATTCATAAAAAGCCTGCATTTCTGAATGTAAAATTCGTAGATAAGGATTTTCTGTGTCTAAAATTCAGTATAGCAAACGGAATTTTTCGCGTCAATGGAAAGGATTGGTTTCTCGATTTCCAAATTCATCATTTACACCGTCCCCAAAGTCTGCTAAGATAAAGAAAACTTCTTACCAAACGAGAAAACAGGAGTGATTTACATTGAAAAAGATTTTGTTTATCGCAACCGGCGGCACAATCGCTTCGAAGAAGACGGAAAATGGTCTGACTCCGCAGATTACGCCGGAGGAGTTATTGTCTTATATTCCGGAGGTGGAAGGCCTCTGTGAGATTACGGCGGTGAATCCGTTTAATCTGGACAGCTCGAATGTGGTTCCGGAGAACTGGAGCACGCTGGTGAAAGTGGCGAAGGAGCATTACGAGGATTACGACGGTTTCGTCATCGCGCACGGAACTGATACGATGGCGTACACCGCGGCGGCGCTTTCCTATATGATTCAGAATTCGGAAAAGCCGATCGTCATCACCGGAGCACAGCGGCCGATCAATTTGGATATCACGGATGCAAAGACAAACCTGTCCGACAGCTTTTATTACGCCTGTGATGATGCATCCCAGGGTGTACAGATTGTGTTCGACGGAAAAGTCATCGCGGGAACGCGTGCGAAGAAGGTGCGGACGAAGAGCTACAATGCCTTTTCCAGCATCGATTTCCCGTACCTTGCGGTAATACAGGACCGCCGGATTCTGCGGTATCTGCCGATGCTGCCGTATGAAAAGCCGGTTCGTTTTTATGAAAACTTAAGCGATAACGTTTTTCTCTTGAAACTGATCCCGGGAATCAGTCCGGTATTGCTTCCGGCGATTTTTGAGCACTACGATGCGATCATTGTGGAGAGCTTCGGTGTCGGCGGTATTCCGGCGAGCATCAAGGAGCCGTTTTACGAGCTCTGCCAGAAGTACCCGGAAAAACTCATCATCATGTGTACCCAGGTTTCTCACGAGGGAAGCGATATGACCGTCTATGAAGTCGGCCATGAGATGAAAACCCTGTGCAACATTCTCGAGTCATACGATATGACCCCGGAGGCAGTCGCAACTAAAACCATGTGGCTTCTCGGCAACCGTCCGGATGATCATGAGAGCCGGGAAAAAGCATTCTATAAACCGATCAACTACGATACGGTCTGGAAATAAGAAAAAGAAAGACGGCAAAAAGGCTGTCACGGTCCGCAGGAAAGAAATGTTTCTGCTGGCTGTGAACGCCTCTTTTTCTTTTTGAGGAAAAAGAAATTTTCCACAAAATTTTCAGACAGTACGGACGCAAAATTGATTTTTATTGGAAGAATTGTGCAAATTTCATAGAAAAATCAGAAACGGGTTGACATCTTTTGAACATTTTAGTAGAATTAAGCTCATGATGCAGTGCGGAAAACGGCGGATTTTGGATGACAAATCCAACCGCTGGTTACAGTTACAACATATGTGTGAACGATAACGATTTCGGAGGTGCATGCATGAAACGGTTAAGGTTTACAGCAGATATGACAAAAGAACAGAAGCGAAACACCGTTGAGGCGGCGCTGCTTCTTGGTTTCCAGGCAGAGACGGCAGTGTTTCCTGTTGTAGCCGCGGATGGAGAAATCCCGGCACCGGAAACAAAAGAAGAATTCCGGAAGCTGTGGAAGAAAACAGCAGATGCAGCCCCGGAGGGGTATGAGGCGGCTTCGGACCACATCGGGCCGGTTTACGACCTGGATTTCCGGGAAAAAACAGGATTGGAAAAAATGTTCCAAAAAGGTCCGTTTTTAAAAGATCAGAATCACGATTTCCTCCCGGATGCACTTGATGTAAAACTGGTGCTTCCAGAGGACGCAAGCGATGCTATGTTTCTTGCAGCGTGTGATCTGGCATACCGTTTCGGGATGGAGACGACAGGATACGAAGGAACCATTCTTGCCGAGGCGGGTTACAAGGGAAATCAGATTATTTTTGAAAAAGCAGATCAGACAGAACTGGTCCTTGGAGAGACAGACGGTGACGGCGTAAAAGTGTATCTGCGCGGAGACGGCGAAGCACTGACCGCATTCACCGCCCGCCTCTGCAATACATTTCCAAAGATCTGCGGTGAGAGAAGCTGGAAAGATCTCCTGATGGACATGGTGGATGATTTTATCCTACGCGGAGAGGACGGCCAGCTTGCCGAACTGAAAGCTTTACAGGAAAAAGAAAGCGGCGCCTATGCGGTTTACGGATCGCCGCGCTGGAGCGAAGAGCAGAAAAAAGAGGCCGGAGATGCAGAAGTTTACAATTACAAATCCGGTCAGAAAATGTACGAGAAAGTATATGAATTCCCGTGGGAGGTCGAAGTATTTGAAGAACTTCTGGAAACGGAAGTCTATCCGAAACTCAAAGAGGGAAGCACCGTAAAAATCACCGGAGCAGTCAGCGAGACCGAGAGCGTGCGCCGGAAGATGTGCGAAGCGATCGATGCAAAATCCGCGAAGCAGGCGCTGTGCCGGAACAGACAACGATTTACTGTGCCTACAAACAGGGCTATTCCTGGCTGGCAGAAGAGATGCTTCCGCGTCTGAAAGAGGCCGGAGCCGATACGGTTACCGTTTATTTCAAACCGTTTCTCCCAGAAGGCCAGACGGAATGGAATGATGAAAACGGAGCCATCCCGTCTTACCACAACCTGAGTGCCGAGACGCCGGACAAATGGTACGACCTACCGATCCGTTATCTGCAGGAGCTGTACCCGATCGAGGATCTTCTGGTAAAAGAGCTCGGTATCGAGAGAAAAAATGTCGTATTCAAAGCCTATGAGGGAGAAGATGACATCACATATCTCTGCCGGGGAAGCAAAGAAAACAGCGTCTGCTGTGAGGATGCGTACAAGGCCGCGTGGTCGGAGCGTCCGTATATGAATGAATACCCGCAGATGGGAAAAGTTCACCCGTCGACCGGTTATATAAAAGCAGAAGTAAATGGCAAGACCATTCTTGACAAAAAAGTCCGCACCGATCTGGAAGAAATCTGGGATGTCTACCAGAGCGAAGTCCTTCCGGACTGCCGCCGCTATATCGAGGAAAAAACGGGCGGAACCGTTGCGGAGGAGATGCAGCCGTTCTTCCACGAACTGAGAATGGACATTACGGTAAGCGAGCCGGACGAGCCGACCGGTTCCCGTGAGGATCTGATCTCATCGCTTGATGCACTCCATGAGGACATGTATTTTGTGGGCGGTGATTATTTTAAAAATTACGGCATTCAGAAAGCCGGCGTGATGCTGGATGCACCGGGCCTGATTCTGCCGGTGATCCATCAGAAAGAGGGCCGGCCGGTCTTTCGCGTTACGCTGACAGAGCCGTTAAAAGATGCGGCATGCATCACAAAAGACGGAGAGACCGCTGCCGCAGAGAGAAAACGAAGTGAAGTCGAAACCTGGATTTCCGCAGTTTCGTGGGAAAACGGAGAGCTGAATTTCCATATCACAGTGAAAGGCGCAGCAGAGGCTACCGTAAAAGCATACGCAGCGCTGTGGTCGAAAGGTGTTCTTGAAAAATGCAGCTGTGTTCCTGCGGAAACAGCGCTTGTCTTTGAAACAGAAAGCGGCGCATCGTACGCGGCACAGACCCCGGAGCGGGAAGAAAAGCCAAAGGCGAAACGGATCGAGAACATCAACCTGCATGAGCACGAACTGATCGGATACGATACGTATCGGGAGATCATTGAGGAGCTGAAAGAAGTTCCGGGTATCGAGGTCTTCCGGATTGCCGTTTCCTATACGGGCCGCGAGCTCTATGCTGTCTGGCTGAAACCGGAGTACGAGGGATATCTGTCGCTGACGAAGCGTCTGGCGAGAGTGCCGAGCGAGGTGATCAATGCAAGACACCATGCAAACGAGGTTGCCTCAACGAATGCATCGTTTATGCTGCTGAAGAAACTTTTAACAGAGGATGTTTACAAAGAGCTGCCGGATAAGCTGAATCTGATCCTGATCCCGATGGAAAACGTCGACGGCGCAGCAATTCACTACGAGCTGCAGAAGGAGCATCCGACGTGGAAGTTCCATGTGGCGCGGTTCAATTCTCTTGGAAAAGAGTTTTACCGTCATTATTTCCAGCAGGATACGATTCACAGCGAAGCGATGGGCATCAGCCGGATTTACGAGAAATATGCACCGGATATGATGGTGGATAACCACGGTGTGCCAAGCCACGAATGGGAGCAGCAGTTTTCTGGTTATACCTCCCCGTCCTACAAAGGTTTCTGGCTTCCGAGATCGCTCTTATATGGTTATTTCTGGTATGTAATGAATCCGGAATACAAAGGAAACTATGATGTGAATAAGGTCATGGAGGATGTGATCGCAGACAAGATTGCAGCGTATCCGGAGATGAAAGCACTGAACCAGGAGTGGAGTGCACAGTTTGAAAAATATGCCCATGCGTGGATGCCGAAACTGTTTCCGGCCAATTATTATAAAGAAATGATCAATTACTGGATTCCGTATGAATCGAATCCGGCGCATGGATATTCGTCGATCCGCTATCCGTGGATTACAACGGTCGCTTATACGAGCGAGGTTGCGGATGAAACGGCACAGGGAGAATACCTGAACCTGTGTGCACGGGCGCATGTGGCGCACGACGAAGTGACAATACAGATGCTCATGGAGGCGCGGAACGTTATGGACTGCCGCTTTACCGAGCAGGATGGAACGATTTTGACCAGCTACATACGAAAGAGACCGATGATTGTCTCTAGGTAACTGGAAGAAATACAGGATACAGGGTTGTGAAAGCACGAGCGTGCGGAGCAGCCTGTATCCAAAAAAACTACATTTTATTTAAGGAGGAGTTTAGGTATGGAACTCATCAAATTACTTGGCGTGTTAATCGTTATCGTCGGATTCGCGCTGAAACTGGATTCAATCCTCATCATTTTCCTGGCGCTGATTACGACAGGGATCGTTGGCGGCCTTGGCGTCGGCGGTCTTCTTGAGACCATCGGAACCAACTTCGTAGCGAACCGAAGCATGGCGATCTTCATGATGATCCTGCTCGTTACTGGTACGCTTGAAAGAAACGGTCTTCGTGAAGCAGCAGCAAACCTGATTAAGAAAGTTAAGAGTGCAACAGCCGGCAAGCTGATCGCTGTATACGGCGTATTAAATGGCCTGTTCGGTGCATTCAACGTAGGATTCGGCGGTGTTGCCGGATTCATCCGTCCGGTTCTTCTTCCGATGGCAGAAGGTGCGATCGAGAACAAAGAAGGTACCGTAAACGAAGAGCACTTAGAAGAAGTCAAAGGACTTGCAGCAGCAATGCAGAACTTCACCTGGTTCTTCTTCCAGGTTCTGTTTGTCGGCGGTGCCGGTGGAATTCTGGTACAGACGACACTTGCCGGTCTTGGCTATGAAGTAAGCCTGATTGACCTTGCGGCAGTTGAAATTCCGGTTGCATTATTCTCACTGGTTGTTTCCTGTGTCTATGTCATTGTAAAAGACAATCGGATTTCGAAAAAATACTATGAAAAATCAGCCGGCAAAAAGACACAGAAATAGGAGGAACACTAGATGAGCGCATTAAAAGTTATACAGGTTCCAGCCGCATTTAATACGGCCGGATTAAATATTGTATGGATTCTCGTTGGCCTGATTGCAATCTACGCGGGCATTAAAAACCTTCTGGATGAAGAAAATCCGTCCAGAATCGGAACAGCCATTTTCTGGTGTTCGTTCGGTATTGTTACAGCACTTGGCACCTGGCTTCCGGCCAAGGTTTCCGGTGTCCTTGTTATTATTATGTGTCTGCCGCCGATCTTCAAGAAAGTAAAGGTTGGAAAAACAAACGCACCGGAAAAAGCACACACCGAAGCACAGTTTAAGAAGATTGGAATGAAGATTTTCGTTCCGGCATTCTGTGTTGCTGTATTTTCCCTTGCTTTTTCACTGTTCTCCAATATGAGCTCCATGATCGCGATTACACTTGGTGTTCTCGTAGCCATTATTTTCCTGGTTGCATACGACTCGAAAGAGAACAAACCGCAGGTTTTCCTGAAAGATTCCGAGCGTTTCCTTTCCCTTACAGGACCGCTCAGTATGCTGCCGCAGCTGCTTGGCTGCCTGGGCGGTGTCTTTACTGCAGCCGGTGTTGGTGAGGTTATTGCACAGATCGTAGAGAAAGTTGTTCCGAAAGGAAATGTTAATATTGGTATCATCGTTTATGCCGTTGGTATGGTACTGTTCACCATGATCATGGGTAATGCATTTGCAGCCATCACCGTTATGACGGTTGGTATCGGTGCTCCGTTCGTACTGGCATACGGTGCAAATCCGGTAGTCATCGGTATGATCGCACTGACCTGCGGTTACTGCGGAACCTTAATGACTCCGATGGCAGCAAACTTCAATATCGTACCGGTTGCAATCCTGAATATGAAGGACCGCTGGGGCGTAATCAAAAATCAGGTGCTGGTTGGATTAATTATGCTTGTATTCCAGATCTGTTATATGATAGTATTAAAGTAAATCGTCAGGACAGACTAACTAAGGTCATCGTATTTTCCGAAAGGGAAGGGCGGTGGCCTTAACGTCCGTAAAATGGTCGACTAGATATGACAGGAGAAGGAAGAGAAACAAATGACACCGAACATGGAACGGGGGGCTTGGATCATCATCCACGAATGGGTAAGAGTAAAAGCGTGGGATAAAGTACTGATTGTGACATCAAAGGAGCATCAGGCGGAGGCGAAAGCGCTGGAAGTGCAGGCGCGGAAAAAAGCGCGGTCCGTCAACACACTGATTGTTGAAAATAAAGGACGCCATGTGGGCATCTTTTTCGACGATAACGAGGCGGTCTTTGATCCCTACACTGCGATCATTGCAGCGACCGAGTATTCGCTTGTGACAACAAAAGCAGCGAAGCGTGCGATTCAGAAGCACAAAAAGTTTCTGTCGCTTCCGCTTTCGACGAACGACGGAAGAAGTCTTCTGGAGTTCGATTTCCTTTTGATGGACACGAAAAAGAGCCGCATGATGGCAAAGCTGTTTATGAAGTATCTCCGTTCATCCGGCAAAGTGCATGTGACGACACCGGCAGGAACGGATATGATGTTCTACAAAGAGAACCGCAATCCGGGATTTTTCAACGGCGTATTAAGAGACGGAAAAGGCTATTCGTCCTCAAGTATTGAGGTCTATGTGCCGATCGAGGAGACAAAGACAGAGGGCATTATGGTGCTCGACGGATCGCTGGGATACATCGGACGAGCCGATGAGCCGACGAGAATCATCTTCAAGGGCGGCAGAATCGTCGATATCGAGGAGACACCGACCGGCATCCGCTTAAAGAAGTACATGGAGGAATATTTCGATCCACGGATTTATATCGCAGGAGAGCTTGGCATCGGACTGAATTCGTGCTCGAACTGCCTCGGCAACTGCTACATTGAGGATGAATCCGCGTATGGAACCTTCCATGTAGGGCTTGGACGCAATATCGCGCTCGGCGGCGTGCAGAATGCGAAAGGCCACTTCGACCTGGTCTGCCGGGAACCCGATATTTTTACCGATAACCGTCAGATTATGGACCGGGGAAAGATTATTGCACCCGAGCCTGTGTTATACTAAAGGACAGAACCAGGAGACAAAAATTAAGAGACAAAAGGAGAAAAGACGATGAAAGTTTTATTAACAGGATTTGACCCATTTGGAGGAGAGAGCGTGAACCCGGCATTCGAGGCCATCAAACTTCTGCCGGATACCATCGCCGGAGCAGAGATCGTAAAAGTTGAGATCCCGACCGAGTTTACCAGAAGTATTTCCTGCGTGGAAGCAGCCATCAAAGAGCACAATCCGGACGTTGTCATCGATGTCGGACAGGCAGGCGGACGCGCATGCGTAACCGTAGAGAAAGTCGGCATCAACCTTGCAGACGCAAGAATCCCGGACAACGCCGGAGAGCAGCCGTCCGATGAACCGCTGCAGGCAGACGGCCCGACCGCATACTTTGCAACGATTCCGGTCAAAGCAATGGTTCAGAACGTCCGCGAACACGGTCTTCCGTGCCACGTATCCTTCACCGCAGGCACCTACGTATGCAACTGCGTCATGTACAATGTGCTTCACCTGTGCGCAACGAAATATCCGAACATCCGCGCAGGCTTCATCCACGTACCGTTCGCATGCGAGCAGGTAGTCGGAAAAGCAAGCACCATGGCAAGCATGCCGCTGGAAACGATTGCAAAATCTCTGGAGTACTGCATTGAGGCGGTTGTAACCAACAAAGAAGAAGTAAAAGAGGCAATGGGAACGACCCACTAAAGAAGCATTTCAGGCCGTCTTACCGGAAAAAGGTGAGGCGGCCTATATTTTTTGCTTTTTTTCCTTTTGCAAACCATATCTTTTGTGTTACAATAGATTTTGTCAGAATTTTTATGCGAAAGGAACGAAAGAAAATGGAACAGGGTAAAATTTTTAAATTTCATAATGACCTTGATACAGACCAGATCATCGCGTCCCAGTATCTGCTTCTGCCGAATCTGGATGAGATGAAAGGCCATGCGTTTGAATCGTTAGATCCGGACTTTGCAAAGAAAGTAAAACCGGGAGATTTTGTCGTAGGAGGAGAAAACTTTGGCTGTGGTTCCTCAAGAGAGCAGGCGCCGGGTGTTTTAAAAGCATTGGGTGTGCAGGCAGTTATCGCAAAATCCTTCGCCAGAATCTTTTTCCGCAACGCCATCAACATCGGTCTGCCGGCGATTGTCTGTAAAGACCTGCCGGATGCCGTAGAAAACGGTGATACCATGATCCTTCACATGTCCGAGGGAACTGCAGAAGTGAACGGGAAAACGTACACCTGCACGAAACTGCCGGAATATATGCAGAATATACTGAATCAGGGAGGCCTGATCGCTTCTTTGAACCGCGAGGAGGAGTAAGACCATGGGAATGACAATTGCAGAGAAAATTATCGCCGCTGCAGCCGGCGTTCCGGAAGTAAAACCGGGAGATATTCATACCGTAACACTGGATCGTCTGATGAGCAATGACGGAACTACTCATCTGACGGTTGATATGTATCGCAATAAATTAAACCATCCGCACATCGCGGATCCGAAAAAGCTGGTTTTTATCGTTGACCACAATGTACCGTCCGACAGCCCGAAAACAGCGGCATCCCAGAAAAAAATGCGTGATTTTGCAAGAGAGAACAACATTGATTTCTGGGAGGGAAAAGGTGTATGCCATCAGGTGATGATCGAGAATTACGTCCGCCCGGGCGAGCTGATCTTCGGCGCTGACAGCCATACCTGCTCTTACGGAGCACTCGGCGCATTCGGCACCGGTGTCGGCTGTACCGATTTCCTGTACGGCATGGTAACGGGAACTTCCTGGGTACTCGTACCGGAAAGCGTAAAATTCAATCTTATAGGAAAACTGCCGGAGGGCGTTTATGCGAGAGATCTGATCCTCACCATCATCGGCGAGGTCGGCGCAAACGGATGCAACTACCAGGTGATGGAGTTTACCGGTGAGGGTGCAAAGACTTTAAGCATCAGCGACCGTATGGCACTTTGCAACATGGCAGTTGAGGCCGGCGCCAAGACCGGTATCTTTGAGGCAGATGAGAAAGCCATCGAGTACCTGAAAGAGCACGGAAGAGAGCCAAAAGAAATCTTCCACAGCGATCCGGACGCAAAATACGTCAGAGAGTACACCTTTGACCTTTCCAAAGTCCGCCCGGTTGTTGCAAAACCGGATTTCGTAGACCGCGTTGTTCCGGCAGAAGAGACCTGCGGAACGCCGATCAATGAAGCATTCCTTGGATCCTGCAACAACGGAAGAATCGAAGATCTCCGCGTCGGCGCAGAGATCATCCGCGGAAAGAAAGTCGCAGAGGGCGTCCGTTTCCTTGTCGTTCCGGCGAGTCAGACGATTTACCGTCAGGCATTAAAAGAGGTATCATCGATACCTTCATGGAGGCAGGAGCTATTGTGATGAACCCGAACTGCAGCGTCTGCTGGGGAAGCTGCCAGGGTGTCATCGGTGAGAACGAAGTGCTGATCAGCACTGGAACCCGTAACTTCAAGGGACGTGCCGGTCATCCAAGCTCCAAAGTATACCTGGGATCCGCTGCTACGGTAACCGCATCCGCGATTGCCGGAAAGATTGCGACGGCAGATCAGATCTGACCATTTTCTTTGAGGGATACATAATATTTTTGGGAGAATAAACATATGGAAGCATTTACAGGAAAAGTATGGGTGCTTGGAGACGATATTGATACCGATATCATTATCCCGACCGAGTATCTTGCTTTAAAGACAATTGACGATATGAAACAGTACGGCTTTTCCCCGCTCCGCCCGGAACTGGCCGGACAGATTGAAAAGGGCGACATCATCGTGGCAGGAAAGAACTTCGGCTGCGGCTCCTCGAGAGAGCAGGCACCGGAGATCATCAAGCGCTCGGCATTTCCTGCGTTATCGCGAAATCCTTTGCTCGGATCTTTTCCGCAACTCCATCAATAACGGCCTTCTTCTGATCGAGCAGCCGGATCTGCACGACGATATCAAAGAGGGCGACACCATCACCGTCAAGATGAATGAGCATGTTGATTACAACGGAAAAACATACCCGATCGCAGCTCTGCCGGAGAACCTGATGGATATCATTCAGGCAGGCGGCCTGGTAAAGGCAATGCGCAAGCGCAACGGATTGGATTAAGAGCGGGAGGAAGAAACGATGGGCAATACAGTAATTGAAAAAATCATCCGCCACAACACCGGAAAAGACGTAAAACCGGGCGACATTGTGACGGTCAACGTGGACAGAGTCATGATTCATGATATCTTCATCCCGTTTGTCGGCGATAAATTCGAGGAGATGGGCTTTACCAAACTGTGGGACCCGGATAAAGTCGTTCTGATCTACGACCACCTCGTTCCGGCAAGCCAGGTGGACGATACGAGACATTTCCACAAAGGCGATGAATTTGCAAAGAAATATAGCATGAAAAACGTACACAGAAGCGACGGAATCTGCCATCAGTTAATGACAGAGGCAGGTTACGTAAAACCGGGCGACGTTGTTTTCGGAACCGACAGCCACACGACGACATACGGCTGTGTCGGTGCATTCTCTTCCGGAATTGGCTACACAGAGATGGCGAGCATCCTCGGAACCGGTACGATGTGGATCAAAGTGCCGGAGACGATCAAAGTTGTCATCGAAGGCGAGCTGCCGAAAAATGTGATGTCAAAAGACATTATCCTGCGTCTGATCGGTGACCTCGGTGCAGACGGCGCAACGTACCGCGCACTGGAGTTCTCAGGAAGCACCGTAGAAAATATGACCGTGGCAAGCCGTATGACGATTGCCAACATGGCGATCGAGGCAGGTGCCAAATGTGCACTTTTTACCCCGGATGAGAAGACCGCAGAATACTGCGAGATCGAACTCAATGACTATCAGAAGAGCTTAAAAGGCGATGAGGATGCAAAATATCTGTGCACCATCACCTACCGCGCCGAGGATTTTGTGCCGGTTATGGCATGCCCGTCCCAGGTAGACAAGATCCGTGATACCAGCGTTCTCGAGGGAACCCCGATCGATCAGGTCTTCATTGGTTCCTGTACGAACGGCCGTCTCGAGGATCTGCAGGCGGCAGCCGAGGTTTTAAAAGGCAAAAAAGTAGCCGACTACGTAAAACTGATCGTAACACCGGCAAGCCGCAAGATTTATCTGCAGGCAAGCAAAATGGGCATTCTCGATACACTGGCAGAGGCAGGCGCATGATTACACATCCGGGATGCGGCCTGTGCTGCGGAAGAGCGGGCGGAATCCTCTCTGACGGCGAGCGTGTTGTAGCAACGAACAACCGAAACTTTCTTGGAAGATGGGTACTTCTAAAGTTGAAATTTATCTGGCATCTCCAAAGACAGCGGCAGCATGTGCAGTAGCCGGAAAAATTGTAACGCCGGAAGTGTAAACGAACTTAACAGCAGAAAGGGAAAACAGACGACATGAATGGTTCAATGTTTATCGGAACCTGGTGGGCACTCGTCCCGCCGCTGCTTGCAATTCTGCTTGCATTTGTAACAAAAGAAGTTTACAGTTCCCTGTTCATCGGATCGGCAGTCGGTGTCCTTTTGTACACCGGCTTCCATCCGTGGGATGCGTTCACAAGCTTCTTTGAAATTTTACGGAACAGCATGAACATCAACATTCTGATATTCGATATCCTGCTTGGCATGGTTGTCGTGCTGATGGCGAAATCCGGCGGCTCGGCGGCGTATGGAAAATGGGCGGGGACGAAGATCAAAACGAAGCGGAGTGCGCTTCTGGCAACGATGGGGCTTGGTGTTCTGATTTTTGTGGATGACTATTTCAACTGTCTGACAGTCGGCTCTGTCATGCGCCCGGTCACGGACAGCCACAAGGTTTCCCGCGCGAAACTCGCATACATCATCGACTCCACCGCAGCGCCGATCTGCATTATCGCGCCGATCTCAAGCTGGGCGGCAGCCGTCAACTCGTATGTGCCGGCGGATGCGGGAATCAGCGGATTCCAGCTGTTTCTGCGGACAATTCCGTATAACCTGTATGCGATCCTTACAATTGCGATGGTCTTTTACATCTGCTACACCGGCTTTGATTTTGGTCAGATGAAGCTCCACGAGGATAATGCCGCCAAAGGTGATCTTTTCACGACCGGAGGCGAGGAGTTTGAGCAGGTTTCCGAGCAGGAGGTCAATCCGAATGGAAAAGTCATCGACCTCGTGCTCCCGGTTGCCGTACTGATTGTATCAGCGATTGGAGCGATGGTTTACACTGGCTTCCTCGGCGGCGCGGACAATGTGATTTCCGCGTTCGCAGGATGTGATGCAGAGACGAGTCTGATTTTTGCCTCCGTCGTGACGATCCTGTTTATGATGGCGCTGTATCTGCCGCGGAAGGTCATCACCTTCAAGAGCTTTATGGACAGCCTGTCCGAGGGCTTCAAGCTGATGGTTCCGGCGGTTACGATTCTCGTCTTTGCGTGGACCTTAAAAGGCGTCGGTGATGCGATGGGCCTGGCCCAGTTTGTCGGAAGCGTCGTGGGAGACCATGCATCCGCAAGTATTTTTATCCCGGTGGTGCTGTTCGCCGTGGCGGTGTTCCTTTCCTTTTCGACGGGAACCTCCTGGGGAACGTTCGCGATTCTTGTGCCGATTGCAACGGGCATGTTCGCCGCCGGAACAAATCTGGAGATGATGATTATCTCGGTATCCGCCGTCCTGGCAGGGGCGGTCTGCGGTGACCATATTTCGCCGATCTCGGATACGACGGTTATGTCAAGTGCGGGTGCGCAGAGCAACCATCTGAACCACGTATCGACGCAGATGCAGTATGCGGCCGTTACGGCGTGTGTCTGCCTGGTGGGATATCTGATTGCAGCCGTGACCAGAACGTGGTGGATCACACTTGGCGTCAGCCTTCTTCTTCTTTGGCTGTTTTAACCGGAATGCGCAGATTTTGCGAAAAAAAAGCGGAAAACGGCAAAAAATAAAAAGAAAAACAGAAAAAACGCGTGAAATGCTTGACGGGAGAGAAAAAGAACCGTATACTAAAAAATAGAACAAACATTCACAGGACAACGGTGTCCTGCAAAGAAGAAGCGGAACGCTTTTGGAGCAGGAATGTGAATTGGAACAGAAGGAATTGGATTTTTCAAAGTCCCAGTTCCTTCTGTTTATCTCTGTTAAAATTGCATCGGAGCTGTGAAATGCAGGAGAAGAAAGGAGGCATTCCGGGGCGAAAACGCTTTGGAAAAGGGAAGGACTGTTATGGTCAGAAAGATCATAGCAGACAATGGCAAAAACAAAAAGAGGGAGAAAATATATGATATTTGGAAAGTACATTAACAAATACTACCTGAAGAATGCGCCCATTCTGATTCTCGGTCTTGCAGCGCTGATTCTCGTAGATTATTTCCAGCTTTTCATACCGGAGCTGTACCGCATGGTCATCAACGGCATGAACGGCGACCCTGTTCTGGTCAACGGCCAGGCGGCGGTGTTTGATATGGAATTTCTGCTGGATCAGTCTGCCGGCCCATGATTATTACCATTATCGTCATGGTAGTCGGCCGTTTCCTGTGGCGAGTCTGCTTTTTCGGCTCCGCGATCCGCGTGGTGACCGATCTTCGTACCTGCATGTTCGCGCACAGCAAGGAGCTGTCCCAGGAGTATTATCAGGTCAACAAAGTCGGAAACCTGATGAGTCTTTACACGAACGATCTCGATACCGTGCAGGAGTGCTTCGGCGACGGTATTCTGATGTTCTGCGATGCGCTGTTTTTAGGCCTGCTTGCGTGATCAAAATGTGGCGCATGAACCATTTCCTGACCGGCCTTTCCATGATCCCGATGGCATTTCTGATGGCCGCCGGCACAACGCTCGGCAAATACCTGATGAAAAAGTGGGAAGAGCGCCAGGCAGCCTTTTCCGAGCTGTCCGATTTCGCGCAGGAAAACTATTCCGGTCTTGCTGTCATCAAGCATTCGTCAAAGAGACGAAAGAGCTGATGATGTTCCGTAGACTGAACCGCGAGAACGAGGACATCAACGTAGAATATACCAAAATTTCCACACTGCTGAACATTATGGTAACGCTGTTCGTCGAGTCCGTCATCTGTGTAATCTTAGGCTACGGCGGCTATCTCGTTTACTGCGGAAGCTTCGACGCCGGCCAGCTTGTCGAGTATATCGGCTATTTCTCGGCCGTTGTATGGCCGATCATGGCGGTCTCCATGCTGATCGAGAAGACATCCCGTGGAAAAGCGTCCTTAAACCGTATTACGGAACTGCTTGACGCAAAAGTCGATGTGAAGGACCGCGGCGGTGTGCAGGATCTGCCGTCCATCCATGGAAAAATCGAGTTCCGCAATCTGACCTTCCGCTATCCGGACGGGGAGTACGATGTGCTGAAAAACGTATCGTTTACCATTGAGCCGGGCGAGAGTGTCGGCATCGTCGGAAAGACCGGTTCCGGAAAAACGACCATCGTCGATCTGCTGCTCCGCACCTACAACGTGCCGGACGGAACGCTGTTCATTGATGACCACGATGTCAACACCGTTTCCATCCACACCGTGCGTGAGGGCTGTGCCTACGTGCCGCAGGACAACTTCCTGTTCTCCGACACGATTTCCGGCAATATTTCCTTCGCCTTTGATGACGAAAACCAGGAGGCCATTGAGGATGCGGCGATGATGTCCGATGTCCATGACAATATCGCAGAGTTCAAAGAGGGCTACCGCACCGTTCTTGGCGAGCGCGGTGTGACGGTTTCCGGCGGACAGAAGCAGCGAATCTCGATTGCGCGTGCGCTGATGAAACACGCACCGATTCTGATTCTCGACGATTCCGTCTCTGCGGTCGATACCAAAACAGAGCGCACGATTCTCGACAATCTCAAAAAACGTGAGGGACTGACGACAATTCTGATCGCACACCGGATTTCAACGGTGGAGCAGATGGACAAGATCGTGTTCGTCGAGGACGGAGAAGTTCATGCAGTCGGAAAACACGAGGATCTGTACCGGACCTGCACGGCGTACCGCAAGATGGTCGATCTGCAGAAACTTGAAGAGGAAGCGGGGGAGGAGTAGAAATGCACAATTATTATCCGATTCTCTGGGTCGGCGCGATCATCGGCGTGATTTCCACCCTGCTGATTGTGGCCGCGTTTGTAGTGAAAGATGGAGAAAAAGAAACCGGCTTTGAGCGGAACATGAAAGACAGTGAAATCATGCAGCGTCTGATGGATTACGCAAAGTCGTTTTACCGCCAGTTTATCGTTGTTGGTTTTCTGATGCTGTTTTCGATCGCGTACGATATCATTTCGCCGCTGATCGTCGGCAAAATTGAGGAGCTCGTCGTTGGAAAATTCGCGCTGAATACCCTGTTTCTGTGGGTAGCGGGCTATGCGGCAATCCTTCTTGTCTCGATGGCGTGCACGTATTTCCAGGCCGTGATTCTGCAGAAGACGGGTCAGAAAATCATTTCCAATATGAGGGAGGATCTGTTCGTCCACATCGAGCGCCTTTCCCACGAGCAGTTAAATGAGATTCCGGTCGGAAAGCTTGTCACGAGAACGACAAACGATACGAACGCGATTTCGCTGATGTTCACCAACCTTCTGGTCAATCTTCTGAAGAACTTCTTCGTGATCATCGGTATTCTGATTGCGATGCTGTTTCTGAACTATGAGCTGACGCTGATGGTGCTCTGCTTCGTGCCGTTTATCATGCTGTTCTCGATTATTTTCCGCAAATTCTCGCGAAGAGCACACCGGAAAGTAAAGGACTGTACTACGGACATCAACACGTATCTGTCGGAGAACCTTTCCGGTATGAAAATCACACAGATCTTCAACCGCGAGGATGCCAAGATGCGCGAGTTTACCGACAAGAGCAACGCACTCGGCCGCGCACAGCAGGAGCAGATTTTCGTGTTTGGTATTTTCCGTCCGCTCGTCTACATGCTGTATATCAGCTCCGTGCTCTGCCTTTTGTATTTAGGCGGCAAGGGCTATCTGGAGGGAACGTCGTTCCTCGGCCAGACGCTTACCAGCGGTATGATCGTCAGCTTTTACATGTATATTTCAAAATTCTTCAACCCGATCCAGAACCTGGCGGAGCAGTTCAACTGGCTGCAGTCCGCATTTGCATCCGCCGAGAAGTATTCTCGATTCTGGATCTTGAGCCCAAAATGCAGGATGCGCCGGATGCGATCGAACTTACCGGCATCAGGGGCGAAATTGAGTTCCGCGACGTATGGTTTTCCTATATCCCGGGCGAGTGGGTGTTAAAAGGCGTTTCGTTCCACGTCAACCCGAAAGAGACAATCGCATTTGTGGGTTCCACCGGTTCCGGAAAATCGACGATTCTTTCCCTGATCTGCCGGAACTACGAGTTCCAGAAGGGTGAGATTCTGATCGACGGCATCGACATCCGAAAGATCAAGATCGATTCCCTGCGGAAAAAATTCGGCCAGATGCTGCAGGATGTCTTTCTGTTCTCGGGAACGATCCGTAGCAACATTATTCTCCGCGAGGAGGGGATTTCCGATGAAGAGATCATGGACGTCTGCCATTACGTGAATGCTGACCAGTTTATCAACAAGCTGGATCACGGCCTCGACGAGCCGGTGCGGGAGAGAGGAAACAACTTCTCCGCCGGACAGCGCCAGCTTCTCTCGTTTGCGCGTACCATCATCCATAAGCCTTCGGTCATGATCCTTGACGAGGCGACGGCGAACATCGACACCGAAACCGAGCTTCTGATCCAGGATTCCATGGAAAAGATGAAGAACATCGGAACGATGCTGATCGTAGCGCACCGTCTTTCGACGATCCAGCATGCGGATGAGATTATCGTACTGTCCCACGGAAAAATCGTGGAGCATGGAACGCATCAGGAGCTTTTAGCAGCGCAGGGAAGATATTACCAGCTCTACACGCTGCAGTACCACCGCGAGCAGAGTGAGAAACAGAGAGGAAGAAAGTAAGAAAATTTTAGAACAATAAAGACAATTTACAAAAAGGGAGAAATTTTGTTTGTGCAAAGTGACAAAATTTCTCCTTTTTTTTACGGTGTATCATATTAAAATGATTTTAAATCAATATAGTCATATGAAAAATATATGAGCATAATACGATATCCGTTTTTCCATCTCAAAAAGCGGGCGGTTATAATAAGGGAAGCAAAACGGCAGGCACCAAAAAAGCCGGGCCGTCTGTTGAAAGAAAGGGAAAATTTATGGAAAAGAAAGCAAGCCTTGTAGGACGCCTGCTCTCGGAAAATCAGATGTCGGAAGCATTTATCAACAGTATGTTTCTGGCGCTGTCCGGCGGTTTTCAGGATGCCTACACGTACAATTGCAGAGATGAAGTATTCTCAAATGCCCAGACGGGAAACGTTGTGCTGATGAGCCAGAACTTTCTGGAAGGAAACTTTACGGCAGGTCTTCGGTATCTCTTCCCGATCCTCTTTTTTGCGATGGGTGTATTTCTGGCAGAAATTTCCAGGAGCATTACCGGTATGCAAAGAGGCTGCACTGGCGCAGGTACTTCTCGCGGCGGAAATTGTGATCCTTGCGATCGTCGGATTTATTCCGTCTTCTTATAATATGCTCGCGGCGATGCTTGTATCGTTTGCGTGCGCGATTCAGGTACAGACCTTCCGCAAGGTCGGCGGTTATTCGTATGCAAGCACCATGTGCATCGGAAACCTGCGAAGCGGAACCGCAGCGCTGTCTATGTATATGCGGGATAAGAAAAAAGAACAGCTCCGTCAGGCCGGATACTATTTCGGCGTGATTCTGGCTTTCGCCATCGGCGCCGGAATCGGAGGCGTGTTCTCCATGCTGTATGGAATCCATGTAATCTGGATTTCCTGCGGACTTCTTCTGGTGAGCTTCCTTCTGATGTCACTGGAAAAGTACCGCTGAGAAATAAGAGAGAGTGAAGAAAGAAGGCTGAAAAAATGGAAGTATTTCTGGAGTGCTGTATGACACTATTCTTTTCAGCGGCCATGCTGCTGCTGATCGTCCGCCTGGCAAAGGGTGAGGAGAAAAACATGATGTTTGCGCGTGTGTTCTCCCTGCGTCCAACGTCGGTTTCTGGATTGGAATCGTCCGCATCGCTGTGCTGAACCGGAGCGGATTTCTGATGTTCTTCTACATCACAGGCGCAATGCTTTCCTACACGGCGATGGTCTTTGCCATGCCGCATAAAAAAGAGCAGATTGCCGGGCAGCAGGCATAAATAAAAAAGAGACCCTGTATACGGGAAGGATGGAGCAGCGATGTTCGTCCGCCGGTAGACAGGGTCTTTTTCTGTTTCAAACAAAAGTCCATAAAATCTTATACGCGTTCCAGAAGCTCCTCGATCAGCTCTTTTGCCGCCGCGTTCTGGTGCTGCCGCGGGTTGATGATAAGACAGATTTCACGTTTGGGGGCCTCCTCGATGAGCGGAATCCGACAGACGGTACGGCTCTTTAAGGCATCGCGTGCCAGCTCCTCCGGATAAAATCCGATGCCGAGGTTATACTCGACCATAGGAAGAATCTGATCCGTCGTCGCCGCCTCCATATCGGGGTGGAAGGCGAGGTTGTGATTCAGAAAGTACTCGGCGTACAGCTCCCGCGTGCCGGTGTCTTTGGCAAGCGAGATAAAAGGATATTCTGACAATTCGCCGAGATGATGCGGCTCTGCGGAAAGGGATGCATATTTCGATCCGCCGATCAGAATTTCCTGGAATGGGAAAATCGGGATCTTGTGCAGCGGTTTGCGGATTTCCACCGGGCTTGTGACGACTGCGAAGTCGACCAGACCGTTTTCGAGCGCCTGGATGCCTGCGGCGTCGAGTGGTTGGAGATGCGCAGGCGGACGTGCGGATAGCGGGTGTGGAAGTGCTCCAGGCGGGAGAGCAGCATCAGACGAAGTGCCGTCTCGCTCGCACCGATTGTGATAAGGCCGCTCTCAAGAGACCGCTCAAGAGCCAGCTCCTCCTCAACCGTGCGGAGCTGTTCGTAGGCAACGGCCACACGCTCATACACCTTTTCGCCCTCCGCTGTCAGTGTGACACCCTGGTGGGAACGGATAAAAAGTTTGCAGCCAAGCTCACTTTCCAGATTGTTCATGCACCGTGTGATGTTGGGCTGGTTGTTTTTCAGAATTTCCGCGGCTTTTGTAAAGCTGTGATATTGTGCTACGAAGTAAAAAATGCGATAATAATCATATGTAATCATAAAAACCTCCGAAGGATGAAGAAGAAAAAATCATCCATGATTGCTTCAATATAAAATACATGCGCCGGGTTGTCAAGGGATTTCTGAGGATGGTCGGCCGGATTATGCGGGGGATGGCAGAAGAGAAGTGAAAATTTTTTGAAAAACACTTGCAAAATACCCGGACAGGGTATATAGTGTAGAAGAAAACAAGATACCCCATTAGGGTATATGAAAAAGAAAATCCAGAACTACAGAAAGGAAGACATACGATGGAACAGTACAATGTAACCGGCATGAGCTGCGCCGCCTGCCAGAGCCGTGTCGAAAAAGCCGTGTCAAAGGTACCCGGTGTCACATCCTGCGCAGTCAGCCTTCTGACAAATTCCATGGGCGTGGAGGGAACGGCCTCCCCGGCAGAGATTATTGCCGCCGTGGAAAATGCAGGCTACGGTGCGTCGAAAAAAGGCGAGAAGGGAAGCACATCACAGTCGGCTTCCACAGCAGAATACGAAGAGATGCTGAAAGACAAGGAAACACCGGTCATGAAACGCCGTCTGGTGAGCTCCGTTCTTCTTTTGATTCCGCTCATGTATTTCTCCATGGGCCATATGATGTGGGGATGGCCGCTGCCGAAATTCTTTGAAGGAAACCACATCGCAATGGGACTGGTACAGCTCCTGCTTACCATTGCGGTCATGGTCATCAATCAGAAATTCTTTATCAGCGGTTTCAAGAGCCTCTGGCATAAAGCACCGAACATGGACACGCTGGTAGCGCTTGGTTCTACCGCATCGTTTGTATACAGCGTCTACGCCCTGTTTGCCATGACGGGAGCGCAGGTACAGGGGGACATGGATGCAGTCATGAGCTATATGCATGAATTTTACTTCGAGTCCGCAGCCATGATTCTGACCCTGATTACCGTCGGAAAAATGCTGGAGTCGATTTCCAAAGGAAAAAACGACCGATGCGTTAAAGAGTCTGATGAAGCTGGCTCCGAAGACCGCCGTTCTCTTAAGAGACGGAAAAGAAGTGGAAGTCGGCATTGATCAGGTGAAAAAGGGCGATCATTTCATCGTCCGCCCGGGCGAAAATATTCCGGTGGACGGCGTTGTCCTGGAGGGAACGAGTGCCGTCAACGAATCCGCGCTGACTGGCGAGAGTATTCCGGTGGATAAAGAGGCCGGCGACCGCGTATCGGCGGCGACCTTAAACCAGTCCGGTTTCCTGACCTGTGAGGCGACGAGAGTCGGAGAAGACACAACACTCTCCCAGATCATTCAGATGGTCAGCGATGCGGCAGCGACAAAAGCGCCGATCGCCAAAGTGGCCGATAAAGTTTCCGGTATTTTTGTGCCGGCCGTTATCTGCATTGCACTTGCTACGATTGTGATCTGGCTGTTTGCAGGAGAGAGCGTCGGCTTTGCTCTTGCAAGAGGTATTTCCGTTCTCGTTATCAGCTGCCCGTGTGCGCTCGGCCTTGCAACACCGGTTGCGATCATGGTCGGAAACGGAATGGGAGCAAAACACGGAACGATGTTCAAAACCGCAGTTTCTCTCGAGGAGACAGGAAAAACACAGATCGTTGCACTCGATAAGACTGGAACCATCACAAGCGGAGAGCCGCAGGTAACCGATCTTGTCCCGGCGGACGGTGTAAGTGAGGAGGAGCTTTTAAAAGGTGCCTTTGCACTGGAGCAGAAAAGTGAGCATCCGCTGGCCCGTGCGATTCTTGCACTTGCAGAGGAAAAAGGCCTGGCCCGCGAAGAAGTCAGTGATTTCTCTGCGCTTCCTGGAAACGGCCTTGTGGCAAAACGGAACGGAAAAGAGCTCTGCGGAGGCAACCGCGCACTGATTACGAAAAAAGCGGTTCTCGCGAAACAGATGGAAGAGCAGGCAGCAAAACTTTCCGAAGAAGGAAAGACACCGCTGTTCTTCAGTGAAGATGGAAAGATGCTCGGTATGATGCGGTTGCGGATGTCATCAAAGAGGACAGCCCGCGTGCGGTGAAAGAGCTGCAGAATATGGGAATCCGTGTCGTGATGCTGACCGGAGACAATGAGCGCACCGCGCGTGCCATCGGCGCTGAGGCAGGTGTGGACGAAGTCATCGCAGGCGTTCTGCCGGATGGAAAAGAAGCGGTCATCAGCCGCCTGAAAGAAAAAGGAAAAGTAGCGATGGTAGGAGACGGCATCAACGATGCACCGGCTCTGACCAGTGCGGATATCGGTATTGCCATCGGAGCAGGAACCGATATCGCGATCGATGCGGCAGACGTTGTCCTGATGAAGAGCCGCCTCTCCGATGTACCGGCAGCGATCCGCTTAAGCCGTGCGACCCTCAGGAACATTCACGAGAATTTGTTCTGGGCCTTCATTTACAATATCATCGGTATTCCGCTGGCTGCGGGCGTATGGATCCCGCTGTTCGGCTGGAAGCTGAACCCGATGTTCGGTGCGGCGGCGATGAGCCTTTCGAGCTTCTGCGTTGTGACAAACGCCCTGCGTCTGAATCTGTTTCGGATGCACGACGCGTCAAAAGATAAAAGAATCAAAAACGAAATTCCAAAGGAGGATCTGAACATGACAACAGAACAGGGAATGGTAAAAACCATGACAATCGAGGGCATGATGTGCGGCCACTGCGAGGCAAGAGTGAAGAAAACACTTGAGGCAATCGAGGGTGTTGCATCCGCAGAAGTAAGCCATGAAAAAGGAACAGCCGTTGTAACACTGACAGCCCCGGTATCAGACGATGTGCTGAAAACAGCCGTAGAGGCACAGGATTACACCGTAAAAGGAATCCAGTAAAACAGGAAACATTGAGAAAAGGGAAACGCGCCTGGAATGAAAATTTCCGGGAGCGTTTCCTTTTTTTACCAGATATAGCAAAAATATTGCAATTTGTTCGGAATTTTCGTGACAAAAGGACAAAAATCCGTTAGGATAGAGAAAAAGAAGAGCAAAAACAAAAGGGTTTTTAGGATCAGGAGGTTTTTTCATTATGACAGAGTACAGACTTGCAAAGCCGGAAGAGTGGGAGGACTGCATCGAACTTGCAAACTACGTGTTCAGCACGGCACACCGTCCGCACGACTTTGAGCAGTTAATTCCAAGGGTTTATCAGGCAGGACCGGAAATGGCACGGATCCACCGCGTCGCTGTTGCGGAAAACGGCAGACTCCGGGCCGAGATTGCGGTGCTTCCGCAGCAAATGGCAGCAGGGGGTAAGCTGCTCCGCGCAGGATATGTGGGAAGCGTTTCCGTGCATCCAAAGGCAAGGGGCGAAGGCCACATGAAGCGTCTTCTTGGCGACTGGATTACGGATCTGGAAGGAACGTGTGATCTTCTGGTACTGGACGGCCAGAGACAGCGGTATGCCTACTTTGGCTTTACGCCGGGAAGTGAAAAATACACGTTTTACCTGGATGTGGCAAATGTGCGCCATACCTGGAAAAACGGGGAACTTTCCGCTTACACCTTTGCGCCGCTGTTTCCGGAAAACGGCGAAGCGGACGAAGAGGCGGCAGCCTTTGCAAAGAAGCTGAATGAGGAAAAACCGCTTTACGTGGTAAGAGAGGATGTGAAAGCCTGCCTGAAAACGTTCGGCGAGCAGGCAATTGCAATCTGGAAAAACGGTGAGCGGATCGGATATCTGGCACTTTGCGGCGGAAACCAGGTTGTGGAAGCAGAAGTGTTGGAGAAACAGGATTTCGTTCCTGCACTTGCCGCTTATTTAAAAGAAAATGCGCTTGACTCTCTTTTCATTTCCATTCCGGTGTATGAGACCGGAAAAGCAGCAGCGTTATCGGAAGTCTGCGAAAGCTTCACAAAAGAGCGCTGCGGTTCCGCGATGTACCGTATTTTCCAATTTGCAGACGTCATCGAGGCAATGCTGACCATGAAAGCAGAGACGATGGGCATCAGCGATGGAACGTGGTTCGCCGTACTGGAGGGACAGCCGCTGACCGTGACGGTAAAAGATGGAACTGTGACCGTGACACGGGAAGCCCATCCGGGGCAGATGTACTCAACCGGGAGCAGGCGCAGGAACTGCTTCTTTCACCGCTGGCAAGTAAGGGAAGCAAGGTCCATCTGAAATCTG
>ENA-OQMZ01000182-OQMZ01000182.1-human-gut-metagenome-genome-assembly--contig:-NODE-182-length-27448-cov-1.073680_pt1 | contig 27448 bp, 35 predicted proteins | sample MGYA00242621_ERZ504862 | MGnify/ENA primary metagenome ERZ504862 (study PRJEB26092, sample SAMD00036393) | human gut metagenome | host: Homo sapiens | study: EMG produced TPA metagenomics assembly of...
GAACCATTCCTAAAATATGATAGTAGGTCGCTGCCATAAGTACAGGTCTTGTTCTTGACACTGTAGCTTCTATGATGGCGGTTATAAGGTGCGATCCATTTCGGCGCTGTATATTTATTTCATCCAGTAACACAATCACATTTTTAATAATCATACCTAATAATCCCAGCCATCCGAGGCGATGGGGAAGAAGGCCGAAATCGAATCCGGTGAGCAGCATACCTATGGCAACCCGATAAGAAAGGGGAAGGATACACAGGATAATGACCGGTTGTCTGAAGTTACTGAATAATGCTACAAGAATTACAATGAGCATCAGAAAAGCCAAAGGAAAGAACTTGGCAATGGCCTGCATCGCTTCGCTTGGTCTTTGTATTGGGCATCCCAGAAGAAGGTATATCCTTCGGGCAATTCTATTTCTTCTATCTCTTTTCGTATTTCTCCGTGTACTTCCGCCATGGTGTGTCCCGGTTTTACTCCACACATGGCTGCCATGGATAACTGACGGTTATAAGTACGTATTTGCGGAAATTCCCAAGTGGTTTCAATTTTTTCCGTTACTTGTGACAGAGGTGCCGAATGCTCCCCGTTCCAAACAGAGAAATCCCCTAAAGATCGCTCGTCTGTAATATGAACCCCTTCCGATTTTAGTAATACAGGTACTTTCTTTTCATTATCCCGATAAATTCCTACAGGAGTTCCATCACTGATAGACTTGACGGATTGCATCATTTGTGCTTTGGTGATACCCAGTGCTCCGGCTTTACCGGATCGTAAACAGGCGGATCATTAAACTCATGTTGCCCCATTCGTTGCGGGCGTCCGCTACTTTGGGATTGCGGCGCATGATTTCTATTGCTTTCCCTGCCAGTGAATCTAGTACAGCAGGATCCGGTCCTAGAAAACGGGCTTCGATGACGGCTTCTGTCAAAGGGCTAAGCTCGAATTTGTTCACTTTTATCAGGGGTTCGGGATATTTCTGGCGAATGGAGTCTTGCAGTAGCGCATGTAATTCCTTTGAATCTTTGGAGGTCTTGCATTTTACCAGTATTTGTGCATAATTGGATTGAGGACCGAAAGATACATTGGATAAATAATAGCGGGGTGGCGTGCGACCTATGTAGGTAGAAACCATTTCTGTTTCTTCGTGTCCGCGTATATAGTCTGCCAGACTGCTTGCCATGCGGTCTGTTTCGTTAATGTTTGTTCCTTCGGGCAGCCACATATCTACGGTAAAGTATTGTTTTTCCAGTGCGGGTACGAATACTTTAGGAATAAATTTGAAACTCTAGGCAGAGAGTATCAGCATAATGGCCAGTGAGCCGATGGTGACCGACCGGTGGCGGAGCACCCAATGTAAAGCATTGCGGAAACGGTTGTAAATATTTTCCGTCGAACAGTGCCGCTTTCAGTTCCTCGGGAACGTGGGCGGCGGACAAATTCCTGTATAAAGAAAGGTGTCTGTGTCAGTGCGAACACCCAGCTGAACATCAGGGATACTCCGATAACCACGACTAATGAGGATAACAGTTCACCTGTGATATGTGGTGAATAATAGATAGGAAGGAAAGTAAGAATAGCGATTACGGTTGCTGCCAACAAGGGCAGGGCGGTAGTCGAGCAAGCCTGCATGATGGCTACACCGTTTTCCGCATTCCACGCTCCATATTGATTAAAGCGGAGTCTGACACAACAATGGCATTGTCTACCAACATCCCCATGGCGATAATGATGGCGACCAGTGACATTCGCTGGAGTGCGATGCCGCAAGCCATCATGACAATGAGAGTGGCGAAGATGGAAAAATCAGTCCGCTACCTATCAGCGTGCCATTCTTGAACCCGATGAAAAATAATAGAATGGCTATAACAGTTAAAACGGAAATGATGAGATTCAAGACAAAGCCTTGATTGGCAACGGCTGATTCATATCCTTGATCGTAGATAGAGGTCAGTTCATATCCTTCAGGCATGGATTGGGATAATTCGTCAATGCGTTTTTTCACAGCTTCTGCCATATCCACTACATTTCCGGTGGGGACGGTGGAGATGGCAATACCTATGGCCGGATTACCGTCAATGCGCATCAGATTGCTGGCAGGTGTCTGATAACTTTCTTCTATTTGTGCAATGTCGGCAAGGCGGAAATGTTCACCGGAGCGTGATACGATAGTCAGGTTTCTTATATCATCTAATGAATAAAAATTTCCAGTGGATTCAATGCGCAGCCGATTTTGTCCGGCATCAATACCTCCGGCATCCACCACTTTGTTTTGTGCTTCGAAAGCGCGGGCTATATCCGAGGTCGTAATTCCGCTTTGTGCCATGACGGATGGGCTGACAGATACGTCAATGGTAGGTGTCTGTATTCCGTAGATTTCTATTTTAGCAACATCTTTTATTTTCAATAGTTCGTTTTTGATAATCTTGGCTTCGTCTTCCAGTTCCCGATAGGTATGGCTCTTCCAGTCAGTCCATAGAAAACTCCCAATACATCTCCAAAATCATCGTTAACAACAGATGGACCTGCTCCGGCGGGAAGTTTGCTTTGTACATCATTTACTTTACGGCCGTAATTTGTCCCAAAGTTGTTGCATTCGTCTGCCCGGATTTCCTTTTTTACATAAACGGTTATTTTTGAAGTCCTGTTCGGTTTTCTGTTTTCAGATAATAAAGTTCACCAAGAGATTGGATGGATCTTCCAGAACATCTGTTACTTGAGATTGTACTCGGAGGGGGATGCTCCGGGATACGGAGTCAGTACGAGTGCTTGTTTGATGGTAAAGGGGGCGTCTTCCAGTTTTCCCATTTTGATATAGGAGAACAGCCCACCGGCCAATATCAATACCAACAGCAAGATAGTGACTGCTTTCTTCTGTAGAAAATATTTTACAAGTTTCATGATTGTTTATTTCTGTGATATTATTCGTTTTCTACACTTATTTTCATTCCATCCGATAGGAAGCGGAGCCACTGTTTGCTACAGTTTCATCAGGATACAACCTTCGGTGATAGATACATAACCGTTTGGCAATAGATCCCCTTTCTTTACTTTTCTCTTAGTTACTTGTTGGGTTTTGGAATTTACTACCCATAAATAATCTCCTTCTGTAGGGCGATGGCAAAGGGCTGTTTGAGGGATGGCTGCTCCTTGGGAAAAGAGTTGGAAACGGAAGGGGCATTTAGGCTTGCTTTACCAGACATACCTGCCAGTAATTTCCCTTCTTTATTGGGAAGTAGAGCGGTCAGCAGATAAGAGAGGTTATTGCGGGTAGTCCCTTTGGAAATTTCCATTATCTTAGCATTATATACTTTATCGGGTTGGGCGTCAAATCGTACTTGTATTGTATCTAGTGCTTGCGCTGCACGGGCAATGTCTTGAGTGACATAAATCTCCAGTTTAAGTTGGTCTATATCAATAAAAGAAATGATGGGCTGGGTTGCTTTCACATCTTGAAATTTCTCTATATATACTTCACCCACATAACCATTGAATGGAGCGATAAGGCGTGTGTCTTCCAGTTCATAGGAAGCTGTATTGAAAGTTGTTTTTGCAGTGATATAGTCTGCTTTTGCTTTTTCATAAGTACTTGCAGAAACATTTCCTTTGCCGTATAACTTTTGTATACGTTCGAATTCCGCTTTTGCCTGATGGTAGATTGCTTCGGCACGTTCTTTACGGATGCGGAAATCGCGCGGATCTATTTCGGCTATGATGCTGCCTTGTTGGTATCGGTTACCTGCGTATACATCGAAACGGTCGATGGGACCGCCTACTCGGAAAGATAACTCGGAAGTGCGAAAAGGTCGGGCAATAAAAGAGAATTCTTTGTCACCCTGATGTGAAACTGGAACAGCTTGTGTTGTTTTTACAATAAGGTCTTGTTTTTATCATTGCCTTCGGCAGCACAGGAAGAAAGTAGTGCGGCAAGGCTTAATAATAGCATGGAATGTACGTTTATCTTCATATTTTGTCTTTTAAGTTTGAAACAAAAATAAAGATTGAAGGGAGAACAGATGGGGAAGAAAATGCTGAAACCGGAAAAAGAAGACCGGAAAAAGGGAAAATGCATCCTGAATAATTTTATCAATGAAGTAAAAAAAGATTTATTCAGGCAACTTTTTTATACAGAATAGCTGTTTTTATCAGTAAGATGATTAACTATAAACTCTAAAGAATAAAGCGTATGTATTTTATTTGGTACATTATTATCGGAATTATTGCTGGTTTTGTTGCCGGTAAGTTGATGAGAGGGGGAGGTTTCGGACTCTTTATTAATTTATTGGTTGGTATTGTTGGTGGTGTCCTGGGCGGCTGGGTATTCAGTTTGTTTGGTATTGCAGCAACTGGTATTATTGGCAGTCTTGTTACCTCTATTGTGGGAGCTATATTATTGTTGTGGATTGTTTCTTTGCTCAAGAGGTCTGATATTTCTTGAATTATAAGAGTAAAAAAGAACCGTCCTGACGACACGCTTGCCGGGGGCGGTTCCTAACCAAACAAATCAAAAAATATAAGTATATTAACTAATTGCTTCCACCTCCTAAGGCACGGTAAAGCATGATATGCAGTTTACAAGATTCCACATTCAGAGCGATACGTTCCAATTCACAATCCAGGAAACGTTCATCGGCCGACAGTACATCCAGATAGCCTGCGAATCCTACTTTAAACATTTCATTTGCATTATAAATAGATCGATGATGGATACGGCTTTCTTCTTCTTTCAACTTTTTGCGCTGGTGCATTTGTCGATGATGCAGTAATGAGGTTTAATACTTCTTCATAGGCTTTTAATACCGTATCGTGATATCCTAACAAAGCGATGCGTTGCTGGCTTTTCGCATCATTCCATAATGCACGTATAGTATTTTGTTTGAATATAGGTGCTGTTATACCTGCACCGAGATTGTAAACCAGGGATGCAGGAGCAGTAAACCATTTATCCAGATCAAATGCGTTAAAACCTCCGTTTCCTCCAATCACGATGGATGGGAAGAAAGCTTTTCGCGCTGCAGATACGTCGGATTTACTAGCTAATAACTCCAGTTCGGCAGCCTTTATATCCGGGCGATATTGCAAAAGTTGTGACGGGATTCCTGCATCTGTGGGAAACTCATAACTACATGCAGTTTCAAATGACACTCGTTTCACCTTGAAAGGCAGTCGTCCTAATAAGGTGGCGATGGCACGTTCCTTTTCACTTATTTGCTGTTCGTTTGCAAGCAGCATTTCTTCCAATTTAAGGCGTCGTGACCGGAATTGGTCTACAGAAAGTCGGGTTACTTCACCTTCTTTCATCAGTTCATCGGTTAAATTATAAGCATCTCTGGCTGTTAGGATGGCTTCGCGTAGCACATATCGCTGTTTATCCAGTCCTATTAATTCAAAATAGTGTGTACCTACTTCTGATATCAATAAGGTGCGTGCCAGACGCATAGCTTCTACAGACTGCATCCAGGCGGGATACGTCGATCGTTTTTTATCGGTTAGCTTACCCCATATGTCAGCTTCCCATTGAAAATTGAGTCCTAGGTTGAAATTCCGGTAGGGATCTGGAATATGTTTGTCTTTTTCTAAATCGGGAGTGTTGGTGGTGCTGTTACCAACTCCGTCCATAGTGTACTCGCCAAAACGTTGTACTCCACCATCAATGCCTAATGAAAGATCGGGCAGCAGCGCTCCTTTTCCTACTCGAACTTGTGAACGGGCAATGGATATCCGTTCTATAGTTTGAAGGAATGAATGATTGTTATTTAACGCTTCGGCTATATAACTTTGCAATAACGTATCTGGAAAAAATGTTTTCCATGACATGGAAGAGATAGTAGTGCTGTCCGTTTCCCTATCCATATAGAACTTGGGTAACTCTATCTTTTCTGTCGGAGTAAGGGAAGGGGCTTTGCAACTTACCATAATCAGACAGAAAGCTCCTATTATTAAACCTGTTTTGTTTATATTGTTATTTTTCATCTTCTTCATCATAGCTGACTTTATTACGGTTAAGATGTGCAGACCAACTCTCGAAAATAAGGTAAAGTCCAGGTACAAGGAAGATTCCTACGAATGTACCGATAAACATACCTCCGGCGGCAGCTGTTCCGATGGAACGGTGCCAAGCACCGGCTCCGCTTGCCATTACCAACGGGATTAGTCCGCATATAAATGCAAAGGATGTCATCAGGATGGGGCGCAGACGGCTTACGGAACCTCTAACGGCAGCATCAAAGATGCTCATTCCCTGTTTGCGGTACTGGTTGGCCATTTCCACAATAAGAATGGCATTTTTGCCTAGCAGACCAATCAACATTACCAAGGCTACCTGGCATAAATATTATTTTCCAAGCCTGCCAGTTGCAGGAAAAAATAAGAACCGAAGATACCTGCCGGCAATGAAAGTATGACGGGAAAAGGCAGTAACAGACTCTCGTATTGTGCTGCCAGCAACAAATAAACAAACAGCAGGCAGATACCGAAAATGAGAACGGTTTGTCCACCCGAATCTTTCTCTTCACGAGTAACTCCTGACCATTCTATATCATAACCGCGAGGTAATGTCTCTTTGGCAATTTGTTCCACTGCTTCGATAACCTCTCCTGAACTGACTCCTTCGGCAGGTTCACCTGTAATCAAGGCCGAGGTGAACATATTGTAGCGTGTAATCTGGTTAGGACCGAATATACGGTCCATCGTCATAAAGTTAGAGTAGGGTACATATTCCCGTCCTTGTTCTTGGCATAGAACTTATACAGATCTTCAGGATTCATACGATACTCTGGAGAAGCCTGTAACATCACCTTATACATTTGTCCGAAACGAATAAAGTTGGATGAGTAGAAACTGCCGATATAGGATTGGAGTGTTTCCATGGATTCATTTAGATTTACTCCTAATTTAGCTGCTTTAGCAATATCCACTTTCAGCAGATATTGTGGAAAATTAGGATTGAATCCTGAGGTTGCTCCCACAATGCGCGGATCTTCATTCAGTTTTTCTACTAATGTATTGGCAACATCGGCAAATTCTGCAAAGCTGCCTGCTGTTTTATCTTGTAAACGAAGTTCGAAGCCGCTGGCATTACCGAATCCCGGAACTGTAGGAGGCAGGAAGAACTGAATATCCGCATCTTTGATATGCGAGGTGCGGTCTTTGTATATCTCTATAAGTTCGGCTGCTGTTTGATCGCGTTCACTCCACGGGGTGAGATTAATCATACCCATACCGAAATTGGCACCTTCCGTTTCAGTCATCAAACTATAACCTGCTAATGTGGAGATGCTTTCAATTTCTTTGAAAGGAAGCAATGCAGCTTGTACAGCGTTCAAGCTTTTTCGCTGCGTTCCAATGTTGCTCCCGGAGGCGCATCTACATTGACATAAATCATACCTTGGTCTTCATTGGGAATAAAGCCTGAAGGAAGTACCTGGCTCATGCCGAAAGTGGCAAGGAAGAAAATAATCAGTGTGGCATAAGTGATTATTTTCCGGCTCAAATACTTGTGTAATCCGATATTGTATTTCTTTTCAAAGCGGTCGTACCGGCGGTTGAAAAAAATAAAGAAACGACGTAGCCATCCTGCTTTTTTCTTCTTTTTCCATCAGCGGGTTTCAGTAACAAAGCACATAGGGCAGGCGAGAGGGTCAATGCGTTTATTCCTGAGATAACAATGCTACCGCCAGTGTCAATGAGAATTGCCGATAGAAAATACCTACAGTTCCCTGCATGAAGCCCACCGGAACAAAGACTGCCGACATGACTAGCGTGATGGCAATAATGGCTCCACCGATTTCATTAATAGCTGCTACAGATGCTTTATAAGGAGAGAGTTTCTCATGATGCATCTTTACATGGACAGCCTCTACGACGACTATTGCGTTGTCTACTACAATACCTATTGCGAGCACAAGGGCGAATAAGGTCAACATATTTATGGAGAAGCCAGCATTTCCATAAAAAAGAATGTACCGACCAATGAACTGGTACGGCGATAGCCGGAATTAAGGTGGAACGGAAATCTTGTAAAAATATATACACCACAATAAATACCAGTATGAATGCTTCGAGCAGTGTCTTCAGCACTGACTGTATGGAGGCGTCAAGAAAGCGTGATACGTCATAGGAGATATTGTAATCCATGCCAGGCGCAAAACTGCTTTCTTTGATTTCTGCCATTTTGGTTTTAATATTTTGGATGACTTCCCTTGCATTGGAGCCGGGGCGTTGTTTGATCATAATAGATGCCGATGGCCTTCCGTCGGTCATAGAGGTCATGTTATAATCTTCAGAATCGAATTCAATAGTGGCAACGTCTTTCAGACGTAGCAGTGAACCATCGGGAAGAGCTTTCAATACAATCTCTCCATATTCTTCTGCTGTGCTGAACTTTCCGGTATATTGTAATACATATTGCAGTTGTTGGGGTAATTTGTCTGAACTGATACCTGTCTTGCCGGGTGCTGCTTCTATGTTTTGATTCGGATGCTTCAGTTACATCTTGAGGTACCATGTTGTAGGCGGCCAGCCGATTAGGATTCAGCCATACACGCATGGCATAATCACGGCTACCCATGATTTCTACCAAGCCTACACCGTCAATACGTTTTAATTCGCGCAAAATATTGATATCGGCAAAGTTATAAACAAACTTTTCGGTATGTGCACTGTCCGTACTCATGATGTTCAAGTACATCAACATACTGTTTACTTCTTTTTCTGTAATAACTCCGGCACGGATTACTTCTTCAGGCAATTCGTCTAGTACGGTAGTCACACGGTTCTGTACATTTACGGCAGCTACGTCCGGATCGGTTCCCACTTTAAAATAAATAGTAGTAAGGACATACCGTCGTTGGTACAAACAGTGTCATGTAGGTCATGCCGGGTACTCCGTTGATGGCACGCGTCTAACGGGTGGCGACTGTTTTAGACATCACATCGGCACTAGCCCGGTGTATCGGGCGGTTACCGTTACAGATGGGGGTACGATATCGGGAAACTGAGTGATGGGCAGTGTCAAAATAGACAGTACGCCCAAGCAGACGATAATGACGGAGATTACTCCTGAAAGTATCGGTCTTTTTATAAATAGCTTAAACATAAACTGTCCGTTTTATTTTACGATAGGTTGTTTTAATTCAACTTCTTTTCTGATTGCTTCCATATCAATGGTATCAGTCTTGATGGTAATGCCATCCTTCATCATTTGCACTCCCTCGTATACGATGGCAGTGTTAGGAGAGAAGTCTTGTGTCACATAGTAATTATTATAGCGTTCCAGCGGTTGGAAGCTGCGTACTTTTACTACACTGGCACTATCAACGGTATATACATAGGTGAAATCTTGAATTTCGAATGTTGATTTCTGGGGAACTAGGCAGATGTTGTCCATTTGGGTCATCATACGTACTTTTCCAGTCACTCCATGTTTCAGCAGTCCGTCCGGGTTCGGAAAACGGACACGGAAGGCAATGGAGCCGGTTCCTCGTTCAAAGTCACCTTCTACTGTTTCTAATGTGCCTTTGTGGGAGTAGATGGAACGTCTGACAAAATCAGTTCCAACATTTAATTTTCTTCGTTGCTGTTTTTGTTCCGCTAATGTTGTTGGCGCTTGTATTCCAGATACTCGCTTTCGTTCACTTTATAGTAAGCAAAGATCTCGGAAATATCACTTACGGTAGTCAGTAAGCTTTGCGGATTTACCAGACTTCCCGTCTTATAAGGAATACGGTCTATGTAGCCGTCAAAAGGGGCAGTGATAGTAGTGTAAGAATAATCCATCTGTGAACGTTGCATTTGTGCTTTTGCCTGTTCCACTTTCATTTGGGCTACTTCTTTTTCTTTATTGGCTTGGTCGAGTCGGATTTTTGATAAGATTTGTTTGTCAACCAGCCGGCCTATTCTTTCGGCTTCATAATTTGCCATTTCATATTGTGCCTGTGCTTGTTTGTAATTGGCTTGCGCCTCTTTTACCGTTTCGCTATATTGGTCGGAACTGAGTTTGGAATAGGGGCTGTCCCTTTTTTTGACTTTCTGTCCTTCGTCTACATATATTTGTTGAACAAATCCTTCCACTTTGGGCTTAATTTCTACAAACTGTATAGCTTGCACATCAGCTACATATGAGCGTGGAAACTCAATGGTTGTGGGGTGAAGAATGGTGATGGGAATGAATTCTTTGTGATGTTCCTGCTTGTTGTCCGATTGACACAAGAGCATAGCAATCCTGTGCATGTACACAGGACCGCAATTTTCTGAAAATTACTCTTCATGAAATTACGAATACAATTTAAAAAGATTAATAATTGAGTTTGAGTAAATAAAAGATCCGGCTTGCATTCAAATCTTTCAGAATACAAGGCCAATATGTATGAATATGCTTTAATGTGACATATTAAATGCGGTACACACAAAAGATAATGTGATGATGTACCACTTTCCCCGGATTTTCACTGACAGGTGTGTAACTTTGTACCGGAACTTGGGGAATAGCAAAAAGATTGACCAGCATGTCGATAGTGCAGGGTAAAAAACGACTGTTTGGCAGTTGTGCACGTCCCGACTGGAAATAATAAGTTTCTTCTCCTCTGTTTTCTTCATTGTTGTCAGAAGGCAGGGTGGGTTGTTCCATCGTTTCTACCATAGCCAGATTGGCATCAATCAGTGGAGCGCATACATCAAATTGTACGAGTAATAACATAATTACGCATACTATTCTTACCACATATTTTTTGATACCGTTGAACATGAAAGATACTTTGTTTGTCAATTCGTTTGCAAATTTAATATAATTGAACACTGTTTTCAAACTAATCATCCAAAATTAGTGAGTTTTAATATATCCTTTCTCTTTTTTGGAACTACTATCCTTTATACTGACTGAAATCTGTTATTTTTGTACTCAGTATTTTAAATAATCAGATAATATTACTTATGTTACAACCCGAATTGAAATTTCGTCGAGATAAAATACGCTATTTGATGGCCCAACAAGGTATTGATGCAGCCCTGATAGCTTGTAATGTAAATTTGCTTTATACGTATGGTGAGATAGTGAACGGCTATCTTTATTTACCGCTTCATTCACCGGCACTTCTCTTTGTAAAAACGTCCTAATAATATTGTGGGAGAATTTGTATTCCCTATTCGTAAACCTGAGCAGATAGTGGACTTGTTAAAAGAAAATGGTATACCTGTAGCTTCAAAGATAATGTTGGAAGGCGGGGAACTGCCTTATGCGGACTATATGCGTCTTGCATCTCTTTTTCCTGAATCGGAGGTAGTGGATGGAACTGCTATTATTCGTGAAGCGCGTAGCGTAAAGACTCCGCTGGAGATTGAACTTTTTCGTCGGTCGGCTGCTTTACATGCTCGAGCATATAGTAAGATTCCCGATGTATACCATCCGGGGATGACTGATCGTGAACTATCTGTTGAGGTGGAACGCCTGATGCGACTGGAAGGTTGTCTGGGAATATTCAGAGTATTTGGTCAGAGTATGGAGATATTTATGGGAAGTGTGTTGGCCGGAGATAATGCAGCTACTCCTTCGCCTTATGATTTTGCCTTAGGTGGTAAGGGATTGGACCCGTCTTTGCCCGGAGGAATGAATGGAACTTTGTTGAAAGAGGGGTATAGTGTAATGGTGGATATAGGGGGAAACTTTTACGGATATATGTGCGATATGAGTCGTGTGTTCTCCATTGGAAAATTAAATGATGAGGCTTATGCAGCTCATCAAGTCTGTCTTGAAGTGCAGGATAAGGTTGCCTCTATGACGGCGCCTGGTGTGGTGTGCGAGGATCTTTATAATGCGGCCATTGAGATCGTGACGAAAGCCGGATTTGCCGATCGTTTTATGGGGGTGTCCCAACAGGCACGTTTTATAGGACACGGCATCGGGTTGGAAATCAATGAGGCACCAGTGTTGGCTCCGCGTATCCGGAGGGAGTTGGAAGAGGGAATGGTGTTTGCCCTTGAACCTAAATCGTATTGCCGGGAGTAGGACCGGTCGGCATTGAAAATTCTTGGGTAGTTACAGAAAACGGAGCCGGCAAACTGACCATTTGTAATGAGGAGATTATAGAGCTTTGATTCCTTGGATGTAAATATTGAAGCGGAAATATCAAAAAAACGAAAAATTTTATGGTTCTTGTTCTAGTGTCATTGGGGGCAAAGTGAAGAACTTGAATATAAAAAGATCCCGAAACTTTTTAGTTTCGGGATCTTACATGGTTTGAAGTATATTTTTTATTCCCACTCAATGGTCGCATTGGGTTTGGGCGACAGGTCATAGCATACGCGGTTCACATTCTTTACTTCTTTTAGAATACGGTCGGTAATTTTCATCAGAATGGACCAGTCTATCGGTTCGATAGTAGCTGTCATAGCATCTACGGTGTTGACAGCTCGGATAATAACAGGCCAGTCAAATGAACGGGCATTGTCACGCACGCCTACTGATTTGAAATCGGGTACTACGGTGAAATATTGCCATACTTTCTTGTCCAAGCCTGCCAGTTGGAATTCTTCACGCAAGATGGCGTCCGATTCGCGAACAGCTTCCAAGCGGTCACGAGTGATAGCCCCCAAACAGCGCACTCCCAAACCAGGACCAGGGAACGGCTGACGGTAGACCATGTCGTATGGTAAACCAAGTTCCACTCCGCAGGCACGGACTTCGTCTTTGAACAACTGGCGTAAAGGTTCTACTAATTCAAACTGTAAATCCTCGGGTAAGCCACCTACATTGTGATGGGATTTAACCATTTTGGCTGTTTTAGTACCACTTTCTACGATATCAGGATAAATTGTACCTTGTCCCAAAAAGTCGATTCCATTTAGCTTACGGGCTTCCTCTTCGAACACACGAATAAATTCACCACCGATAATCTTGCGTTTCTGCTCCGGATCAGTTACATTTTCCAGTTTACTCAGGAACGGTCTGTAGCATCCACGTAAATCAAATTAGCGTTCAACTGATTTTTGAAAACTTCAATTACTGCTTCCGATTCACCTTTGCGCATTAATCCATGGTTCACATGTACGCAGACCAGATTATTGCCGATGGCTTTCAGCAACAGAGCTGCTACTACAGAACTGTCTACACCTCCGGAAAGTGCCAATAATACTTCTTGTCGCCTACCTGGCGGCGGATCAATTCAATCTGGTCATTGACAAAGTTTGTCATATTCCAGTTAGCCTCTGCCTTGCAGGTATCAAAAACAAACGATTGTACAGCATTCTTTATTGCTTCCACATCATCCGTCAGTTGGGGAAGCTTCACTTCGCACATGCTTTGTCATGACCGGCAGCCATTACGGGGATCCCTGCTTTGTAAATCTCGGGAAGCACGTCAATATCCACTCCGTCAATTACATGGTTGGGACCGCCATTGATAATGACACCCTTTACATTGGGCAATGCTGTCAGCTCAGCGGCTGTGATATCGTGCGGGTAAATTTCACTATATACACCCAAAGCACGAATGGCTCTGGCAAGCACGGTGTTTTCGGTGCTTCCCAAATCCAAGATAACAATCATATCTTGTTTCATTCCGTTATTGTTGTTTTTTAAGTTATTAGTTTGGTTGTCTATTATTCCCACTCAATTGTGGCAGGCGGTTTGGACGAGATATCATAGCATACGCGGTTTACACCTTTTACTTTATTGATTATGTCGTTTGAAACCTTAGCCATAAATTCATAGGGAAGATGAGCCCAGTCGGCGGTCATGGCATCCGTACTAGTTACGGCACGCAGGGCAACGGCACGTTCGTATGTACGTTCGTCCCCCATTACTCCCACACTTTGTACGGGTAGCAAGATTACGCCTGCCTGCCATACTTGGTGGTAAAGGGATGTTTCGTTTCCGTCCGAGTCTTTCACTTTCCAGTCTCTCAATCCTTGGATATAGATATCATCGGCGTCTTGCAGAATACGTACTTCTCGGGAGTGATATCACCTAAAATACGTACCGCAAGTCCTGGTCCGGGGAATGGATGGCGTGTAATCAGATGTTCCGGCATACCCAGTTCACGACCTACGTGGCGTACTTCATCCTTGAATAGCAGACGCAGAGGCTCGCATAGTTTCAAATTCATTTTTTCGGGCAGTCCACCTACGTTGTGATGACTTTTGATTACAGTGCCGGTGATACTTAATGACTCGATACAGTCAGGATAAATGGTACCTTGTGCCAGCCATTTCACATCTTTAATTTTATGAGCTTCTTCATCGAATACGTCAATAAAACCTTTGCCGATAATCTTACGCTTCTTCTCAGGTTCTTCCACACCTGCCAGTTCACTGAAGAATTTTTGGCTGGCATCCACTCCGATTACATTCAGTCCGAGACATTCATAATCATGGAGTACATTTTTGAATTCGTTCTTACGCAGCATGCCGTGATCTACAAAAATGCAGGTAAGATTCTTGCCTATCGCTTTATTTAATAATACGGCTGCCACAGATGAGTCTACTCCGCCACTCAGCCCCAGTACTACTTTGTCATTTCCCAGTTGCGCTTTCAGTTCGGCTACAGTCGTTTCAATGAAAGAGGCAGCACTCCAGTCCTGTTTCCCCCCGCAAATGTCGACTACAAAATTTTTCAGAAGCTGGGTTCCGTCTTCACTGTGGAACACTTCCGGGTGGAACTGTACTCCCCATACTTTCTCTTCCTTTATTTGATAAGCAGCGATGGCTACTTTATCTGTTGAAGCGATAATTTTGAAATTCTCCGGAATGGCGGTGATGGTATCTCCGTGGCTCATCCATACTTGTGAGTGTTCACGGACGTTCTTCAATAGTGGGTTCTCTTGGTCGAAAGTGGAAAGGTGTGCACGTCCGTATTCACGTGTGCCGGCCGGTTCCACTTTCCCACCGTTTGTATAAGACATGAACTGTGCACCATAGCAGATACCCAAAATAGGATACTTTCCGCGAATGCCACTCAAATCGACTTTAAAGGCGCTTTCATCATACACCGAGAAAGGGCTTCCCGAAAGGATAACGCCGATTATGGACGGATCATTGTGTGGAAATTTGTTGTAAGGCACAATCTCGCAATAAGTATTCAGTTCGCGAACGCGACGGGCTATGAGCTGTGTGGTTTGTGAACCGAAGTCGAGAATAATGATCTTTTCTTGCATATATATATTAAGATATGTAAATGATTCGTGCCGCAAAGATACTCAGAAAAAATAAAAATCCGTCATGCTGTTGAGGCTTTTTATAATTGAATTGGAAAAACTTTGTTCTTCCTGCTTCCTTGTGGAAAAATATGCAAAAAAAAGATTGGAATGTTTAGGAAATGTCGGCTGGTATATAAATCACGGGCTGTCCGACAAGCATTTGAGGGCAGCCCGTTTTTTTGTGTGGATAATATTTTATTTTTTGCCAGCCTGTTCCTTCAACAAGTCACGGATTTCTGTAAGTAATACCTCTTCCTTGCTAGGGGCAGGTGGGGCGGCGGGAGCAGGAACTTCTTCTTTCTTGCGATTCAGCTTGGCAAGTAATCTTATAAATAAGAATATAGAAAAAGCAATGATGATAAAGTCGAAGTAGCTTGTAGGAAGTTGCCATAATTCAACGTTACGGCAGCTTTTTCAACTCCATCCACTACTTCGGCCGGCTTTAATTGTAGTTTCAAATCTGTAAAGTTCACGCCACCTACCAGCAATCCGATGGGAGGCATGATGACATCGGCCACAATGGAAGATACTATTTTACCGAAGGCTCCGCCGATGATGACACCGACTGCCATGTCAATGACGTTTCCGCGCATTGCGAACGCCTTAAAATCTTGCAAGAAGCTGCTTTTTCCCATTTTTTAGCTAAACGACGTGAAATAGTCGAAATACTAAAGTTAATCACGAAGTAAATAGCTGCGATAAGAGCATAAAGGGTAAAAACTTGACTGGCTTCAAAATAACGCCCCATCAAGATTTGGCTTTTACCGAATAATTCTTGAATAGCGATAACAGAGTAAAGAAGTGAGGTATCTTTAATAACTGTTACAAATTGTGAAATGATAGCTGGCAACATTTTACGAAAAGCTTGTGGGAAGACAATGTAGATAAAAATCTGGAAGTTTGTCATTCCTTGAGCTAGACCAGCTTCTGTTTGCCCGTGGTCAACACCATTTAAACCACCACGAATGATTTCTGCAAGAGCAGCAGAGGTAAAGACGGTGAAGGCTGTGATACCAGCAGGTGTTGACTTCATTTGGAAAACAAGAAAAATAATGAAAATCCAAAGCAAGTTTGGTACGTTGCGGACAAATTCAATATAGATACTTGAAATCAAATGAAGCACAGGATTTTTCCCATTTCGCATGACGGCAAGCACTGTTCCGATAAGCGTTGAGAGTATAATGGAAATAAATGAAATATAAATGGTTAGCCACAATCCTTGGAGGATGAAGCTAAGGTTGGTCGGTGTTAATACTGGAACATTTAATTCTCCTCCTAAAGTGAATATGATTTTTTGTTTGCTTCTTCTTTGTGGCGCGCCCAAGTTGCTAGTGGGAAGCACATGATGAAGTAAAGGAGTGCTGCACCAGCAAATGCAGGAATATAGTTGGTTGTTTCGTAAGCCCAAGCTTTGGCTGTGAACATGATATCTGCTCCTGAAATGATGGCAACAGTAGAAGTGTTTTTAATCAAGTTAACCACTTGGTTAGTCAGTGGTGGCAAGATAGTTCGCACAGCTTGTGGAAGGATAATCAAACTCATGGTTTGACTATAAGTGAATCCTTGTGATAGCGCGGCTTCTGTTTGCCCTTTTGGAACTGCTTCGATACCTGAACGAATAACTTCGGCGATGTAAGCCCCGTGATAAATACCCACACAAAGGACTGCTGTAAAGAATGTCGAAATCATGACAAGCCCATTAGTCATAATGGCAAGACCATAATAAACGAAAACAAATTGTACCAAAAGTGGGGTATTTTGAAAGACTTCCACATAGACACGAGCGATAGCTTTTAAGACTTTACTTTTTGATGATGACATAGCCCCGAAAATAACTCCGAGTACAAAGGCTAAAAGCAAAGCACAGAAAGACATCCCTAAAGTATATAGGAAGCCCTTAGCAAATTCACCAAAGTTGGCAAAGAAATCTGCCCAACGTGAGAGGGCAAATGGACTTGCGGCAGCGGTTGTTAATAAAAACATGTCAATTCTCCTCTCTTAATTATTTTCTGCTTTTGCAGGTTTTAAATCATATTTATCGTAAAGTTTTTGCAGGCTACCATCAGCTTTCCAATCGGTTAACAAACCGTTGATGTAATCAATGACTCCTTGATTAGATTTTTTAGCTGCAATACCGTATTCTTGGGTATTGAATCCTTCATCAATGATAGCTGTTTTTTTGCTAACATAACCAGTCAAGATTGATTTATCAACTGAGAAAGCGCTGATACGGTTGGCATAAAGTGAAATTGCAAGTTCTGGGTATGACCCAAGCTGCACAAAGTTAAATGTCAAGTTATGTGCTTTACCATATTCTTCAATAGCTGCCTTAGTTGTTGAACCTTGAGCCACGCCAATGGTTTTACCATCTAGGTCTGAAATAGTTTTGAAGTTTTTGGCTTTATTAACTAAGAAACCAAACCTCATCATAATAGTAAGGATTTGAAATAGCAAATGAAGCTTTACGTTCGTCGGTGATTGTATAAGTGGCAATCAGGATATCAATTTGTCCATTATCGAGAAGTGCCTCACGTGTTTGAGCAGTAACGGCTGTGTAGGCAACTTTCACACCGAGTTTCTTGGCGATTTTTTTAGCTAAATCAACTTCCATTCCTTCATATTTACCACTATCAGCTGAATAATAGCCAAAGTTTGGAACGTCTTGCTTGACACCAACTTTAAGAACGCCAGCATCTTGGATTTTTTTAATCTGCTCAGATGATGTATCAGCAAAAGTTTTTTGAAGCAGTGAAAAAGCTCATAAAGAGCATGGAGGAATAGCTAGAACGGCTAAACAAATTTTTTTCTTCATAAAAGAACTCCTTATTTTTAAGAGACATTATCACTAGTGTGGTTAATGACTTTACTCAAGAATTGTTTAGCGCGTGGCTCTGTAGGATTATCAAAGAAACCTTGACATCTGTTGTATCAACGAGGATTTGTCCTTCAGCCATGAAAATAATACGATCAGCAACCTCACGAGCAAAGCCCATTTCGTGAGTAACGACTACCATGTTCATGCCTTCTTTGGCGAGATTTTGCATGACAGCAAGTACATCACCGATAGTTTCTGGGTCAAGAGCTGATGTTGGTTCGTCAAAAAGTAGAAGTTCAGGTTGCATCGCTAGACCACGAGCGATTGCTACACGTTGTTTTTGACGCCAGACAGCATACCTGGGTAAGAATCTTTGCGGTCCCACATATTAACGTAAGTAAGAATTTTTCCGCAATTTGTTTTGCCTCTTCTTTTGATTTTCCAAGGACTTTAATAGGTGCTAAGGTTACATTTTCTAACACGGTTTTATGTGGATAGAGGTTGAAATGTTGGAAAACCATGCCGACTTCTTTACGAAGTTGAACCAAATCTTTGGCAGAAGCGTTAGCCAATTCGTGTCCATTAACCTTTAAGCTACCTGTTTCGATTGATTCGAGTGCATTCATTGTTCGGATAAGAGTTGATTTACCAGAACCTGATGGGCCAAGAAGAACAACAACCTGCCCTTTCTCGATTTCTAGGTTAATATTTCTGAGAGCGTGATAGTTGCCATAGTATTTTTCAACGTTTTTAAATTCAATAAGTGCCACACTTGTCTCCTTTTCAAAGATAATAATTTCTTGTCAGGTTTTCTAACATCTAACAAGATGGGTTAGTTTATCTTACCACATTGCTTTGTTAACTGTCAAAATATTTCAGAAAATTTAAATAAGAGACAACGGAAAATAGATTGAATTTTAAGGTCAATTGTTATGTTTTGGTTTCAAAAGTATCCAAGGTTTCCAATTAATCTTGAATTTTGATATAATTAAGAATAGAGGTCATTTTTGTAAATAAAATGACATAGAAATTGTTGTTTGAGAATTTTTTATTCTACTGACATAGAATTGAAGAGGTGATAATATGAAAAAAATTCTTATTGTTGATGATGAAAAACCAATTTCAGATATTATTAAATTTAATTTAACTAAAGAAGGTTATGAAACTGTTACGGCTTTTGATGGTCGTGAAGCTATTGCTAAATTTGAAGAAGAAAATCCTGATTTGATTATCTTGGATTTGATGTTGCCAGAATTGGATGGACTTGAAGTTGCAAAAGAAGTTCGTAAAACAAGTCATATTCCGATATTATGCTTTCTGCTAAAGATAGCGAATTCGATAAAGTTATCGGTCTTGAAATCGGTGCAGATGACTATGTTACAAAACCTTTCTCAAATCGTGAATTGTTAGCACGTGTCAAAGCACACCTTCGTCGTACTGAGAACATCGAATCAGCCGTCGCTGAGGAAAATGCTTCTTCATCAAATTCTGAAATTACCATCGGCGATTTGAAGATTTTGCCTGATGCCTTTGTTGCTCAAAAACGTGGTGAAGACATCGAATTAACACACCGTGAATTTGAATTACTTCATCACTTAGCTACTCATATGGGACAAGTGATGACGCGTGAATACCTTCTGGAAACTGTTTGGGGTTATGATTACTTTGGTGATGTCCGCACAGTTGACGTTACCATTCGTCGTTTGCGTGAAAAAATCGAAGACACTCCGAGTCGTCCAGAATACATTTTGACACGTCGCGGTGTTGGATACTACATGAAGTCTTATGAATGATACAATGGTACAGAATCAATATCTGTTTGAACAAGCCATTCTCTTCTTGCTAGCTTTTGTAGCCATTTATTTTATTCATTTGGCTATCAGAGACTATAGAACGTCTGTTAATATTCGTCGATTAAGTGGTAAGGTTCGTGAACTGATTACAGGAAAATACACAGAAGATATTATCATTGAAAAAGACAGAGATTTAGCAGAGTTAGCTGGTCAGTTAAATGATTTGTCAACTGTCTTTCGTTTAGCTCAAGAAAATCTAGCCCAAGAAAAGAATCGTTTGGCAAGTATTTTGTCTTACATGACTGATGGGTGCTAGCGACTGACCGTTCTGGAAATATCACCATGATTAACCAGACCGCTCAAAAGCAACTAAATCTTGAGCGTGAAGAAGCTCTTGGGATGAATATCGTTGACATTCTTGGTGATGATAGCGATTATTCTTACCATGATTTGGTGTCTAAGACGCCAGAAATTGTGCTTAATCGTCGTGATGAGACGGGAGAATTTATCACTTTGCGTATTCGATTTGCCTTGAATCGTAGAGATAGTGGATTTATTTCTGGTCTGATTGCCGTCTTGCACGATACAACGGAACAAGAAAAAGAAGACCGCGAACGTCGCTTGTTCGTTTCTAACGTTAGTCATGAGTTGCGTACGCCACTGACTTCGGTTAAATCTTATCTTGAAGCACTGGATGAAGGGGCTTTGAAAGAAGATATTGCACCAAGTTTCATCAAAGTTTCTTTGGATGAAACCAATCGTATGATTCGCATGATTTCTGATTTGCTTAATCTGTCTCGAATCGACAATCAAACGGTGCAATTAGAAGTTGAAAATGACTAACTTCACAGCCTTTATGACGTCTATTTTGAATCGTTTTGACCAGATTAAAAGTCAACACACGGTTGCTGGCAAGCAATACGAAATTGTCAGAGACTATCCAATCAAGTCAATCTGGGTTGAAATTGACCCAGATAAGATGACACAAGTCTTGGATAATATCCTAAACAATGCCATTAAGTACTCACCAGACGGTGGTAAAATCACTGTTAGCATGAAGACAACTGAAACTCAGTTGATTATTTCGATTTCTGATGAAGGACTTGGTATTCCGAAGAAAGACTTGCCGTTAATCTTTGACCGTTTCTACCGTGTTGATAAGGTAGAAGTCGTGCCCAAGGTGGTTCAGGGCTTGGACTTGCCATTGCTAAAGAAATTGTCAAACAACATAAAGGATTTATTTGGGCTCAAAGTACCTATGGTAAGGGCTCAACATTTACAATTGTTCTTCCGTATGAGAAGGATTCTGATATTTATGATGAATGGGAGGATAACGAGGACTAGATGTCTGAGAATGCTTTTAAATACAGTGTCTTAGCCTCCGGTTCAACTGGAAATTCATTTTATGTGGAAACGCCACAGAAATGTCTTTTGATAGATGCAGGTTTGACTGGTAAGAAAATTACCAGTCTTCTTGCTGAAATTGACCGAAAACCAGAAGATTTGGATGCTATTTTGATTACGCACGAACACTCTGACCATATTAAAGGAGTTGGAGTGCTGGCTCGCAGATACAATCTTGATGTATATGCCAATGCCAAAACTTGGCAAATGATTGATGAGCGTAACATGATTGGAAAACTTGACGTTGGGCAAAAACATGTCTTTGAACGTGGTAAAACATTGACTTTTGGTGATATTGATATTGAAAGTTTTGGAGTCAGTCACGATGCTGTCGATCCGCAATTTTACCGTTTGATGAAAGATAATAAGTCATTTGTCGTTCTGACAGATACGGGTTACGTTAGTGACCGAATGGCGGGTGTGATTGAAAATGCTGATGGTTATCTGATTGAGTCAAACCATGATGTTGAGATTTTGCGTGCAGGTTCTTATCCATGGAGCTTGAAACAACGTATTCTATCTGATCGTGGTCACTTGTCAAATGAAGATGGTGCTGATACCATGATTCGTACTATCGGCAATCGCACAAAGAAAATTTACCTTGGTCACTTGAGTAAAGAAAATAATATCAAAGAATTGGCTCATATGACTATGGAAAATAACTTGATGAAAGCCGATTTTGCTGTTGGTCATGACATGACCGTTTTTGATACATCACCTGATGAAGCAATGCCTTTAGCAGGTCTATAAGAACAAAAGCCTAGTGCTAAAGCGCTAGGCTTTTATAGTTACCATAAAAACGTGCCTATAATAGAAAGAAATTACAGGGATTTTAGCGAGAATTCCCATTTTTTCTAACTTTCTGGTATAATAAAATGGTCTATAAAAGGAAAATTAATGTTTTAAATAAACTAGTCTGGAAAAGGCTTAATTGATTGAAAATAGACCAATTTTTGAAGGGAGATTTATTTATGCAAGCTTTAGATACAAAACTTCAGCGAGACTTTGGTATCGCATTTGAAGATAAAACATTACTTGAAACTGCATTTACTCACACATCTTACGCTAATGAACATCGCCTCCTAAACATTTCACACAATGAACGCTTGGAATTTTTAGGAGACGCGGTTCTTCAACTTTTGATTTCTCAGTATTTGTTCAAAAAATATCCGAAGAAACCAGAAGGTGATTTATCTAAGATGCGTTCTGTTATTGTTCGTGAAGAATCATTAGCAGGCTTTTCACGCTACTGTGGTTTTGATGAATTCATCAACTTGGTAATGGTGAAGAAAAATCTGGTGGACGTAACCGCGACACTATCTTAGGTGACTTATTTGAAGCCTTTCTTGGTGCGCTTTTGATGGACCAAGGGTTGAAGCGGTTAATAAATTTTTGAATCAAGTCATGATTCCGCAAGTTGAAAAAGGTAACTTTGAACGTGATCAAAGATTACAAAACAACTTTGCAAGAATTATTGCAAGGCCACGGTGATGTCACCATTGACTATCGTGTGTCAAATGAATCTGTCCTGCACATGCCAAAGTCTTTGAAGTGACTGTGTATGTCAATGACGAAGCTAAAAGTAAAGGAATCGGAAAATCTAAGAAAATTAGCTGAGCAAGATGCTGCTAAAAATGCGCTTGCCACTCTTCAATAAGACGTTTGAAAGGAATTCGTAAAGGCAAATGTCCAACCTGCCCTAGGTCATATGATACGTGTTTGACGTAGCCTAGAAGACGATAAGAAGGTCTGTAAAGCTCTTCTTAGTTGTTAGCTCGGGAAGGTCTTTGCCTTTTCATCTCTCATTTTATGTATTTAAAAGAAATTGAAATGCAGGGCTTTAAGTCCTTTGCAGACAAGACGACAATTGAATTTGATAAGGGAGTTACAGCCGTTGTAGGTCCAAATGGTTCTGGTAAATCTAACATTACCGAAGTTTACGTTGGGCACTTGGGGAATCTTCTGCTAAAAATTTACGTGGTGGTAAGATGCCAGATGTGATTTTTGCTGGAGCTGAAAACCGCAAACCATTGAACTACGCTCAAGTTGTTGTTAGCTTAGATAATTCAGATGGCTTTATCAAAGATGCAAAAGAGACGATTCGTGTAGAACGCCATATTTACCGAAATGGCGATAGTGAGTACTTGATTGATGGTCGCAAGGTGCGTTTGCGTGATATTCATGATTTGTTTATGGATACAGGTCTTGGGCGCGATTCTTTCTCAGTGATTTCGCAAGGTCGCGTTGAAGAGATTTTCAACAGTAAACCAGAAGAACGTCGTGCGATTTTTGAAGAAGCTGCAGGTGTTTTAAAATACAAGACACGTAAAAAAGAAACACAAACTAAGCTCAATCAAACCCAGGATAACTTGGACCGCCTTGATGACATTATCTACGAACTGGAAGCTCAAGTGAAACCTTTGGGGCGCCAAGCGAAAGTCGCTAAAGAGTTTATTGGCTTGGAAGATGAGCGCAAGCAACTTCATTTAAATGTCTTGGTAGAAGATATTCAAACTGATAAAGTACGTTTGGATAGCTTAAAAGAAGATTTGGATAGCATCAAGTCAGACTTGTCAGCTTAACTATGAACAACGTCAGCAATTTGAAAAACAAAATCAAGCCTTAAAAACCAAACGTCACCAATTGTCTGAAGAAATGGCGACAAAAACAGGCTGGCTTGGTAGATATTACAAAAGCTATTTCTGACCTGGAACGCCAAATGGACTTGATTGCTTTAGAATCAAGCCAAAAAGAAGAGAAAAAACAAGCGGCTACTAGCCAATTGGCTGAGCTTAAGGCTAGTCAGGAGAGCTTGCGAGAAGAATTAGCACAAAAAGAAAATCAGCTCGCAAAATTAGATGGTGAATTGACTGCAACTACAGCCAAAATTCAGAAATTGCAAGCTGAATTAGACCGTTTTTTCGACTGACCCAGATCAAGTCATTGAAAAATTGCGTGAAGAATTTGTTAGCTTAATGCAAGAAGAAGCAGATTTGTCTAACAAGCTAACCATGACACAGGCTGATATTGATAATCAAAAACAATTATCAGAATCAAAATCTGAAGAATTAGCACAGACACAGGCTAACTTGGAAGCGTTAAAAGCGGAAGCTAAAGATGCTCTTGAAAGCTTTGAAGCCGCACGTAAACAAGTTAAAGAGCTTCTAGATGCTTATCAGGAGTTGTTTGCTAAGACAAGTCAACTTGAAAAAAGATTATCAAGCTGAGCAGACAAAAATGTTTGACCAATTAGATGTCATTAAATCTAAGCAAGCTCGTAAGTCTAGTCTTGAATCTATCTTAGAAACCACAGTAATTTCTACGCAGGTGTCAAATCTGTCTTGCAAGCTTCTAGCCAACTTGGTGGTATCATTGGTGCTGTGAGTGAGCATTTAAGTTTTGATCGTAAATATCAAATGGCCCTTGAAATCGCTCTTGGTGGCTCAAGCAACATGTGATTGTTGAAGATGAGGCAGCCGCTAAACGCTCAATTGCTTTCTTGAAGAAAAATCGTCAAGGACGTGCCACTTTCTTGCCACTGACGACTATCAAAGCTCGCCATTTATCACAACAAAATCAAGCTATTTTATCTTCTAGCCAAGGTTTCCTTGGTGTGGCAAGTGACTTGGTGTCATTTGATAAACGCTTGGACAATATTTTCCAAAATCTTCTTGGAGTGACAGCTGTTTTTGATACGGTCGATAATGCAAATAAAGCTGCGCGTGCGCTACATTATCAAGTGCGTTTGGTCGCTTTGGATGGTACTGAGATTCGTCCTGGTGGGTCATTCTCAGGTGGTGCAAACCGTCAAAATAACACCACATTTATCAAACCAGAATTAGATAATCTTGTGGCTGAATTAAATGAGCTTCAAGAAAAACAAGTCACACAAGAAAAATTGGTTCAAAATCTTCATGAAACCTTACTAGCTAGCAAAGAAGAATTAGCTAGCTTGAAAGCTCAAGGTGAAGAAGCTCGCTTTGCGGAACAAAAAGCTGAATTGGAATACCAACAATTGGCGGAACGCTTGAACGATGTTAAGCAACTCTGCAAACAACTTCAAGAAAGTGAGACCGATAACAGTTCAAATGATTTGGAATCTCAAAAAAGCTCACTTTGAAGCTGAGTTAACAAAAGTTGCTGAAACATAAGCAAGAGTTGACAAGTGAGATTGACCAAATCAAAGAAAATAAAAATGCCATTACGCAAAAAGTTGAACAACTTCGTCAAGACTTGTCACAAGTAAAACTTCAAGAGCGTGAACTTCTCAGCGAACGCAAATTTGAATCTGCCAACAAGACACGTCTTGATATCAGCTTAGCTGAAAATAAAGCAGAAATGACAAAATGTGAAGACTTACTTGCCTTTCATGCGAGTGATCAAGAAATTGAAAACTTGCCACTTCTGAAAAAACAACATGACGAAGCTGTGACAAGAAAAGCAAGCGAAGAAGAACGCTTGGTTAGCCTACGTTTTGAACTTGAAGATTGCGAAGCTAATCTTGAAGAACTTGAAGAACAAGTTGCTAAAGAAAATCAAAAAAATGAAGAATTAATCCGCAAACAAGCCCAAGTTGAAGCCCAAGTTGCTCAAGTCTCTGAACGTTTGCGTGGCTTCACACATGATTTGACAGAAGATTATCACATGACCTTGGCTGAAGCCAAAGAAGCTAGTCAGGTTGTGGAAGATATGGCTATTGCTCGTGAACGTCTGCAGGATTTACGCCGCCGTATCAAGCATTAGGACCAATTAATATGGATGCTATTGCTCAATACGATGAAGTCAATAATCGTTTGACTTTCTTAAACGGTCAAAAAGAAGATTTGGTTCATTCTAAGAATCTTCTACTTGATACCATTAACGAGATGGATGATGAAGTGAAATCACGCTTCCAAGTGACATTTAACGCTATTCGAGAATCCTTCAAGCAAACCTTCACGCAAATGTTTGGTGGTGGTTCTGCCGATTTGTCATTGACAGAAGGTGACTTGCTGATAGCAGGGATTGAGATTTCTGTGCAGCCACCAGGTAAGAAAATTCAATCGTTGAATTTGATGTCAGGTGGCGAAAAAGCTCTATCAGCTTTAGCTTTGCTATTTGCTATCATTTGCGTCAAAACCATCCCATTTGTTATTCTTGATGAGGTGGAAGCAGCGCTTGATGAGGCAAATGTCAACGCTTGGTGACTACCTCAACCGCTTTGATAAATCAAGCCAGTTCATCGTTGTCACTCACCGTAAGGGAACAATGGCAGCCGCTGACAGCATTTACGGGGGTAACTATGCAAGAATCAGGAATTTCAACGCATCGTATCAGTTAAGCTGAAAGATGCTGAAAAATCTTGTGGAATAATCATTAAAAGCCTAGCAATAGCTGGGCTTTTTGTTTGTTATTTTTCAGTTGTCACATCACTTTGAGTATTTTCTTGTGTGTCAAAAGCTTGCTCATCGGTTGTAGTTTCGTTATTTTGCAAGTTTTGATTAGTGTTTTCTTCTAGTATTTCTGCTGACTCAGATTTGGTTTGAGAGTCTTTGCTATAGTTATTAGAAACTTTGTAAAAGATGCTGTTTACGAATTGTTGCGTTGATTCGTAGTCGAAACGGCTGAGTTGTGTGGTAAAAAGACGATCACGCCCATAGTCTGATGGGTCAGAGTCAGCGATACTAAAATGCCAATAAGGAATTTGATTACCAGCAGCATAGTAGTACAAGATGAAACCACCGTCTCTTTGAGAAGAGTTGAGAAATAGCTTCGCCTTTATCATCGTAAGCGAGATCTGACAAAGTTAATCTACCATTTTCTGAGACAATGCCTCTGGAGAAAATTCAAAAGTAAAGCCGTTAGCATCCTGCCAAGTTCCAGCAAGACTTGAAAAATCACCCTGAGCTAGTGCAGCAAAATCAAAGTGACTAGCTTCTTTGCTAACTTGTCTAGAGTCAACGATATTTTTCCCGTCTTTGACTAAATTGTTCGTAATTCTTTTTTTCGTTTGGTATGTTGTAAATAAATCATGGCGCTTGTAGACTTCTTTTTTCTTAGCAGAAGATGAAGTGCTCTTGCCCCTAGTGCTGCGGTGAAGGTGAGTAGTTGTAGCACTTGTTTGCTTGTGTTGCGAATGCTGATTGAAAGCTAAAACTCCTCCACACAATCAGTACCAATAAGCCAGAAATCTAAAAAGCGCGATTTGTTTTTTTCATCATCGTTTCCCCCCTTTAAATATCTTCTTAATAATATATTTCGAAAAAAAAT
>ENA-OQMZ01000184-OQMZ01000184.1-human-gut-metagenome-genome-assembly--contig:-NODE-184-length-27259-cov-1.671863_pt1 | contig 27259 bp, 32 predicted proteins | sample MGYA00242621_ERZ504862 | MGnify/ENA primary metagenome ERZ504862 (study PRJEB26092, sample SAMD00036393) | human gut metagenome | host: Homo sapiens | study: EMG produced TPA metagenomics assembly of...
CTTAAACTTTCGGTGTCCACACTTCATTGTGGACACAAGTTTAGTATGAAATGTTGATATAAATCTAGGTACATTTTATGTTATCTTATCCTAACTCTTTTTTCTGTGTCTAAGTCTGGGTACAATAAAAAAGCATGTCCAGTTTGCTAATGGCGTTACGAGCTCCTGTATATGTCTGATGCTGAAATGCAACGTGATGGTACTTTGATGATTGGCGGGGGAGGGAAGTCGGAAATCAATGGAAAACCTGTAGAAAATAGTACATACCTCTCTAAGTAAAGTCTTCTCTGCGATAAAAATCGTATCCTTTTCTTGCAAAAAATCTCTTAATTGTTGCTTTCCTCTGATTTTTCCCTTAAATTTGTTAGTGACTTACTAAATTTAATACAGGAGGAACGAGTATGGGACAACAGACTTTTGAATTTTTGCTATTGGCAATGTCCGCACTTGCGGTGATTGTATTTGTAGCCCTCTATTATGTACGTGCCGGTTATGGTATGTTCCACACCCCGAAATGGGGACTTTCAGTGAACAATAAATTAGGTTGGGTACTGATGGAAGCGCCTGTATTCCTTGTAATGCTTTATCTGTGGTGGAACAGCAGCGTGCGTTTTGATGCCGCTCCTTTCCTCTTTTTTCTTCTTTTTGAATTACATTATTTCCAGCGCTCTTTTATCTTCCCTTTCCTGATGAAAGGAAAGAGCCGGATGCCCCTTGCCATTATGTTGATGGGAGTGGTCTTTAATGTCCTGAACGGACTGATGCAGGGCGAATGGTTGTTCTATTCTGGCTCCGGAAGGACTCTATACAGATGCCTGGCTCAGTACTTCTTCTTTTTGGCTTGGGGTTATTTTGTTCTTTATAGGGATGGGCATTAATCTACATTCCGACAGTGTGATCCGCCATTTACGTAAACCGGGCGATACACGCCATTATTTGCCGCAGAAGGGAATGTACCGATATGTCACTTCGGGCAACTATTTTGGCGAGTTGGTGGAATGGATAGGGTTTGCCGTACTCACTTGTTCGCCCGCTGCATGGGTGTTTGTGCTGTGGACGTTTGCTAATCTGGCTCCACGTGCCAATTCCATCCGTAACCGTTATCGGGAAGAGTTTGGTAAGGATGCGGTAGGAAAAAAGAAAAGAATGATTCCTTTTATTTATTGAATTTGAATAGTATATCGTTTCTGTTTCAGGAAATGATGAAAGCGAAACATAACATATGAATGATGAACTCTAAATTATTTACTCCCGCTTCTATCGGACCGCTGACTTTGCGTAACCGTACGATTCGTTCGGCTGCTTTTGAGAGTATGTGTCCGGGCAATGCTCCGTCCCGGCAATTGAAGGATTATCACTGCTCGGTGGCGGCAGGTGGAGTGGGAATGACTACTATTGCTTATGCAGCAGTTACACAGAGTGGCCTTTCTTTCGACAGGCAATTGTGGATGCGCCCTGAAATTATACCGGGATTAAGGGAAATAACCGATGCGGTTCATAAAGAAGGGGCTGCCGTAAGCATTCAGTTGGGACATTGTGGAAATATGTCGCACAAAAGTATTTGTGGGGTAACACCCATAGGAGCTTCTTCCGGTTTTAATCTTTATTCGCCTACTTTCGTGCGTGGCTTGCGCAAGGAGGAACTGCCGCAGATGGCAAAGGCATACGGTCAGTCGGTCAACTGGGCGCGTGAGGCCGGATTTGACGCGGTGGAGATACATGCGGGGCATGGCTATCTTATCAGTCAGTTTCTTTCACCTTACACCAATCATCGTAAAGACGAGTTCGGCGGCTCGTTGGAGAATCGTATGCGCTTTATGGATATGGTGATGGAGGAAGTGATGCGTGCCGCAGGGAATGACATGGCCGTTCTGGTAAAAACCAATATGCGTGACGGTTTTAAAGGAGGAATGGAAATAGATGAAGCTGTGCAGGTAGCGAAACGGTTGGTACAGGACGGGGCTCATGCGTTGGTGCTGAGTGGAGGTTTTGTAAGCAAAGCGCCTATGTATGTCATGCGGGGAGCGATGCCTATAAAAAGTATGACACATTATATGAACTGTTGGTGGCTGAAATATGGGGTGCGTATGGTAGGCAAATGGATGATTCCGACAGTACCTTTCAAAGAGGCTTATTTTTTGGAAGATGCATTGAGATTCAGAACAGAAATAAAGGAAATTCCGTTAGTATATGTGGGAGGGCTGGTATCTCGTAGAAAGATAGATGAGGTATTGGATGATGGTTTTGAATTTGTACAGATGGGAAGGGCGTTGCTGAATGAACCTGGTTTTGTGAATCGGTTGCGCACTGAAGAAAAGGCGCGTTGCAATTGCGGTCATAGTAATTATTGCATTGCGAGAATGTACACTATTGATATGGCATGCCACAAACATTTGGAAGAGAAATTGCCCCTTTGCTTGGAACGTGAAATAGAAAAATTAGAGAACCAATGAGTAAATTAGCCATAATAACCGGTGCCGATGGAGGAATGGGAACCGAAATAACCCGTGCGGTAGCACAGGCCGGTTATCATGTAATTATGTTGTGCTACACTCTTTTCAAAGGAGAGGAGCGTAAGAACCAGTTGATTTTGGAAACAGGCAATAAAGAGATAGAAGTCAGACAGGTTGACCTTTCTTCTATGGCTTCTGTGACTAATATCGCAGAAGATTTGTTGGGGCGTGGAAAACATATCGACTTACTGATGAACAATGCGGGAACCATGAGTTCCGGAGGTTTGATTACAACGGAGGATGGTTTGGAATATACGGTAGCCGTGAACTATGTGGCCCCTTTTTTACTGACCTTGAAATTATTACCTCTGATGGGGCAGGGAACCCGGATTGTGAACATGGTTTCTTGTACGTATTCCATAGGGAAGATTACTCCTGAATTTTTTGTTCGTGGAAAGAGAGGAAGTTTTTGGCGTATCCCTGTTTACAGCAATACAAAGTTGGCTTTGTGGCTTTTTACCCGTGAACTTTCTGAAAGGCTGAAAGCAGAGGGAATCACCGTCAATGCTGCCGATCCCGGTATTGTTTCTACCAATATCATCCGTATGGATATGTGGTTTGATCCGTTGACCGACATACTGTTCCGTCCTTGTATCCGTACTCCGAAGCAAGGAGCTGCGACAGCTGTCAGTTTGCTTTTGGATGAGCGATGGAAAGAAGTTACAGGACAGATGTTTGCTTCTTGCAAGCCTAAAAAAGTAAAGGATAAGTTTATGAATCATCCGCAGGCAAGACAGCTTTGGGCGGATACGAAAGCATATTTGGAGAAACTGAAATTGGAAGAGCCAATTGGCTGAGAATTCCTTTAAATACATAAAAGCCGTATCGTTACTCAAAAGTAGAGTGGATACGCTTTTATGGTCGGTGAAGAGTGTCTGGTTTCGGATTGCAGTGTAGTTGAGGTTATTCTTTCTTGGCTGCTTGTTCTGCCAGCATCTGTTCACGGCTTTTACTTTGGGTTACAATATAAACTCCCGTGAATACCAGTGCCACAGCTATTCCTTTGGCAACACCGAAGTTCCCATTCCTAACAAGATAGAGACACTGGTTCCTACAATAGGCTGCACATAGTTGTACATACTGATGACAGTAGGGCGCAATGTTTTCTGTCCGATCATCATCAGAATATAGGCAAGGAATGTTCCACCTACAATGACATAGGCTACACAGGCCCATGTGGAAGTGGAAATTTCGTGAAAATGTATGGTCGAGACCTCATGATAGGAAAATGGAATAAAGCAGATGGCTGCATAGGTAAACATCCATTTCATTAAAGTAAATATGTTGTATCTGCTGATCAGTCCTTTGAAAATAGCCAGATAGAATGAGAAACTGATTTGTGCCAACAGGCAAAGCAAATCTCCCGGAATACTTCCGCCTTTTCCATCTGTTGAGCCCTGGCTGCTCAGTATGAGTGTTAAAGCTCCGATGGAACCTAGAAAAATGCCAATCACTTTTTTCCCTGTAACCGGTTCTTTCAGATAAATGGCAGCGACAATCATAGTGGCGATAGGGGCTGTGGTTGTTACAATGGAAGCATCGATGGGGGAAGTCAGTGATAGTCCGAAAGTAAAACATCCCTGATTCAGGACGATACCCAACAATCCTGCAAAGAACAACATCATCAAGTCGTGCGGATTTACTTGTTCTTTAGGAGCGAAAATAGAAGCTATCCAAAAACAGATAGCACCTCCTGTCATTCGAAATGTAGCGAGGGAAAGGCCTGAAATACCGTTTTCTAACGCCGTTTTACCAATTGGGGACATTAATCCCCACATTATGGCAGCGCTAGCAATGCCAAATGTCCTTTGTACTTTTGAATAGCCATTCTTTTTACCTTAAATAACAGTGCAAATGTAGGAGGTTTTTTTTATATTTTCTATCTTTGCTTACAAGTAAATCTATCAAAAATGAAAAAACAAGCTGATTATATAAAACGTATCGAGATAAAGCGGCTTTGGGGCCGTAAAGATATCTCATGGGAACTGCGTCCGGATGTCAATATTCTGAGCGGAGTGAATGGTATCGGCAAGAGCACTATCCTGAACAGATCTGTGAATAGCCTGACGGCTTTGGAAGGTGGAGCATTGAGTAACGGTTCGGCTCCCGGGGTACATTTTGTCTTCTCTCCGGAAGATGCTACCCAGATACACTTTGATGTAATCCGTAGTTTTGACCGTCCGTTGATTCATTCGGAACTTCTCGAAAAGATGGCGGATAAGAATGTTAAGACAGAATTGGATTGGCAACTTTATCAGTTGCAACGGCGTTATCTGGATTATCAGGTAAATATCGGTAACCGCATCATCGAGTGCCTTACCTCCGGTGGTCCTGACGGTCAGCTTCGTGCCGCCGAGATGTCTTACCCCAAGACAAAATTCCAGAATCTGATGGATGACTTGTTTGGTGAGACCGGTAAGAAAATCATTCGTAAAAGCAATGAGATTTTGTTTGAACAGGATGGAGATATACTTTATCCTTATCAACTGTCTTCCGGCGAGAAGCAGATTTTGGTTATTTTGCTGACGGTTCTGGTGCAAGACAATCGCCGCGGGGTCTTGTTTATGGATGAGCCTGAAGTATCCTTGCATGTGGAATGGCAGCAACGCCTTATTTCATTGATACGGCAATTGAATCCTAATGTACAGATTGTATTGACAACTCATTCGCCTGCTGTGATTATGGATGGCTGGCTGGATGCAGTGACCGAGGTGAGTGATATTACAAAATAAACAATTTCTAACGACGATACTATGGGAAAAAGATTGTCCGAGAATCTGTCCTCCTTATATATTGGTGCGGCCAACAAATTGAAGCCTAAATGTTCGCGACGCAAGATTATTGCATACGTTGAGAGTTATGATGATATTTCATTCTGGCGTACCTTGTTAGGTGAATACGAAAATGAAACTCGTTATTTCGAAGTGATGCTTCCTTCGAAAACCACTTTGGCTAAAGGTAAGAAGTCTGTGCTGATGAATGAACTGGGACCTCGGTTGGGACAAAATATGATAGCTTGTGTAGATAGTGATTATGATTATCTGTTGCAGGGTGCTACCCATACCTCACGTTATATAATAAATAACAAATATGTTTTTCATACCTATGCATATGCTATAGAAAACTATCAGTGTTATGCTGAAGCATTGCATGAGGTTTGTGTCATGGCAACGTTGAATGATCATCCATTGGTGGATTTTGTCGCTTTTATGCGTATGTATTCTCAAATAGCTTATCCGTTGTTCATCTGGTCGGTGTGGTTTTATAGAAAACATAATCTTTCCGAATTCTCTTTGCTTGATTTCTGTTCGTATGTAAAATTAGATAGGATCAGTGTCTATCATCTTGAACGGAGTTTAGAGAGTATGAGCCGCAGGGTGAGGCGTAAATTATTGGAACTGGAACGCCGCCATCCGAAAGCCTTGGAGGAAATAGAGGCGATGAAGGGGGAATTTGCCAAATTGGGAGTGAATGAGGACAATACCTATATGTTTATTCAAGGACATCACATTATGGATAGTGTAGTGATGAGATTGTTAGTACCTGTCTGCAATGTGTTACGCCGTGAACGTGAAACGGAGATTAAAGAACTGGCAGAGCATAATATGCAGTTTCATAATGAACTGACCAGCTATCAGCGCCGGCAGTTGGGAGTAGACATTGTACTCCGCAAACATACCAGCTATAAGTTATCACCTCTTTATAAAAAATTGGAAGCAGATATAGAACGTTTCTTGAAACATATCTGAATCGGTTATTTCTTATGGGAGGCAAGTGCTTTGGCTATGAAATGATCTAGTGAGAATTTACCCGGTCCTGCTATATACAATAATATGAATACTACCAGATAAATAAAGGCTAATTCTTTAACGGCGAAAGGATCAGAACCATGAACAACAAAGAATGCGATACACATGGTGAAGATCATCGGAATCATTGTCAAGCGATAAAGGAATCCGAAAATGAAAGCATCGAACAAACCATTTCACCAAAAATAGCCAGTACCAGTGAAAGTTGGCTTCCTATTCCTAAAGGATCGGGAAAACTGCCGGACATGACATCGTAGTTGGCCCATTTCTGTACACCGTGCGACATGAGTAAAACACCAAACAGGATTCGTAAAGCTAATATCAGAAGTGACATAGCAGTGCCATCGGGCTTGGATGGAAATAAGAATTTATAAATGACTGACATAATACGTTTTTATTTTTTTTGTTTATACTATAATTTATATAAAGTAACAAAAGGGTGAAAATGTTCAAATCATTCACTGTTTGTTTCTTTGGAGATGGTTGATTCGCTCATATTAATTTTTTATTGTAGAAAAACTCTTGAAACGAATGTCAGGACTTCGTGCAAAAGGAATAAAAAAAGAACAATTATAATAAATATTAGTTCTATATGGTATAATGTTTGTCGTACCTTAGGTAACGATAAAAGCTAACATACGAATAATATGAAAACAATTAAATGTATTGGAGTGCTGACATCCGGAGGGGATGCTTCTGGCATGAATGCCGCTATCCGTGCGGTAACCCGGAGTGCAATTTGTAACGGATTTAAAGTGAAGGGTATTTATAGAGGATATGAAGGGCTGATTAATGGAGAAGTGAAGGAACTGACCACCCAGGATGTGAGCAGTGTTATTCAACGTGGAGGAACGATGTTGAAGACAGCCCGTTCTGCTGAATTCCAAACAGTAGAAGGACGCAAGAAAGCATACGATACTATGCAGCGAGAAGGAATTGATGCTTTGGTGATTATAGGTGGAAATGGTTCTATTACAGGAGCCGGATTTTGCGGAAGAATATGATGTGCCTTGTATCGGGTTACCTGGTACAATAGATAATGATCTTTATGGTACTGACTTTACCATAGGTTACGATACGGCTTTAAATACGATTGTGGAATGTGTGGATAAAATCCGTGATACGGCAACCTCTCACGACCGTATATTCTTTGTGGAAGTGATGGGACGTGATGCCGGTTTTCTGGCTCAAAACAGTGCCATTGCTTCTGGTGCTGAGGCAGCGATTATTCCTGAAGATCGTACGGATGTGGATCAATTGGAGAAATTTATCGGGCGCGGTTTTCGTAAGACAAAGAATAGCAGTATTGTTATTGTTTCCGAGAGTCCGAAAGACGGAGGTGCCATGCATTATGCAGAGCGTGTCAAGAAAGAATATCCTCAATATGATGTGCGTGTTACCATTTTAGGGCATTTGCAACGTGGAGGTTCGCCTAGTGCTTATGACCGTATTCTTGCCAGCCGTCTGGGGGCGGGAGCTATTGATGCCATATTGGAAGGGCAGCGCAACGTGATGATTGGCATTCATAACGATGAGGTGGTATATGTACCTTTTTCTGAGGCAATTAAAAAAAGACAAGCCCCTTGATAAATCGCTTATCAAGGTGCTTGATGAATTATCTATTTAATGAAAATAATCATGAAAGGAGAAGCGGAAGTAATTCTTCTGCTTTTTCTATGATATGTGCCGGATGTAAGGCTTCCAATTCTGTGCGCGGCCGGAATCCCCATGCCACACCTATAGCTGTTACTCCGGCATGATGCGCTGTTTGCATATCTACATTAGAATCACCTACATAAAGTATATCTTCCTGTTTGACTCCTGCTTTTGTCATGATTTCGTTTATGATGGATGGATCGGGTTTTGCGGGGATACCTTCGCGTTGTCCCAGTACTTCCACAAAGTTTATTTCTGGAAAATAGTGTGCTATTAACTTTCGGGTAGCTGCTTGGTATTTATTGGAGGCGACCGCTATCATGATCCTTGCTGTTGCAGTGTTTTTAATAATTCGGAGATACCGGGATAAGGGCGGCTTAAATCGGCATTGTGCTCATCATAATAAGGGATGAATTGTGAACGTATCTTTAATACATTCTCTTCCGTACGTTCCCCTTCAGGCAGAGCACGCTCAAATAATTTATTGATTCCGTTTCCTACAAAAAAGCGGTATGCTTCCGTTTCATGTGTAGGATAGCCATAATATTGTAAGGCTTGGTTGGTGGCGGCAGCCAGGTCGGCAATGGTGTTCAGTAATGTGCCGTCCAGGTCGAATATTACAAGTTTCTTCATATTTGTACTTCTTTTATCGGTGCAAAGTTACTATTTTTGTATGCAAACTAATAATAATGCTTATGAACTTTCTAGAATTAGTGAAGGCGCGCTATTCTGCACGCAAATATGCCAATCGTCCTGTTGAGGCTGAAAAGTTGGATTATACATGGAATGTGTACGTTTTGCACCATCTGCAGTTAATTTTCAACCATGGCGTTTCCGTATTGTTACAGATGAGGCCGTACTGAAAGCGTTGTATTCATGTTATAAACGGGAATGGCTTGCTACGGCTCCTTGTATCATAGTGGCTTGTGTGGATCATAATGAGTCTTGGCATCGCCGTGCCGATAATAAGGATCATGCTGATATTGATATTGCTATTGCAGTAGAACATCTTTGTCTGGCTGCTGCCGAACAAGGACTGGGTACTTGTTGGGTTTGTAATTTTGATGCTCCGCAATGCAGTGAGGTTTTGGGACTGCCGGAAAATTTGGAACCGGCCGTTTTGATTCCGGTCGGTTATGCGGAGGATGAACCTACAGAAAAGAAGCGGAAACCATTAAATGAAATCCTTCTTTAAAAAATCACAAAACCACCTTTCGGAGTGTCATCGGGCAGGTAGATTCAATTTCCTTTTACAGTGGATGAAGGTACTGTTAATTTCTTGACTGATGACTGTTCGGATTTTAAGCACTATTTATTTAGACTTCTTCTTATTTTCTGATAATTTTGCATATTTTGTATTCCATTTATGATAGAAGTAAAGCCGAAATGGCTAAATTTGAGCACTTTTTAGGCTTTGAATAACCTATGAGTGTAGTAAGTACTATTAATAACACTGAAAATTATGGAGAACATAGGAGTTGGATTGATGTTGATGGTGGTCGGTATGGCGACCGTCTTTGTCATTCTCCTCATCGTTATCTATCTAAGCAAGTACCTTATTACTGTTGTCAACAAAAGTGGCCCCCGAAGAGACCCCAAAAAGCACCTGCTGTAGCACCTACGGCAGATACTGGTGCTATGGATGCTATTAAGGCGGCAGTTGAGATTTTGACAGCAGGTAAAGGTCAGGTGATAAAGATTGAGAAGTTATAATCCAAAAAAAGAAAAACACATTTATCAAAAATGGAAAGAGAAGTAAAATTTAGTCTGGTCTTCCGCGATATGTGGCAGAGTGCGGGTAAGTACGTGCCTCGTGTAGACCAGTTGGTTAAGGTTGCCCCGGCTATTATTGAAATGGGCTGTTTCGCCCGTGTGGAAACAAATGGTGGTGGTTTTGAACAGGTAAATTTATTGTTTGGTGAAAATCCGAATAGAGCTGTGCGCGAGTGGACGAAACCCTTCCACGAAGCAGGCATCCAGACTCATATGCTGGACCGTGCGCTGAACGGTCTCCGCATGAGTCCCGTCCCGGCAGATGTCCGTAAATTATTCTATAAGGTTAAACATGCGCAAGGAACAGATATTACCCGTACTTCTGCGGATTGAATGATGTCCGCAATATTATCCCTTCTATCGGCTATGCTCACGAAGCCGGAATGATTTCACAATGTTCGCTCTGTATCACTTTTTCTCCGATACATACTGTGGAATATTATGTGAATATGGCCAGGCAGCTTATAGAAGCCGGAGCCGATGAAATCTGTATTAAAGATATGGCCGGCATCGGACGTCCCGTTTCATTGGGAAAGATTGTTGCCGGAATCAAGAAGATTAAAAATATTCCTATACAGTATCACTCTCATGCGGGGCCCGGATTCAATATGGCTTCTATTTTGGAAGTATGCCAGGCTGGTTGCGACTATATTGATGTAGGTATGGAACCATTGTCATGGGGAACCGGCCATGCTGATTTGATTAGTGTGCAAGCCATGTTGAAAGATGCCGGATTTAAAGTGCCCGAAATTAATATGGAAGCGTATATGAAAGTGCGTTCCATGATTCAGGAGTTTATGGATGATTTCCTTGGTTTATATATCAGTCCCAAAAACCGTCTGATGAATTCTTTACTGATTGCTCCGGGATTGCCGGGCGGCATGATGGGAAGTTTGATGGCCGATCTTGAAACGAATCTGGAATCTATCAACAAGTACAAGGCAAAACGTAACCTGCCGTTTATGACTCAGGATGAATTGTTGATCAAGCTGTTCAATGAAGTTGCTTACGTATGGCCGCGTGTGGGTTATCCTCCTTTGGTTACTCCGTTCAGCCAGTATGTGAAGAACCTTGCCATGATGAATGTAATGGCTATGGAGAAAGGTAAGGAACGTTGGGGAATGATTGCCGATGATATTTGGGATATGATTTTGGGTAAAGCGGGACGTTTACCGGGTAAACTGGCCCCTGAAATTATTGAAAAGGCAGAACGTGAAGGCCGCAAGTTCTTTGATGGCAATCCGCAGGACAATTATCCCGACCAGTTGGAAAAATATCGCAAGATGATGCTTGAAAAACAATGGGATAAAGGACAGGATGACGAAGAACTGTTTGAGTATGCCATGCATCCGGCCCAGTATGAAGCTTATAAGAGCGGGAAGGCAAAAGAAGACTTCTTGGCAGATGTGAAGAAACGTCGTGAGGAGAAAGCGAATGCCACTACTCCTGTCGAAGCTGAAAACAAGACCAAGGTATTGACGGTGGATGTGAACGGGCAACCTTATCGCGTTACAGTGGCATATGGTGCTGTAGATCCTGCTACGCTGACAGCTCCTTCGGGTGCAGTTCCTGCACAAGCTGCTCCTGCTCCAGTAGGGGAAGGGAAAGATGTGCTTTCTCCGTTGGAAGGTAAATTCTTCCTAGTAAAGAATGCCCAGGAAACTCCGAAGAAGGTGGGTGAAAAGGTTAATAAAGGTGATGTGATTTGTTACGTCGAAGCAATGAAGACCTATAATGCGATTCGTGCGGAATATGACGGTACTATAACTGCTATTTGCGCTAGTTCGGGTGACACGGTTTCAGAGGATGACGTATTAATGAAAATAGTATAATGGAAGATATATTTGAAAGACTTTATGATATGACTGCTTTCAGCAATATTATTGCTGAGCGCAATTCTTGATAATGTATGCCATTGCGTTCATCTTACTTTACTTGGGGATCAAGAAAAAGTACGAACCGCTGCTGCTGATTCCGATAGCTTTCGGAGTGTTGCTGGCTAACTTTCCCGGTGGTGAGATGGGGGTTGTCCAGGCCGATGAGAACGGCATGGTAATGGTGAATGGAGCACTGAAGAACATCTGGGAAATGCCGTTGCACGAAATTGCGCACGACTTGGGCCTGATGAACTTTATCTACTACATGTTGATTAAGACCGGTTTTCTTCCGCCTATCATTTTATGGGGGTAGGTGCTTTGACAGACTTTGGTCCGATGTTGCGTAATTTGCGGCTTTCTATTTTCGGAGCTGCTGCACAGTTGGGTATTTTCACAGTATTGTTGGTAGCTATCTTGATGGGGTTCACTCCGAAAGAGGCGGCTTCATTGGGTATTATTGGTGGAGCAGACGGTCCTACCGCTATCTTTACCACTATTAAACTGGCTCCCCATTTGCTAGGGCCGATTGCTATTGCCGCTTATTCGTATATGGCTCTGGTACCCGTTATCATTCCGTTGGTTGTGAAAATCTGGTGTACGAAGAAAGAATTGAGTATCAATATGAAGGAACAGGAAAAGAAATATCCTTCTTCGGTAGAAATCAAGAATCTTCGTGTGCTGAAGATTGTATTTCCGATTGTAGTGACTACGGTGGTCGCTCTGTTTGTGCCAAGTGCAGTGCCTTTGATTGGTATGTTGATGTTTGGTAACTTGATTAAGGAAATAGGTAGTGATACTTCACGTTTGTTTGATGCAGCTTCAAATAGTATCATGAATGCGGCAACTATCTTCTTGGGGTTGTCAGTTGGTGCGACAATGACTACGGAGGCATTTTTGAATTGGACTACTATCGGTATTGTGATAGGTGGTTTCTTGGCGTTTGCCTTGTCTATTTCCGGTGGTATCTTGTTTGTGAAGTTGGTGAATCTTTTCACTAAGAAGAAGATCAATCCACTGATTGGGGCTACAGGTTTGAGTGCTGTGCCCATGGCCAGCCGTGTGGCTAATGAAATTGCTTTGAAGTATGACCCCAAAAATCATGTGCTTCAATATTGTATGGCAAGTAACATTTCAGGAGTTATCGGTTCTGCCGTGGCTGCTGGTGTGCTGATTTCATTCCTACAATAAAAATCATCGTATTTAAATTGTTCGGGCACGAATTATACGGAAATTACAGGTGTTTTAGACAATACTGTAAGATCTGTATAGTTCGTGTCTTTTATTCTTTTTCTGTATCGTTCTCCTGGCTAAAACAAATAGAATAGGCCCTCTCCTCACGAAGAAAGCCTATCGTTAGATTAATGTTTAATATAAGAGAGAGTTTTATAGTCCTAACAGTTCATTGAACTTCTCTGCTGTCTTGGGATCTGACGGACGGGTCATATTGGCAGAGATGATTTTGCCATCCCGATCCAGCAGGATAAAACGGGGAATGCCGTTGATGAGGTAAGCATCCATAAAGGTCCTGTCTGTTCCCATGTGTAACTGGATCCCTTTCAGTTGATCCTTTGTTACCATGTTCTCCCATGCCTTTTTGTTCTTGTCGCATGACAGGCTGACAAAATGAATATCCTTTCCTGCATATTTCTCTTCCAATTCCTTTAACGCAGGAAGTTCTCCACGGCAAGGGCCACACCAGGTAGCCCACACGTCAATATAGATATATTTCCCTTTCAAATCTGCCAAAGATACTGTTTTCCCATTTATATCCGGATAGGAGAAGCTAGCTGCTGAGGGGATTTGCCTGATCTTAATTTTTCCCACTTGGTACAAAGTGCGTTGAATTTTTCTATTGGACTTTGCATCCTTCACATGTTTGCGGAATAGGACGATCAGCCCGTCTGCTTCATCCAGTCCGTTATTGTCTACAAAGTTATAAACAAATTGGTCAATCAGAAATTCTGCAACCTTTTCATCTTGTATGGTTGCATCTACGTAGTTTACACTTTGTTCTGTAGAATTGGATGCAACTGTTTTTCCTTTAGTTACTAAAGGCGCTGATAGCATCGGGAAGAAAAGCCTTATATTCTTTAGAGCTAATAAACCGGCATTGATCGGAGTAATAGCTTCCAGTTTTTCATAATATGCTTTGGAAGGAATATAGTTGTCATCCTTTCCAAAATGAGGATGATACAAAGCGTATTTGGAGAAATAATAATACGTATAGAATTGCAAACGTATTTTTTCCTGTGTAGTGAAATCGGCTGGAAGTTTTGCGGCTTCCAATACTTGGCAATTGGCTGCGTACAGGCTGTCCCCTTTGTGTATGAGGGCGGCCTCTTGCATTTTCATATCGGGCATACCGAGTGATTGGAGCTCTTTGCTTCCCAGATAGGTGTTGATAGCGGCACCTGCTCCTTCAAAGGTTGTGTTTCTCCACATGTTGTCACTGTCGAATGACAAGGTAAGGTCTTGATTGGGATCCAGATAAAGAGTACGGCGTCCGCGTGTGTATTGCATGGTTACATATTGCGGAGTGAATCCTGTGATTTCTATGTTGCCGTTTCCAGCGGCATCAATCGCCACTTCTTTTTGTTCGCCACTTTGGCTGAAAGTCAATCTCACTTTGACCTTCTCATTGGGATTGGTGACCTTAAAAGTGAGCTTTGCAGCTTCTGTAGCGGTAAAGGTACTCAGCGCAAGGCCAAGTACCATGATGGATTTTAGAGTTCTCATCTTATTTTTTTCTTTTAGGTTTCATTTTCAATGCATCGGGACGCATGTTATAGACTTTTTTTCCGTATGCGGGTTCTGTGCTGAGGCAGGCAGGATGGGGGCTTTGCCGTTCAGTTTGCGAAGCACCATTTCCAAGGCGGCTGCATATTCCTGATGGATGAAAGCATCATCTCTGTCTGTTTGGTTATAAGCAATGTATTGCAGATAGCCTACACATTTGTTGAACCAGAATTCGGGAAGTTCCTCTGCCTTGTATCCCAAACGGGCGATAAATTTCAGTCTACTGATTAACTCTTGCTGATTGACTGTGGTGTCTGCAATCATCGCATCAATCTGGGTAGCTGCCGCTTCATACTTTTGTTCCCGGATATCATTATTGATACGGATCATTTTCAGATTGAAATCTTTTCCTTCATAGTTGCATAAGGCTTCAATTTCCGCCAATTCGCCGTATGAAGTTTCTTTTGCCAATTTAGCGTCAACAGCTTTTTGCCGAAACGCTGGCAGAAATCCGCATAATTGTCTGATACTTGCTTCAGGTACGGTTCATGCCATTGATCGTGTTTACATATGCTTCCCATACATCCGGATCAGTCAGTTTGGCGCCTCCTTTTATTAATTCGTCAAAAGCGGCCTGTACATTATTGCGTGCATAGACTGAATAGTGATAATTGATGTAATCAATTAAAAAAGCACGCTCCCTGTTTCCTTTGGTATATTGGTCTTGCAGGTAAAAAGAACGTTTGGTAGGAACGGTTGCGTCTTTTCCTGTCTGAATAAACTGTTCGGGAGTCTGACGGCTACTGCTGCGATGAACAATTTCTTCGGTAGCAGGATCTATGAATGCATAGGTGGGATAACTGCGTACACCGTATTTCTTGGCTAATGTAATTCCTTCACCTTCTTCAGCATCAATTTTGAGGTTGATGAAAGTTTGGTTATAGTAGTAACCCACTGTAGGCAAAGAGAATACGGTTTGTGCCATATTCAGGCAAGGTCCGCACCATTGTATAGAAATCAATGAATATCAGTTTATTTTCTGCTTTGGCCTTGGCTACGGCTTCTGCCCAAGTAGTGCCGTGCAGGAAATTGATTCCTGCATTCTGGGCATTTAAGTGAATCGCATAGATACATGCGAAAATGAGTAAGATATATTTTTTCATGTCTTTGATTTTAATATGTTAATAACCAGGGTTTTGTTTACATTCCAGATTAGAACTGATTTCTGATGACGGAATGGCATCGATACGGCGGTCTATGATGCGTTGGTAATAATTGTCTCCTTGTGCTTCCGATTTTTCATATTCTTTTTCCAAAGCTTCTCTTAACGTCTTGTTCAAAGCAAGCAGACGGGTGAAATCGGGTTTCTCTGTGTATCCTGCAAAACGGATCATGCAAACCATTCATGCCAGTTCTCGAAAGACAATTCCAGCATCCATTCGTTGAATATGGCGGTTTCCAGTTCTTCGTTATTGGCTGGAAGAATTATTTCGGCTCCTGCTCTTTCGCGTAGTTTACGGATCGGTGCGTAGGCTTCGGATATAGAGGATCCTGAACGATACAAGGCTTCGGCTTTAATCAGGTAGAGTTCGGAAACACGACTGAAGATGACAGGCATGTCATTGGCATCATTCAGCAGCTTCTTTACCGATTTCAGGTTGTAGGCTACCGCAGAACTGCGGCTGTCCATCAGGCTGTCTACTTTAGAGAAGATGGCATCGGCGCGAGGATCATCCCCCATCAGTTCCACATACTCATTGGTGGGCCCCCAGTAACCTTGTTTTTTCGTGGGGCTGTTACCGTAACATTGCTGACGGGTTGAAGTGTTGGTGGCATCTTTTTGGTCGAATACACGAGCGAATAGAATCTCTTTGGTTGTTGAAAACTTATCAAAAACGTCACCATAGTTTGCTTCCGGCAATGGAGAATTTGTATCAATTGCATCATTAACTGCTGCTACCGCTTCTGTGTATTTTCCTGCATACAGCAATACTCTTGCCTTTAATGCCTTGGCTGCTTCTTTAGAAGCTTGTGAAAGCTTTTTCCAATCAGGAGCTTTTTTCAATAGCTATTTCCAGTTGATCCAGAATATATTGATAAGAATCGGCTACGGAGCTACGTGCCTTTAAAGCATTGGATACGGATGGAGCTTCATTACGCATGACAACTCCATATTCACTATTCATATCCCAAAATTCGCAGTAACGAACCAGGATATTGAAGTAGGCCAAAGCGCGTAAATAGGCTATTTCACCTAACACTTCGGCTCTACGGTTTCCGGAGAACTCTCCGTCACTCATGCGGTTACAGGCTGTTTCCAGGAAGTTGGCGTTTTTGATTACAGCGTAATCTGCATCCCATTCCGTTGCATCACTGAATGATAGGGTAGGCAACATTCGTTCGGAGTAGTAAACGGCATTACCGGCGCTGACAATTTCTTGACGCCACATGGTCCCGGCTTTGAAGGAACCACTTACTGTAGGAAATATGACATTGAATCCATTTCCGGGCAAGGAGTAATAGATTCCGTTTAAGGCTAACTCTACAGCAGCGGGTGTTGTGATGGCACCGTCTAAATCTGCTTCGAATTCGGGCTTTTGGTCCAAGACATCTACCAACTGGCACGAGGAAACGCCCATTGTAAGTAAAGCTAAGAATATATATTTTTTCATTCGATTATATCATTAAATTGATTATAAGTTAATTTTTAAACCAGCCGAGAAAGAGCGGAAACCCGGATAAGTGGAGGTTTCATAGTTACCGCCATAGTTGCTGTTACTGTTTACGGTAGCAGGGTCTGTTCCCGGATAAGAGGTGAGCGTGAACAAATTGGTAGCCGAGACAAATAGTTGTCCTTTAATTACTTTGTTTAAAGGTAAATTATAAGTCAGACGCACTTCCTGCAAACGGAAGAAGGAGGCATTAAACAATTCATGATCGGTTAGTCTAGGTACACCGTCACCTATATACAAGGCCGGGTATTTGGCATCTTTGTTGGTGTCAGACCATCTGTCATTCAATCCATAGTCAATCAAACCGGTTAATTGTCCGGGTAGATTCTGCAATGTTTTGTTATAAATCTTCAAACCACCGATCTGATATCCGAAGTTGGCGAACAGGCTGAATTGTTTATAAGATAAATTGGCAGTCAGACCGCCGAACAGATCCGGAATCCGGATTACCGATAATAACACGGTCATTGTAGTTGATGATTCCATCTCCATTTAAATCCTTAATTTCCAAATGTCCCGGTTTTAATGAGTTACCATCGTAATAACTTTGTCCCTTTGATTTAGCATAGGCATTCAATTCATCTATTCTGGCTTGATCTTGTATGATCCCGGCATATTCATAACCATGGAAAGCTCCCATTGGATAGCCTACAGCCAATACTTGGTCGGCATAGCTGCCTTGAACTACTACATCCATAGCTGATTGTGCTCTACCTTCTTCAACCAGTTTGGTGACTTTATTCTTGTTATGTGACATATTCAAGGTCAGGTCCAAGTTCCAGTCTTTAGTAGATAATACACGACCTACCAGGTTTATTTCAATACCGCGGTTGGTCAATGCTCCGATATTACGGTTCATCTGCATAGAGCCACCGGTTGCACTGGGCGGGAAATCAAATGACCAGATCAAGTCTTTGGTATCTTTGATATAGCCGGAGATAGAACCGGTCAGTCGGTAATCGAACAATGCGAAATCAAGACCTAAATCATATTGGGTCGATTTTTCCCAGCGGATGTCGCGGTTACCCACTTGTTTATGTATAATGGCTGACAGATTATTATAACTGGTTGCTTCGTATAAATCACGATTAGAGAAGCTGGTTAAGTTTTGTGTACCGGTAGTACCTACGCTGGCACGTAATTTCAAATCATTAATGAATGTCAGGTTTTTCATGAATTTTTCCTGAGAGATACGCCATGCAATGGCTCCTGAAGGGAAGAAACCATAACGGTTGTTCGAACCAAACATGGATGAACCATCATAACGTCCTGTAAAAGTGAACAGGTAGCGCTCCATTAATTTATAATTGATACGGGCAAATGAAGAGAACAGACCACTTGCATTATATCCGTTACCCCAAGATGAGATGCTTGCGGCACTTCCTAAATTGGTGTAGATATCATTATCCGGATAAGTCTGGCCATTCATTCTTGTACTACGGCTTATACCACGTTCAAAGGAGATACCGGCTACGGCATCCAAAACATGATTCTTGTTGAACTCATAGTTATAATTCAATGTATTGTCGAATACGGTTTTTGAATATTTATAATGATATTCTGACCCACTGGCTTCATTTCTAGTACTTAGAAAACTTGGACTGAATGAATTAGTTTTCAGTAAATTGTAAATTACCCGATAAACTGGAACGGAACCGGAATCCTTTCCAAATATCAACTTCTCCGTATACGGTTCCCATGATGCGGTAAATATTATCATGGTTTTTCTTATAGGTGTTGGCTACCGGGTTGGCTTGACCTGTGGACATATCAAATTCACCGTTATCATTATATATAGGAAGGTCAGGACGGAATCCTTGCGCACTAAATAGTGATGTGTTCGCATTATTTTGGTCTGTATAACTCATATTGGCATTAATACCAAAACGAAGGATAGGCAGCACGTTCATTTCTGTAGACACACGTGCGTTATATCGGCTTAAGTCACCTCCTTTGACCATACCTTGCTGATCGAATACTGATAATGAAATAAGGTATTTAGATACTTTACTGCCTCCGCTTACAGTCAAGTCGGCATTATGGCGGATAGCAGTTTGTTTCACTTCATCAAACCAATTGGTGTTGGCACTGCCTAATGCAGTGGAATTAGGTTCAAGAATTTCCAATGCATATTGGTTGGACGGATCATATACCAAGGTTTCTTTGGCAAAGCGGCGTACTGTTTCTCGCCATTCATCACCATATAAAATACGGAAGTTCTTAATTTGAACATCAGTGGTAACATTGTAGTTGAAGCTGACGGTAGGTTTGGAACCTTCCACTCCTTTTTTAGTGGTAACGATAACTACACCATTTGCGGCGCGAGAACCATAGATAGCAGCCGCAGAAGCGTCTTTTAGTACGTCCATAGACTGGATATCATTGGGCGAAATTGCATCCAGCATACTGGGATCTTCTACAGGAACTCCGTCGATCACATACAAGGGTTCATTGGAACCGGTCAATGACGTGGCGCCCCGCACACGTACACGGACAGTTTCACCCGGAACACCTGTATTTTGGGATACCTGTACACCGGCAGCCAAGTTTTGAAGCATGGAGGTTACATTAGGAGTGTTTAATTGGCTCAATTGTTTTAAACCTACTGAAGCAACAGAACCGGTTAAGTCCTTAATGGAGGAAGTGCCGTAACCTACTACGACAACCTCGTCCAGATTAGTTACTTCACTTTCCATTTTTACATTGAAGACATGTCTGTTACCAATTTTCTCCTTAACCGTCTGCATACCGATAAAGCTGATCATCAGTTCGTCGTTTTTAGTATTTTCGGGATAAGACAACATGAACTGCCCATCCATATTGGCTACAGTACCGAAAGTTGTACCTTGGATAACAATAGAGCTCCGATGACCGGTTCGCCCATATCATCTTTGATCACTCCGGTAATTGTTCTGCGCTTGGCATTTCTGTCAATCGGTAATATGAGTACATAATTGTTCTCTACTAATTCATAGCGCATACCTGCCTGGCTACAAATCACGGAAAGTGCTTGTTCCAGAGGTTCTTTGTTTAATGTAAGTTTCAAAGGTACATTGTTCAATGTTGCATCTTCGTACATGATATGAATGCCTGTTTGCTTTTTAACCATGTTAAGAGCCTCTTTTACACTGATGTTTTCACTTTTGATAGTGACAGTCTTGTCGGCTAGTACGTTTGCAAACATTGCGTTGAATGTGCAGAATATGCACATTAACATTACTAATAGCCTCATTTTTGGAGGTTTAGCTACTAAACGATTCCAAAGTTCGTCTTTTTTCATAAAACTCAAATAACTCATTTAATTTAGAATATTCCTGTTATACAGGGTTTGATTATTTGTTTTTTTACAAATTATAGTTTCTCCTTTTCTCTCAAACTTGACATCGGATACGCGATGAATAATATCTAATGCAAAATCCAAAGGCTTGTTACGGAAAATGATTCCGGTAAACTTCATGGTTTCCAATTCCTTGGATGCTATTTGAATATCTACATTATAGCATCGTGACAGTCGGGCTGTCAGCAAAGGGAATGGCATTGCGTCAAATTCCATAGCACCATCTGTCCATGAAGTATAGAATTCTGTATCTACTTTGCTAACTTTTGATTGTGCAGAAGAGTAATGTTCACCTGGCAGCAGGTAGTATTCACCTGAAGGAGCAGTTACTTTTAGTTTACCTTCAATCAGAGTCACAGATAATTCTTCATCGGGATAAGCCGAGATATTGAAAGTTGTTCCTAATACATAAATAGCATGGTCGTGTGCTTTTATTATGAAAGGACGGGCTGCATCGTGGGTTACCTCAAACATAGCCTCTCCTTCTAAGGTGATTTCACGGGTATCTCCAAACTGAACCGGAAAATCGATATGGGAGTCCGCATTCATTTTTACTTTTGTACCATCAGCCAATACTATTGCATATTCCGAACCTTTTGGCACTATGATCTTATTTTGTAATAGTTCGGTATCCAGTTCTGTTTTATGGGGGTAATCACTTTCTTGAGGGAATATGATTTCTCCATTGTTAATATAACTTCCGTTGATTTCCCGTTGGTTTTCATAGAGGGGAATTACAGATTGGTTTGCTTGTACCCAGGTGGCTTTAGGAGTTTGGGTGTTCTGGGGAAGAGATGATTGCTCGCTTTGGGTAATGGCAGGCGTCAGATTCCGGTTATTAAAATATAAAATGGAAGCAATCCCTATGATAACAGCTATCGCAGCGGCAGATGAATAAATCGCAACCCGATAGCGGATAGAGTGGGGCTGCTTGCAACGTTTTTGAATAGCTTCCCATGAAGCTTCTTTATCAAACTGTTGTAATAAGTTAAGTTGGTTATTGACATGGCGGAGTGAAAGTAACTTCACAAAAATTTTCTTTATGTGAAGCGTCTTCTTCAATCCATTGTTTTAATTCTTTAAATTCCTGTTCATTGAGTTGGTGGGACAGGTATTTTTGAATTAAGGTTTCTGTTTTACTCTTTTGCATAATTGTTGTACTGTTTAACACTAAGTATCACAAATACGCAAAACGGGTGACAAAAATCTGAAGAAAATTATAAATTAAATAAGATTAGGATTTCTATCATATTGAAACGACGCAACATTTTTAATGCGCGTGATAAATGAGTTTTACTGTATTTACGGAAATATGGAGTTCTTCGGCTACTTCTTTGTACTTTTTGTCTTCCAGAACAATCTTGACTAAAACATTGTATTCCTGTTCCGGCAGTTTTTTTAATTCGGCCAGCAACTGGCTTCTTTTTTGCAACAGTTCTTCTTCATCATAAAAGTCATCGATGGGAGAATAAGATTCTTCCTCCAGCTCGTCTAAGGAGAAATAGCGTTCCCGTTGTACTTTGGTCAGTGAGGAAAAACGGACGGCATTGAACAACCAAGCATGTAGGTTGGAGGAAATGGCAGTATGCGAGTTCTTGTCCCAGAAACTGACAAATAGATTCTGCACGATATCTTCTGAAGTTTCCGTAGAGCCTGTGAACTGTACAGAAGTAAGGCATAAGAAGGTAATAAGTATCATAAAGCAGACGAAAGGCTTCTTCTTTGTTTTCAGTAAAGAGGGCTAATATCCTTTCGTCTACTTCATCATATTTATTGTATTTTCTTGCATTATTGTCCATAGATGCCTTTTATGGCACAAAATTAGGAATTTAACCGGCAAAATGTGCGATTTACATCAAATAAAAATGCAAAAAGTACAATGTATATAGAATATCTTCTTTATTTTTCAATTCTGAACCAGTCAGCGTCCGTCCATCCTCCGTCATTGGTTACAATAGCGGGGCGCGTACAGAAGATACCTACCTTGGCTCCTATCCATTTACCTTCTTTTACTTGGAAAGTTTCTCCTAATGGCTGGAATTTCTTGCCGTCCGTACTGTAACTGAGGTTACATTTCACTAACAGGTCGTGACCGCCTTCACTGGCTTTAATCTTGTCTCCTTTTGCGGAAAATTTAGCGCGAAGATAGATTGTGCCGTCTTTTAAGGGAACGGAAGCATTTACTTTTTCAGTACCCCCTCGATCGGCTTTCAGGCATTCCACTTGTGACAGGACGAGTCCGTTGTCTGTGTTTTCAACAACTAATCCGGCATAATCCATTCCCATTACAACCAGTCCCGTACGTTCACCTTTATATTTTTCTGTCGGCTTGAAAGTAAGCTTGGTGGTGGCAGTGAAATTGGGAGCCGGAGTCTTTTGTAGCATCAGATTAGAAACATCCCATAAACTCTTATAATCTTCGGGAACCGGGTAGGAGTATAGACGTACAAATCCTTCTCCTCCGTTGAAATAAGCCCATTTTTCATTGATGTTAGCCTGCCATTGCCATTGAGGAGACAATGTATAACCATCAAACTCGTCACTTTCCTGCGGAGTACAAATAGGATAGTTCTTACCTACATTAGGCTTTTTATAAGTCAGAACAGGTTCGCCACAGCCGTCTCCGTCTTTATCAATACCTATGACGGGCCAATCATCAACCCATTTCATAGGTTGCAGGTGAACCAGGCGTCCGTAAGCACCTACGTCCTGGAAGTGCATGAACCAGTCTTCTCCCGTAGGGGTGTCCACCCAGCCTCCCTGATGAGGTCCGTTGACGGGAGAGTTGCCTTGCGCTAATACTGTTTTCCATTCGTATGGACCGTATACGTTTTTTGAGCGAAGTACGACTTGCCATCCTGTAGGAACGCCGCCTGCCGGATGGAAGATGTAATAGTATCCATTACGTTTATAGAATTTGGGCCCTTCACAAGTCTGATGTGCTTCATGACCATCGAAAATGATACGGGATTGTGTGATAGCTTTACTTGCATCAGCACTTAGCTCACAAATTGTAATTACACTTTTCAGTCCGGCCCGGCTTCCTGCATAAGCGTGAACCAGATATACACGACCGTCATCATCCCATAATGGGGTCGTGTCGATGATGCCCTTTCCAGCTTTCACCAAAACTGGCTCGCTCCAGGGACCTTTCGGATCTTTGGCTTTCACCATGAATACTCCTTGGTCCGGGTCACCCCAGAATATATAGAATTCACCGTTATGGTGGCGGATACTGGGTGCCCATACACGGTTGCCATGTTCAGGACGGACATCGGTAACAGGGGGCAGTGCGTAGGGTACAGCCGCACCTATGATAGTCCAGTTGACAAGGTCTTTGGAGTGTAATATTTGTAAACCGGGCAGACAGTTGAAACTGGATGAGGTCAAATAATAATCGTCTCCTACACGGCAAACGTCCGGATCGGAGTAATCCGCATACAGGACTGGATTTTTGTAGGTCCATTGCCTTGGTCGGCCACCCAGGCTTGGGATACATAATTCTGTGCGGGAGCAGATAAAAAACAGCCTCCTAGCAGACAGAGAGTGATTAGTCGTTTCATGGTTTTAGATTTTTTATTTAATCGTAATTTTGCAAGGATGTTCCAATTCTTTTCTCCATTGGGGAAGATAATTGAACCAGTCTTTCATATCTTTAAATCCGAAACTTTCTTTTTTTGAGGTGAAAGTAACGTAATAGTGGAAATGCTGTTGCCCCGGTGCTTGTAAGGTATATAAGTAGTTTGATCCGTCTTGTACTTCTTTACCGATATATTTAGGAATGAAAGTTCCCATACCTGTTGTTTCCTTCACATAACCTATGGTGTCTGTGACAGGCCAGTCGGTTCCCCAGCTTCCAGTCAGTCCTTTATGGTCGCTCATGTGACCTCCTTCTTTCAGAATCTGTACACCTGCTGCAAAGACTTCCTGTTTAAGCGGACGGTCAAACAGGACATCTACCTTCATGTCCCGATGACCGCCATAGATGGTATATCGATTGATCATGTTCAAATCGTTTCCTTGATATTCCCAACCGATGACTTCTGCTTCGACGATGGCACGTACAGGACCGGAGGCTAGTACACGTTCCGTGCGGTTTACTACTGGTTTTATGTGGGTCGCCTCAGTACCATTCCAACCTTTTAATGCACCTACACCACCACTATTGTAAACACGTAGCGCATCATCTCCGTAGCCGTTGGCACGTTGCGCTTTGGTAGGGTAGAAACAAGTCTCTTTTATTTCCAGTCTTTTATTTACTTTGCTATATGGATCTACCGTCTGTTTTTCGTTGAAATAGATACGATAGGCAACTAATTCACTCTCTATAGCCGGTCCGTGATGGTAAACAAAACTATATACATTCTCGGTTCCTGCCGCTGAAAATCCCGTAATATTGGCGAATTTGTTGTTATGTCCGTAAGCTTTCATTTGGGCATAAGTACGTGCCGGATAGTTTTTTTCACTTTTTTCTGAAGAGAGAATTATACGGAAACTTTTGTTGCTTTTGGCTGGCATATCGATGAGGAAAGCCAGTTCGTCAGCACGTGCGTCACCGTTCAGATCGTCCAGTTGGGACGGAATTTCTTTATTACCTTCCATACAGTGGCGGATTTGATGTTGGAACCTGCTTTCAGGTTATTTAAATCTATCACTATCGGTTCGTCAGTCTTATTTTGAGTCCATTCATTGCTGACTTCTACGGTCAGTGTCTTTTCGCCTTTTTGTGCAAAAGAGTTGGTAAGCATCCTGCTAATAATGTGAGGACAATAATTGAGCGCTTTTTCATAATGATGTATAGTTTATTATTTTAAGCACGGATCATACGGATTACACAGTGTTAGTATGAAAACCGTGTTTATCCGTGCAATCCGTGCTTTACTATTTTTATAAATTAAGTGGAGAAATGCACTAATGGGTGTAAGAATTAGAAGTTGAGTTCTTCTCCTTGTGCCCCGATTTCAGCATGATTCTTTCCGTCTATCGTTACATTGGAAACATTTTGCATCTTCAAGTTCTTTCCACTTTTTAATAACTCTATTTTGATATTTTTCATATTAACTTCGTCGGCTTCGCTTAATACTACACCTTCTTTAGCATTAGATACGATGATATTCTCCATATTGATATTCTTGATTCTCATCTCAGGCAAGCCATTGAAGAACACAGCCCTGCCTGCTCCGTTACAGGTTACATCTTTGATAAAGATATTACGGAATATCGGAGTTTCTTCTGTTACAGGAGGGATGGTAGTTTCTGCTTTCTTTTCATCCTGATTAGGATCTTCACCACGACCTTTTCCACCATAGTATAAATTGAATATTAATGCTTCGTTCGGAATATTAATCATGTTGATATTGCTGATGTAGATATTCTCTACCAATCCGCCACGCCCACGATTACTTTTAAAGCGTAAGCCAACATCTGTACCCATGAAAGTACAATTGTCTACATATATGTTGTTTACACCTCCTGACATCTCACTACCTACAACAAAACCTCCATGTCCATGTAATACGGTGTTGTTCATAACGATAACATTTTGACAAGGTTCACCGCGTTTGCGCCCTTGTTCGTCCTTTCCTGACTTTATACAGATACCATCATCTCCTGCATCAAATGAGTTGTTTATAATCAATGCTTTATTACATGATTCCAAATCAAGAGCATCTCCGTTTTGTGAGTACCAAGGATTAGAAACAGTAACTTTATTAATTGTAATATTTTCACATGATAGCGGATGTAAGCACCAACTGGGTGAATTTTTGAATGTCGCTCCTTCCAGCAATACCTTATTACATTTGATGAAACTTAGCAATACAGGACGTAACCAGTCGCGCATGTAGTCCCAGTCAGAATCGGTAAGTTCTCCACGAGGTACGTTGAAGTTGTCTTTTGACAGGATAGCACCTTTCAATGCACCTTCACTAGGATACCAGATTCTTCCGTCGGCATCTACCACACCACCGGAGGCGACCAATTTTTTCCATTGGCCTTCAGTCAGTTTATCTTTCTTGGTCGGACGCCATGTGTCTCCATTACCATCAAATACTCCGTGGCCTGTAATCGCTATATTTTCAGCATTACGTGCTGAAATAGGAGACTGGCAACGACGGGTTTCCAAACCTTCAAAAGAAGTGTTTATAATGGGATATAGTGAATGGTCTGCACTGAATAATACTAACGCATTCTTTTCTGTATATAGATTCACATTGCTCAATAGTTCGATGGGACCGGTTAGCCACAAGCCTTCAGGAATAATGACTTTGCCACCTCCTTTGGCATTAACCTGTTGGATTGCATCATTAATAGCCTTTGTGTTTAAAGTAATACCGTCTGGCTTGGCACCGAAATCTATGATGTTTACCGAATAGTCTGGGAAAGTAGGTTGTTCAACTTTATCCATCTTGAAAGGGAGGCTTGTATAGATGGCGGGATCTATAATATCTTCTACAATAGTCGTAGACGGACAATTATTACATCCGGTCAAAAAAGGAATTAAACATGTGGCAGGAAGTAATAGAATCTTCTTTATTAAAGTAGTCATTGGTATTATATATGTTTAAGATTAATAATTATCTAGTTGATTGTTGCTTTAAGAAGTCTTATCACTCTCCCGTAAAAGACCCTCACGGGCTATTTACGGGAGCAGCAATAATGTTTCATGTTAACCTAATTCTAACCTTAAATAAATATTATGAAAAAACCTCTTAATTATCGATTGCAAAGATAGGTGGGAAAGCCGTCAAGGCGATGTGGACTAATTGATAGATTACGTGTATTTTTGTCATTTCTGTCTATTATTTGCACACTTCTCGTGTTTTTA
>ENA-OQMZ01000186-OQMZ01000186.1-human-gut-metagenome-genome-assembly--contig:-NODE-186-length-27202-cov-6.047018_pt1 | contig 27202 bp, 40 predicted proteins | sample MGYA00242621_ERZ504862 | MGnify/ENA primary metagenome ERZ504862 (study PRJEB26092, sample SAMD00036393) | human gut metagenome | host: Homo sapiens | study: EMG produced TPA metagenomics assembly of...
TTTTCATGCTGCTTGAGGTGGCTGTGGATACCATAATCCCTCTTCTAATGGCATCAATAATCGACAACGGTGTCAATATGGGCGACACAAGGCATATCTATATCATGGGTGTGTGTATGATTGTCGCAGCACTGTTTGGTCTTTTGACAGGATGTCTCGGTGCAAAATATGGTGCAAAGGCCGCCATGGGCTTTGGAAAGAATCTGCGTGCTGCAATGTTTCGCAACATCCAGACCTTTTCCTTTGCAAATATTGACAGATTCTCATCCGCTAGCCTTGTCACACGTATGACAACCGATGTGACCAACATCCAGAATGCTTACATGATGCTGCTTCGCATGGCTATGAGAGCCCCTGCATCCATAATATGTGCGATGGCTATGTCATTTTTCATCAGCCCTCGCCTTGCGACAATATACTTAATCGCTGTCATTGTGCTTGGAGCTTTACTGCTTTTCATCAGCAAGGCGGCCATGAAATACTTCGACAGAGCTTTCAAGCGCTATGATGACCTGAATGAAAGCGTACAGGAAAACGTATCCGCTATCCGCGTTGTAAAGGCATATGTCCGTGAGGATTATGAGAAGAAACGTTTTTCAAAGGCAGCACAAAATATCTACGACGTATTTGTAAAGGCTGAAAGCCTTGTGGTATACAACTCTCCGCTCATGCAGTTTACAGTGTATGCCTGCATCCTGTTAATAAGCTGGCTCGGAGCTCATATGGTGGTAAGCAGCACTCTCACTACAGGTGATCTGATGGCTCTTCTCACCTATTGCATGAATATTCTGATGAACCTCATGATGCTCTCCATGGTGTTTGTAATGATTTCACTCTCACTCGCATCCGCAAGACGAATCAGCGAGGTATTAAATGAGCAGAGCACACTGCACAATCCAAAGGAACCTCTTTACGATGTGCCTGACGGAGCATAAGCTTTAAGCATGTAACCTTCAGATATTCAGACACCGCTGAAACTCCGGTTCTGTCAGATATAAATCTAGACATAAAATCCGGTGAGACCATTGGCATCATAGGAGGAACCGGAAGCTCGAAATCTTCCCTTGTAAACCTGATAAGCCGTCTCTATGACACAGACACCGGCTCTGTAATCGTCGGAGGCCACGATGTGCGTGAGTACGATATGGACACTCTCAGAAACAAGGTAGCTGTCGTGCTCCAGCAGAACGTGCTTTTCTCGGGCACCATACTCGAAAATCTGCGCTGGGGTGACAAAAACGCTACCACAGATGAGTGTATTGAGGCCTGCAAAATGGCATGCGCCGATGACTTTATCGAGTCCTTCCCTGACAAGTACAACACCTACATAGAGCAGGGCGGAACCAACGTATCCGGTGGCCAGAAGCAGCGTCTGTGTATCGCAAGAGCTCTGCTTAAAAAGCCAAGGATACTCATACTCGATGACAGCACCTCGGCTGTAGATACAGCAACAGATTCAAAAATCCGTGCTGCCCTCGCAAAAACAATACCGGGAACCACTAAGCTCATCATCGCACAGCGTATCTCATCAGTCATGGATGCTGACCGTATCATCGTGATGAATGACGGAAAAGTGGACGGCTTTGACACTCACGAAAATCTGCTTAAAAATAATGAAATCTACCGCGATGTTTACGATTCCCAGACAAACGGCGGAGGAGACTTTGATGAAGGAGGTGCTGCCTGATGCCAGGACCAAGAGGACCACGAGGTCCAAAACCCAAAATTAAAAATCCCGGTAAGCTTTTTACGCGCCTCATGGGATTTATTTTCAAGAAATATTTACCGGCCTGCATAATTGTTGTGATATGTATCTTTGTCAGTGTACTTGCAAATGTGCAGGGAACCATGTTTACCAAAAATTTGATTGATGACTATATAGTACCACTGCTTAAGACAGGAAGTCCCGACTACGGACACTCCTTGCAGCAATGGGAAGGGTCGCTGTATTCTACGGCATCGGCGTCATCAGTACGTTTGCATACAGCAAAATAATGATCTACGTATCACAGGGCACCATTAAGAACCTGCGTGTTGAGCTCTTTTCCCATATGCAGGATCTGCCAATCCGATACTTTGACTCACATGCGCACGGCGATATCATGTCAATTTATACAAACGATATCGATACACTCCGCCAGCTCATCAGCCAGAGTCTTCCGCAGATACTTAACAGTGCTATCACTGTTGTGAGCGTTTTTGTTTCAATGGTCATATTAAATATTCCACTCACCATACTAACTATCGTGATGGTAATCGTAACAACAGTCGTGACAAAGAAATTTGCAGGCTTCTCCAGCCGCTATTTCCTTGCGCAGCAGCGCGACCTCGGCAAGGTTAACGGCTTCATCGAGGAAATGCTCAACGGCCAGAAGGTAGTCAAGGTATTTACCCACGAGCAGGAAAATATTGAAGCCTTCGACAAAATAAACGATGAACTCTTTGAAAGCGCCTACAATGCCAACATGTACTCCAACATGCTCGGTCCTGTAAACGCACAGATTGGAAATCTAAGCTACGTGCTCTGCGCTCTTGCAGGCGGTGTTATGGCTCTTTCAGGCTTTGGCGGTCTGACCTTGGTAAGCTTGCGAGCTTTCTGACCTTTAACAAGAGCTTTAACATGCCTATCTCGCAGGTCAGCCAGCAGTTCAACAGTATCATCATGGCACTTGCCGGATGCGACCGTATCTTCTCACTGCTCGATGAAGCGCCTGAGACTGAGAGGGCTATGTCACACTGGTAAATGCTAAGGAAGAAAACGGCAAACTCACTGAAACACCTGAGCACACCGGCTTATGGGCATGGAAGCATACTCATCAGGCTGACGGCTCTGTGGACTACAAAAAACTCGAGGGCGATGTGGTATTTGACGATGTAGATTTCGGATATGTGCCTGAGAAAATTGTACTGCACGATGTGGATCTTTTTGCAACACCCGGTCAGAAGATTGCCTTTGTTGGCACTACCGGAGCTGGAAAGACTACCATCACTAACCTTATCAACCGCTTCTACGATATAGCAGACGGCAAGATAAGATATGACGGCATCAATATAAACAAGATTAAAAAGGCTGATCTGCGCCACTCTCTTGGCATTGTTTTGCAGGATACCCACCTTTTCACAGCTACTGTCATGGAAAACATCCGCTACGGCAAGCTTGATGCCACAGATGATGAAGTATACGCAGCTGCCCGCCTGGCAAACGCCGATACATTTATCCGCCAGCTTCCTGACGGCTACAATACTGTACTGACAGGTGACGGTGCAAACCTAAGCCAGGGCCAGCGCCAGCTTCTAGCCATTGCGCGTGCCGCTATCGCCGATCCGCCTGTGCTCATCCTCGATGAGGCTACAAGCTCAATTGATACACGTACCGAGCGTATTGTTCAGGACGGCATGGATAAGCTCATGCATGGCCGTACTACATTTGTTATCGCACACAGGCTTTCTACTGTCAGAAACAGCGACTGCATTATGGTTTTGGAGCAGGGACGCATTATTGAAAGGGGAAGTCATGATGAGCTGATTTCAAAGAAGGGAAAGTATTATCAGCTTTATACAGGAAAGACTGCTTAATTCACTAGACTAACTACGAAAACCGATAGACCGGGAATACGGCAAAGGGCACACCCTCATGTGCGCTAACATGAGGGTGTGCCTTAATGCTACCTGGATCATCTTCATTGCTTCTATTGCTGTCTTATGACTTTCAGGTGTTACGCAGGCGCAGGCATTTTCTATTACGAACACCTCTGCGTCTTTACAGAATGTCTTTGCAATCGCTACGTTGCTTATTACGCATATTCCTGTGCAGAATCCGCAGAAATAAATCTCTGTATCGCTGTTGTCATATTCCGCAAGAAGTCTACCAAGCTCTTTGCTGCCAAAAGTCGGCTTGTCAATATAAGTCATACCGTTACAGTCAACTCCACGCTCCTTCATTGCATCTTTAAGACGAGCGTCTACTTCCCATCCGTTTGTCCCTTTAATACAGTGCGTTACCGGAAGTTTCTTTCCTTCCTGAGTATTCAGATAGTTTTCATCATGCGTATCCCTTGTGAATATCACATCATCATATTTTCCTGACCTGATTTCCTCTGCAATAACATTTGTTGCCACGTCACACTCTTTGTTTCCAAGAGCTCCTGTAATAAAATCATTCTGTGCGTCCACTACTACTAAAATTTTCTTTGCCATAATTATTTTCTCCTTTATGATAGGAGCTTTCCTTTCCATCTTTGAAAGCCTTCCAAAAGTCCTGCAACTGGTCGGTATTGGAAAATATTTTATTTCTGAACCACTCCTGTATATGCAGCTTAAATACCTCTTTAATCTCCTTGTTCGGAATTACAAGGCTATATTTTTTGTCCTCACTTTCGAAATACCAACATCCTTCTCCTGCATAAATGCAATTTATTCCGGCAATTGTATTTATGCAGCCTGTGAATAATCCATAAAAAAAATTTTACTTGCGATATGCTCTGCTATAGCCAATCCTGTTCTATTTTCTTCTCTAATTGTATAAACATATCATAATACTTTTCTTTGGTTTGACGTATAATATCCATTGCAATTGCCTGATTATATGCGTGTGCAACATTATTTCTCGAAACCAATGCATCCAGCCATAATTCTTCATCACTAATCATTCCTGCCTTGTAAGCTGTTTTTAAAATTGTTCTTGGCGATCCTGTTGCACCCTCCTCATAACCAAAATTCTCTAATAATTCTTTCATCGCCTTCCATGATTGTTCAAAACAAATTTCATATAAGCCAACCATGCCAGCAATTTCCACATTTCCATATGGTTCTTTATAAGAAAAAATATCGTTTAAATTGACTAATGCTGCCTTAAAATTCTCAAATTTTTTCATATAGCACTACCCCCTCTCTTTTTATTGATTCCAACAATTCTTTTCTTACAGGCTTATCCAAGTCCACTATATCAAATTCCAACAACGTTGAAGTTGTTTCGTCTACATCCAAAATAAAATGACTACTGCTACCACCGCAAAAAGCCAGATCTATATCACTTCGCTCTTTATAATCCCCTCGCGCTCTTGAACCAAAAAGAATTACTTTTTCAACACAATTCTTCTTCGCCAGCTGGATAATTTCCTGTAATACTTTACATTTTATTCCTGTTTTTTCAAAGGTACTATTTACATCCATAAATGCTCCTATATTACTTCATTTATTCTTCCTCTTTAATCACCTTTAGGAAACGCTTGACCTCCGCCCATGCACGCTTGGACTCAGGGAAATTGAGGTATCCCATCTGGAACACATGAAACATCCCCTCATACACTGACAGTCGCACCTTAACGCCCTGGATTCTTGCCTTTGCAGCGGCCTCTACCGAGTCAGATAAGAGCATCTCTATCGAGCCTACCTGTATGAGCATTGGTGGAAAGCCTCTGAAATTACCAAACAGCGGCGATATGTATGGATCCATTTTATCGTGGTCACCGGGATAGTCATTCACGTAGATCAGACTGTCCCTTGTGTTCCCAAACAGTGGGTCCTTTTCGTAGTTTGTCTCATATGACTCTCCGCCTGCTGTGAGGTCTGTCCATGGTGACATGGCTACTATTCCTCCGGAAGCGGCATGACGTGGTCTCGAAGATACATGGTGAGGCACATTGCAAGTCCTCCTCCGCTGAGTCTCCTGCCAGCACAATCTGCGAACCAAACCAGCCTGTGACAAGAGCCATTTATAGCAGGCTATGGCATCCTCAAGTGCTGCCGGATACAGGTGCTCCGGCGCCACGCGATAGTCAGGCGTGAGCACTGAGCAGCCTTCACTTACCTCATTATAAAGGCCTGCAAATACATAGTATGCATTGCGCACTGCCCCCATATATCCACCACCATGCAGCTGCAGTATCACACGCTCTGTATTTGGGTTTTCCTTTGAAGATAAAAGCTTCATAGTGAAACCGCCCATATCTATATCCTCTGTTACAAAGCAGTCCGGAACAAGCCATGCAGGTTCTTCATGCGCTTCCTGAGCTCTCCGGATTTTATTTTTTTGCCGATTGCAAGGTCATTTGTGATATGTCCCATCAGATTAGCAAGTATTTTTCCCTGTATACTGACTTCTTCATCTGCCACAGCTGCATTGCTATGGGCTTTTTCCACATGCTCACTTTTCATGGCAGATAATGAGTTCTTAAATGTCTTTTCAAGCTTATTACCCAAAGCTCCTATTATTCCAGTTTCATTATCACCATTACTATCGCCGTTTTCAATTTCCGATGGTAGTTTCCCATCTCTTCATCCTCAAACATATGCGAATTTCCTATTCCATGAAAGCCTATCATATATGAAATCTCCGTTTCAGCTCTGTTCTGGCTCTTTTGTCACCGATAATCAGTGTTCCGAGAAACAAAAACAGCGATGCGCCCATCGCTCCCATTGCCAGATATGGGAACCATATGACCTTGACTGCCACAAGTATCATCGCAATCACGCTCATCAGCACAAGAAAAAGCTGCATCATCATGTAGCTCTGCCAGTTTCTTATGTTTACTATCATAAGTATAATTGTTGCAAGAACCATAGCCAGTATGCGCTTGGGAAAACAAATGTAAGTGCCCAGCCACTGGCTCCTGTTAGCAGGTCTATGCCCTCGAGAAACAACACCGTGAACACAAATGTGCTTACAATTTTAAAAATATATCCGTTTCTTCCGACTATTGCCAGACGCAGCGTCACATTCGCATAGATTACAACAAGAAGCACTATAAAGCTCCAGTTTATCTCATGGTCTGTCATGTAATCAACAGTTGTCAGCACAATCTGTCCTACTATAGACAGAAACAATATGATATTTTCCAGTAATCTGTATTTTCTTGATGCGCCCTTGACGTCAGGATATCTCGTACCGTTGTCATGGCTTGCTGTACTATCTGCCCTCTTTGCTGCACTATCTGTATCGTTTACGCACTTATCCGGCACATCATTATGCTGTTCAAAAACCCCTTCAGTGCCTGATGATTGTCCGATGACAATTCAACCGGTGCCACAACCTGCTGGCAGAGCGGGCATTTATCTGTATTGTCTGCAATATACACACCGCATTTCATGCATTTAGTCATAATACTCTCCATTTGTCTCAATTGTCACTTCCACTCCGTCATTTACAAGCTTCTTAAAAAAGCTTCTCTGAATCATCGTATCGGCCAGAATAGATGAAAAAGTAAACACCAGCGTGTCCTTGTAGGAGCATATGGTGCCCTTCATAGGCTGTCCCTTGGACATTGGTATAAAGGAATAAAAGCCTGTTATATACGGCTCGTATTCCGGCTCTACTTTTATATTTCCAATATTTGTGATAGTAGTGGTGTTTGCCAGTGCCGACTGCGTATAGACCGCCTTCATTGCCAGATTTTTTATAAAAAGAGGCACCGGTCTCATCAGGATATTTTTCTGATTTGACACACTGTATGAGAAAAGATCCTCCAGATGCTCCTTCGAAATCTGTGAATTGATGGAATCCGTCACTATTTTAAGCACCTCCTCAAATGTGTAGGAGCTGTTTTGCGGTCTGAACTCAGCAGATATCATGACAAAAAAAGTTCTTTGTGGTCACGGAGTCAAAATAAGGACGAAGATTCACAGGAACTGCAACCCTGACAGGCATATCGTTTGGCATGCCGTGAAAACACTCCTGATACACACTCCACACAAAGCATGCTACCAGATAATCATTTATGGAAACTCCATAGCGGTGGCAGACCTGCTTCAGCTGTGATACAGGCATCATGCCATGTATCAGCCCAAACTCTCCATCTGGTACCTTTTCCAGCTTTAAAAGATACGCCTTCTGCCTGTTAAAACCACTTGGCTTACTTGATTTGTAGTTCTTTACAAAGCTGTCCTCTCTATTTAAGGATGTGCCCTGCGTCAATGAATCGCCCTTTAGCTTTGCAATCTCCGGATGTGTGAGACGCAGATACTGGTAGGTGAGCTCCCTAAGAAAATTTATGCCGCCCATGCCATCTGTCAGCACATGAAATACCTCAAGATTTATTCTGTTCTTATAGTATGTCACCCTGAAAAGATAGCTGTGATTCTTGTTCGGTCTTATAAATCTGCACGGAAATGTATTTTCCTCATGCACCTTTGGTGCCTTTTTGCCATTTTCCTCAAAATAGTTCCAGAATACTCCCATCCTGAGTCTCACATTAAACAGACCAAACTTCGGAAGCACTATATCCAATGCCTCCTGCAGCTTTTCACTGTCAATCTCATCAGTTAAGGTGACTGAGATCCTATATACATTTGTCATGCTCTCCCCCGCTATACTAGGAACAGATTTGCTGTGTTGTCCAGCTTGTCCCAGCGGATTGAACGCGTTTTCGACATTTTAAATTCCTCGCTTATTATAATGATATAGCGAAGCAGCACCCTAATCGAGCCTGCCGTACACCTCCATCGGCACATATGCCTTTATCTGTATCCCATCAGTCACATATTCCTCCGACACAAGCTCGCCCTGTTTTCTGATGAGCTGTATCACGCCAGCCTTATCATATGGGATAATTCTCTCGATATATACCTTATTCTCTCTTAATATCTCCTCTAAAAGAGATTTTACCTCATCTAATCCCAGATCCTTTGCCGCTGAAATGTTAAGAGTATAATCTGCCCTGAAATCATGCAGCGGTTCGTTGTCTGTGCGGGCATCCTGCTTATTAAAAAGTGTGACAAATTTCTTGTCTTTTACACCAAGATCATCCAATGTCTGGTAGGTTATGAACATCTGCTTTTCACGCTGCATATTTGATGCGTCCACCACATGGAAAATGATGTCAGCGTACTTTGCCTCCTCAAGGTGCTCTTGAAGGCCTCTATCAGATGATGCGGCAGCTTTCTGATAAACCCGACCGTATCAGTTAAAAGCACCTGCTGCTTGCCATCAAGCGCAAGAATACGCGTTGTAGGATCAAGCGTTGCAAAGAGCTTATCCTCCTCAAGCACATCTGCCTCTGTCAGGTGATTTAACAGCGTGGACTTACCTGCGTTAGTATATCCTACTATCGCAACAACCGGTACTTTATTTTTTTCACGCTTTGCCCTTGTGATATCTCTGTGCTTCTGCACCTCTTTCAGCTCTCTTCGAAGCTGTGCTATCCTGTCATTTATGAGACGGCGGTCCACCTCAAGCTTTTTCTCTCCGGGACCTCTTGTTCCTATTCCACCGCCAATCCTTGACATGGACTTCCAAGTCCCGACAAACGGCTTAATCTGTACTTGAGCTGAGCAAGCTCAACCTGTATCTTACCCTCACTTGTTGTGGCCCTTGATGCAAAAATATCAAGAATAACAAGTGTCCTGTCCATAACCTTTGTGTCAAGGTACGTCTCCAGATTCTTCTGCTGTGCCGGACTCAGCTCATCATCGCACACAATGCCTGTTGCCCCTGTACTCTCCACAAGCTCTGCAATCTCTGCCACCTTGCCGGTGCCGACATACGTGCCCGGATGAATTTTTTCTCTTCTTTGGATAAGTGTGCCTACAACTGTCGCGCCTGCTGTCTTTACCAGCTCCGCAAGCTCTGAAAGGGAATCATCCGCATCATCACCGTCCTGCTCGCTCACTCCGACGAGCACCACTCTCTCCTCAATATCCTCTATCTTAATAGTATCTGCCATAATCTATCTGGTCTCCAAAAACTGATATTCTCTTGCTGCATCCTCATCATCAGGATAATCCTTCATGTATTCCTCCATTTTGCTCTTTGCTGTGGCAAAAATCGCCGGAATACTCATATGCTATAATCATAGCCTTTGTTATCTGCTGCTTGTTCGGCACACTTTCAAGTTCAAGTGCGTTCTGAAAATAAGTAATCGCAGTGTCATAGTTACCATTGTCCATCTGCGCCTGTCCCATATTCATCAGATCATACGAATCCGCCTCACCGCTGTCTAGGTATTTCTTAAAATACTTCTGCGAGCTGTCATTATCGCCCTTCTTCTGATATACCTCACCCATATAGTAGTTGGCCTTGACAAGCTTCTCATCAATAGCCTTTTGCAGACTCTTTATTGCTGAATCATAATCACCAAGCATGGTGTATATACGGCCTCTCTGCATATAGTCATCAGCAGTTTTTGCCTTAAGCTTTAAGGCATTATCCAGGTATTCCTTTCCCTGTCATTCATGCCATACTTTGACAGGGTCTCATAAACGCCAAGATAGAGCTCATAATTATCATCATTCTCACTGAGCGCCGTCTTAAAATCCTTCAAGCCCTTGTCTGAATCATTCTTGGCAAAATATATACAGCCTCTCAGATAGTATGCGTCAGAATCCTTATTATAGTCGATAATAGCCGTATATGTATCAATCGCGCCATCCACGTCACCGCTTAAATACTGTGCCTTTGCCTTATAATAACATATGTCAAGCTCCTCTGCGCCTACTGAGCCCACCGACTGGTCCAGTGCCTTCTGAAAAGCATCGACCGCATCATCATAGCTGCCGTTCTCTATACAGTTGATGCCATACTGTCTGTACGCATCCTTGTCCTTTGCCTTGTCGTCGGAGCCACAGCCGGTAAGCATGCCTGCTGTGAGCACTACGGTAAGCGTGAGTGCCATAAATTTATTCTTTATCATAATAGTTCTCCATGTGTATATTCTTCCCCTTATTATATATGTATTTGTCAAACTTGTAAATCCCGCCCTTACATTTCTGCCAGGAGCCCGCCGTCCCCTGCGCTTACGTCCCGTACTCCAGCAAAAAAAGAACCCCCGCGGGATGCACCCGCAGGAGTTCTTAAGCCCAATTTGTATTTAAAGGAGGAAGAAAAATTCTAAGCCTCTAAATGCCAGATTTCATCATTGTACTGCTTGATTGTTCTGTCAGAAGAGAAGAAACCAGCCTTGCTGATGTTGACAAGCATCTTCTTAGCCCAAGCCTTCTTATCCTCATAATCAGCGTAAGCCTTCTCTTTTGTCTTGCAGTAATCCTCAAAGTCAGGGAATGTCATGAACCAGTCTTTGTTGAGGAGCTCGTTGTAAAGTCTCTCTAAGTTCTCCTTAGAACCAACCTTCATCATCTCATCACTTACAAGGAAGTCAACAGCCTTCTTTAAGTCTGCATCCTTGTCATAGTAATCCTTAGAGCAGTAGTCGCCTCTCTCATATCTGTCGATAACAGTCTGTGAATCCTCACCGAATACATAGATGTTCTCATCACCGACAAGCTCAGCTATCTCTACGTTTGCTCCGTCACTTGTTCCAAGTGTAATAGCACCGTTAAGCATGAACTTCATGTTTCCTGTTCCTGATGCCTCCTTGGAAGCAAGAGAAATCTGCTCTGAAATATTTGCAGCCGGGAATAATTTCTCAGCTAATGTTACGTTGTAGTTCTCAACCATGAATACCTTAAGGTATGGACTTACCTCAGGATCATTGTTGATAATCTGCTGTAAGCAGAGGATTGCATGGATGATATCCTTTGCAATGATATATGCAGGAGCTGCCTTTGCACCGAAGAAGCACGTGATTGGTGTAGATGGCTTCTTGCCTGCCTTGATCTCAAAGTACTTACGGATGATGTAAAGCACGTTGAGCTGCTGTCTCTTGTACTCGTGAAGTCTCTTAACCTGGATATCAAAGATTGAATTGTCAGGTACGTCGAGATTCTGAGTCTTCTTTAAGTAAGAAGCAAGCTCTGTCTTCTTTGCGTTCTTGATGTCAACAAGCTTTGTGAGAACAGTGTCATCATTGATGAAATTGCCAAGCTTCTCTAACTCGTTTGCATCCTTCTTCCAGCCTTCACCGATAAGCTCTGTGATGTATGCTGAAAGCTCCGGGTTACAAGACATTAACCAACGACGGAATGTGATACCGTTTGTCTTGTTGTTGAACTTCTCAGGATATAACTTGTAGAAGTTATTGAGCTCTGTATTCTTTAAAATCTCTGTGTGGAGGTATGCAACACCGTTTACAGAATATCCGAAATGAATATCCATGTGTGCCATGTGTACAAGACCGTCCTTGATAATGTATGTGCTCTCGTCAGCTACCTTTGCGCGAACCTTGTTGTCAAGCTCACGGATGATTGGCATAAGCTGTGGAACAGCCTTCTCCAAGAAGCTGATTGGCCATTTCTCAAGAGCCTCTGCAAGGATTGTGTGGTTAGTGTATGCACAAACCTTTGATACAATCTCAATAGCCTCATCCATCAGGATGCCCTTCTCCTGAAGGAGACGGATAAGCTCTGGAATAACCATTGATGGATGTGTATCGTTAATCTGAACTGCTGCATAATCAGCAAGGTCATGTAAATTAGAGCCTTTGCCTCTGCCTCTGCAATGATAAGTCTTGCTGCGTTTGATACCATGAAATACTGCTGGTATACACGAAGGAGACGTCCCTTATCATCTGAATCATCAGGATATAAGAATAATGTAAGGTTCTTCTTGATATCATCCTTGTCGAAATCAATTGTGTCACCTACGATTGACTCATCAACTGACTCGATGTCGAATAAGTGAAGCTTTGTTGTACGGTTGTTGTATCCAACTACGTCGATATCGTAAAGTCTTGACTGTACTGTGAATCCGCCAAAGCTTACAGGATATGTGATATCTGTCTTTGTAAGCCAGCTCTCCTTTGTAATCCATGGATTTGGAGTCTCCTTCTGGAGATTGTTCTCAAATACCTGCTTGAATAATCCGTAGTGGTAATTGAGGCCTACACCGTCTCCGTTGAGTCCGAGTGTTGCGATTGAATCTATGAAGCATGCTGCAAGACGTCCAAGTCCGCCATTTCCAAGTGAAGGCTCAAGCTCGATTTCCTCGATTTCAGCAAGTGACTTTCCGTTCTTCTCAAGAGTCTCTTTAACTTCATCGTAGATACCTAAGTTGATAAGGTTGTTTGATAAAAGCTTTCCGATAAGGAACTCTGCTGAAATGTAGTAGAGCTTTTTCTTTCCTTTGTTTGAAACCTTTTTCTCTGCCTTGTCTTTTACAAGCTCAAGTAATGCGTAGTATACTTCCTCGTCTGTACTAACGCTGATTCCCTTCTGAAGCTTTGTTTCGATTTCCTGCATGATTGCCATTTTGATTTCCTCCCAAATCTGTTATCATGTATACACGCCAATGTGTCAAATTAACTAATTTTCATTTAGCGTGCTTAACTTCTTTGTGTCATTTGATGAATCAAGTATAATCCATTACACTGCACAATTCTTGCAATATACAGTCGAAAACTTGCACAATCCTATCATTTTTCGGTATTTTTAGTGGCTTTTCAAGAAATAATATGCTAAAATATCATCATGAACATATTAGAATATGAAAATTATCACGAAGACAAAACACATGTGGAGCTTACGTTCCCATACAATACCTACCTGTGCTCGATTCCTCTTGATTTTTCCGGAGTTCCGCTGCACTGGCACGACGACATGGAGCTTATCTATATAAAGAAGGGCTGCGGTCATATATCTGTTGATTTTAAGGAGTACCATGTCACAGCGCCGAGCCTTGTGCTGATTTTGCCGGGACAGCTTCACTCTATAGACCAATATATGGATGAATCGATGGAGTACGAAAATATCATATTTTCCCTGTCGATGCTGCTTCCCGGAAAGTACGATTACACCAAGGAGGATTTTCTTACACCCCTCTTAGCCGGCAGATTCACAGTTCCGACGGTTTTTACCCCGGTATATCCATACTACGATGATGTCGTGGCTCCAATAGATGCATGCGATGAGATTTGCAAGACGATGCCGCAGGGCTATCAGCTTTATATAAAGAGCAAGCTCTACGAATTCTTTTTTGTGCTTGATAACCGCTGCCGTAATCTGACAAAGCCAATAAAAAGCAAAAAGACTCTTGATAAGATGAAGGTTGTGCTCAAATATGTGGAAAATAATTATGCCGACAAAATCTCCATTGCCGATATCGCTGATGTAGCCGGGTTTTCAGAGTCTCATTTTATGAGGTATTTTAAAGAGACCATGGGCACATCGTTTGTTGACTATTTAAATGACTACCGCCTTACCATGGCTGCGAGACTTTTGCAAAGCTCAGACAGCTCGGTGCTTTCTATTTCCGGTGAAGTAGGGTTTGAAAGCCTGTCATATTTTAACAGAGCCTTCAAAAAGCACTATGGCATGACACCTCTGCAGTACCGCAAGGGCAGTTGACACCACTCTAGACAGTTACAATACAATATTTCTTAAATAAACGATGGAAAATAATCATGAAAAAAATACATACATAAAAATGACTGCCCCATTCCGTGAAAATAACAGGGCAGCCCGAAAGCTTGAATTAATCAATAAAATATGCACTTATTTAGTTTTTATCACATACCCTGTATACGTGCTGTATCTGTGCTTTACAGCCGGTCATATGCTTGCACTCTCAATCATTGCTCCGCTTGTCGGCTTTATTGCAGTATCGGTTTTCAGATATATCGTAAACAGACCACGCCCATACGAAAAATTTGATATGCCGCCTGTCATTCCAAAGGATACCCACGGCAGGTCTTTTCCAAGCAGGCACGTTTTTTCTGCATTTATAATTGCATTTACCGTTTTAATATGCTCACCTGCTGCCTCGCCTTTATGGTTCACCGGCATTTTGCTTGCAGTCCTTGCAGCTATCATTGCCTGTGTCCGGGTGATATCAGGTGTGCACTTTATCAGCGATGTTGTCGGTGCTTTTGTTTTTGCAGCCATTGAAGCATATATAGTGACTGTTTTCTTTTTATAAATAGCTGTTAGTTGTTGTTTCCACCATCAACACTCTTTTTTATGGCATTTCCGGCATCATCTACGGCATCCTTTGCGCCGTCTATTACATCCTTGCCGGCATCACCTGCGCCGTCTATCACATCCTTACCGGCATCGCCCGCTCCGTCTATCACATCTTTTCCGGCATCGCCTGCTCCGTCTATCACATCCTTGCCGGCATTTCCGGCGCCATCTATGATATCCTTTCCGGCTTTACCGGCATCGTCTGCGGCAGAGCCACCTCTTTGTGTATTTTCAACCATTGAAGTGTCTGCCACATTACTATTGTTTCCACAGGCTGCAAAAGCGCTTGCAGCAGCGAGTATCAGGCAAAGTGCCAATAAATATTTCATTTTCTTCATTGTATCAGTCTCCTTTTCGTTTTGGAGATAGTATGGGCAATTTACTGTTAATTATGCATTATTCTGAAATTAATCAGCTTTTTAACTTAGGTTTCGTGATGAGTGCCGCGATATACGAAAAGATTAGTGCTGCCGACACTCCGACCGCACAAGCCTTAAAGCCACCCTTAAACATGCCAATAAAACCCTCGCTGTCCACTGCCTCCTTCACACCCTTCCACAGTACATTGCCAAAGCCCAAAAGCGGTACGTTGGCACCGGCGCCTGCCCACTTTGAAAATGGCCCGTATATGCCGACGGCGCCAAGAAGCGCTCCCGTGCACACGAGCATTACCATAATTCTGCCCGGCATGAGCTTTGTTTTTTCCATTAAAATCTGTACGATGGCGCAGATTATACCACCCACCACAAATGCTTTTACATAATCCATTATATCCTTACGCCTTTCTTCTATTTTTTTAACGTGCAGCCTATCCCCCAAAAATGGCACGTTCACACTATTATATATGTGAAGCCATCAGCTTCAAATTGCAGCTTCAAGCACCACACCATGTGCAATTCCCGGTACTGACTCGCCCTCGTTGAAGCTGACAGGCGAAAGAAGTGCTCCTGTCGGCACAAATAGTATACGCTTCAATTCACCGCTTCTAAGCTTTGGCAGATAATATGCTGACAAAACAGTTGCCGAGCATGCACAGCCCGAACCACCTGAGCCCGTGTTCTGGTTCGTTGCATCAAACATCTTCATGCCACAGTCCTCATGATTTTTGCTTATGTCCACGCCCTTTTGCCTGCACAGGTCAATCAGTATCTTCTGTCCGACGCTTCCAAGATCTCCTGTCACTATCCTATCGTAATAAGATGCCTCTCTTCCAAAATCACTCAGGTGATTTACTATCAGCTCACAGGCCGCAGGGGCCATTGCAGCGCCCATGTTCATGGCATCCTTTATGCCATAATCCACCACAACTCCTGTCGTGATCCCCTCAATCTGCACCTTTTTTGATATACTATCTGCATTGTCACACCCGGCCTGTATCTCATTACCACCTGCTCCACTGCCCACAATAAATGCAGCACTTCCTGTGACAGTCCACGTCGCTGACACAGGTCTTTGATTGGCATACTGGTTAGGGAAGCGAAACTGCTTTTCGGCACTGCCGAAGTGACTCGATGTCACTGCCACCGCATGCCTTGCATACCCTGCTGCCACAAATGCCGCGGCAAGCGAGAGCGACTCCCCACATGTGGAGCATGCTCCATACACTCCAAACCACGGAATACGGAAGTTTTCCACACCAAAGGTTGTGGCCATAGACTGTCCGAGCAGATCTCCTGCAAATACATAGTCCATGTCGGACGCATCCAGATGTGCTTTTCCAAGGGCCATTGTGAGTGCATCTCGCTGCATGGAGCTCTCTGCCTTTTCCCACGTGTTCTGCCCAAACCTGTCATCTTTTCCTACAATATCAAACAGACCTCCAAGCGGTCCGTCAGCCTCCTTTGTGCCTACAACAGAACTGCTTTCCAATATAAAAGGAGCCTCCGTAAAACGGAGACTCCACTTTCCCAATTTTTGCTGCATACCGACTCTCCTTACTCTTAATCTCATCAAATCATAGATTTAATTAATGTCAGTATGCACAAACATATAAAATATATTCATTCAGATATAACAGCTCTATTTGCCATCATATGACACAACTGCGTCCACATCATACTTGCTAAGAAGCTTTCTGCCATTAAGACCTGCAAGCTCAATAAGGAAAAGCATCTTCACAACCTCTCCTCCAAGCTCCTCAACAAGCTCTGCTGCTGCCTGCATTGTACCTCCTGTAGCGATAAGATCATCCACGAGAACCACCTTCTGACCGGGCTTTACAGAGTCCTTGTGCATCTCAATTGTTGCTGTGCCATACTCAAGGTCATATGTCTTTGATACAGTCTCACATGGCAGCTTACCTGCTTTTCTCACCATGACAAACGGTTTATGAAGCGCATATGCTATCGGCATGCCAAAAACAAAGCCCCTTGATTCTGCTCCTGCTATCACATCAAAATCAAGTCCGTCAAGCCTCTTTATCATCTCATCAATTGCAAGCTTTAATCCATCTGCATCCTGGATAACACTTGTCACATCGCGGAACATGATGCCCTTCTCCGGGAAATCCGGGATAGTTCTGATATAGTCCTTTACTGTTTTCATTGTATGTACCTTCCTTATATGTATTTAATATGTATTTGCAAATATATTCATGACGCATTTGTCCTTTTGTATGCATTACCATTTTACTCTATTGTGGCGCCATATGCAAATCAAAATCACTTCACCTTATGATACCCGTCTATACACTCCACGACATCCACTATCTCTATCGCGCCTGCATGTGAATCAGCCACAAAGCGTATATCAAATCTGCCATATCTCATGCCATAGATATAATCCTTTGCCTTGTTGTATGCAGCTCTTGGATCCTGTGCCAGAATATGTTCCACAGTAATGCGGGTATCTTCATCCATACAGCTTTTGAGTGCCTCATCGCGCCAGATAACATGCACCGTATCCCATCTGTGCTCTGCGGCAAAGCCATCTGATGCCTTAGGATGTGAGTCTGCATATGCCAGATACGGCTTTATATCATAGATTGGTGTGCCGTCAAGCATATCTACACCTGACACATGAATTATGGGTCCCTTGCTGCTTTTGTACTCAACCTTATCAAGCCTTACAGAGGATAGTCCCATGCCGTTTGGGCGAAACGGCGAACGCGTGGCAAAAACACCTCTCTTTTCCCGACCTCCAAGCCTGGGTGGTGTGACGAGCGGTGTAAATTTCTCCACCCTGTTTTCAGAAAAGCCCCATATAATCCACAAATGTGTGAACTCCTCTATTCCACGAAGCGCATCGGGATTTCTGTATTCGGGTTCAAATATTATCTGCCCTGCCGCCTCAGGTACGAGGCCACTCTGCCTCGGAATGCCAAATTTCTCTCCAAATCCGGTGTGCATAATCGCAACCGCCTCTATAGTCTTCTCATACATATCTCTATACCAGTATTTTATTCAGTATATCATCCTCGAGCACAAGCTTCTTTGCCGCGTCGCGGTACTCCTTCTCATGCAGATATGTGTGCCTGAACGGCTTCATGGATGGCGCCATATCTATCGCATCCAGAAAATCCTGCTTTCTCATGCCAAGAGTGGCCGCATAGTCGAAAAAGCCTGTCCTTTTGAGCACAGTGCACACCCTTACATATCTGTGGTTCTGCACTACACTCATGATATAGGTTGCTATGCCGACCTGTATGCCATGAAGCTGTGGATGCTCAAGAATTTTGTCAAGCGCATGTGAAATGAGATGCTCACTGCCGCTGGTCGGCGCACTGCTTCCCGCTATCTCGTTTGCTATGCCGCTCATGGCAAGCGAATCCACAAGCTCCTTTAGGAAAAGCTCATCCTTTATGCTCTCATAAGGTGTACGCACAAAGCTGTTGACCGCCTTTTTAGCGACCATCACAGCGAAGTCATTGACCACACCTGCACCGTGCTTTTCCTCAAAAATCCAATCATATAGCGCTGTAATCTTTGACACCATATCACCGATGCCTGAATATATAAACTTCTCAGGGGCTGTGCGGATGACCTGTGTATCAACTATAATACCATGTGCAAGCTTTGCCGGAACCGATGTACGCTTGCCGTGCACCAAAGTGATGCACTGGCGCTGGAAAAACCATCACTTGAGCTTGAGGTCGGCACACTGATAAATGGCAGATTTCTTAGAAAAGCTGCATATTTTCCTGCATCTATTACCTTTCCGCCGCCCACTGACACGACTGCCTTTGCCTTGTTTGGTATATCAAAAGCAAGGGTGATGATATCGTCTATCTCAACTGTATCAAGCTCACTGTACTCAAGCACGGTGATATCTGCATCCGAAAGTGACTTCATTATAGCATCTCCAAACATATCTATGAGACCGTTTCCCATAAAAATGACTACGCTCGTTAGCTCCTCACTCTTTAAATACTCTCCTATTTTGTTTAATGTTCCATTTCCCACCTTGAGGATTGATGGAATGGATATTGCTTTTCCTGTCTGCATTTTCATTCTCCTCTTTTTATTTAATATGCCGGACTATCATTGCTTTGCATCAAAAATTGTCGCACTGTAGCCCTGTTTTTTCTTGCTGTCATACATGGCGGTGTCTGCCCTTCTGTAGAGCTGGTCAAACGTGATACAATCCATTCCGTCATAAAAGCATGCGCCAAGACTGAGCAGTATATGCTTTCCATTCATCTCTGCTATATCAATATGCTCTATGTTTGAAAAAAGCCTGTCAAAAAAAGCTTCTGCCCGCTCTTTATCAAGCATCCCCGGTATAAATACCGCAAACTCATCCCCGCCCAGGCGAAGCACGACATCATCATCACGACATGATTTGCGCAGAGTATCAGCAATTGCTATTATCACCTTGTCACCTACCACATGTCCATAGGTATCGTTTATTGACTTAAACTTGTCACAGTCTAAAAGGCATAACAGACCGCACTGTTTGCGGACGAGATACTCTGTTATCTTATTCTCTCGCTTCCGCGGTTGCGTATACCTGTCATGAGATCTGTCTGAGCCAGATACATGAGTCTGTTTTCACGCCGTTTTTCCTCGTCAATATTCTCCACGCAGTAAAGCACATGCCAAAGCCTGCCATCATCGTCATAGTCTACAGGAATAAACCTTTCACGCACCAGCCGATACCTTCCCGATAAGCTCATGTACTATGGTATTTTTTCCACGAAGTCTGTCCTCTACTGTAGTGATATCCACAAATTCAAGTGCCTCCTTGCGATGTGCCTTAGTACAGAACTCGTCCATCACACTGTTTATGTGCCCCGGGAAATCCTCATCTATCCTATACTCTCCCTCTTTCTGTGCTTCACGCCCAAAAAGTGTGTAACCTCATCCAAAGTCTTTACTATATGGTATCTGTGTGTCTGCACATTTACCACTGCCATGGATATATAGATGCTTGAAAGCGATGAATAGCTGCTAAGCTTCGCTTCCTTATTCGACTTTGTGAAGGAATTGCGCAGCTTAAGCAATGATATAAGCAAGGTTCCTATCATATCCAAGAACGTGGTCAGTCCGAGAGTATCACTTTCCGGTGGATTATCCAAACCGAAAAAGCCCTTTATCTCATCCTTGTAGCGGATTGGACATACCACCAGGTTTTTTACATTTTGTGCCTTTAACAGATTATAGGATTCCCTGTGCTCATCCTTTATCTGCTCTATATCTGTGATAATTATATTCTTCTCACTGCCAAAGCCTGATACCACCAGCCTATTATGTCCATATCGACATTCTGCAATTCATGTATCTCCGGCACTATTCCATCCGCACACCACTCATATGTATTGTTGGTGACATGCTTCTCATCACAATCCTCAAATATATATGCGGTCAGAACCGATATGTTTTCCGAAAAATCTGATAAACTCATTAATCTGCTCATCCGGTGTATCATAATTGAGTGCAGATCTGAGTGCCTTATTTATGACAAGCTCGTATTTTATGATTGTCTTCATACCTGCTGTATCCTTGTATTGTTACTTGTAGAATAGTTATATTTCTTTTAAATAATATGATATGATGGTCAAAAGGTATTTTGCTCCCTTTAAATATAATATTATACCAAATTTTTTCAAAAATGCACATAAATCATGGTATTCTTACCATTATTTTTTTCTCTTTATTTTCAATCATCGTAAGCACAGGAATGTGCTTCTTTCTGAGTGCACGTATAACAGGATATGTCTCAAATGAGTTTCCTTCCACATACACAGCCTCCGGTCTGTACTTCAAAATTCGTTTCACCTGCTCCTTTACATATGCCTTCCACTGTGGCTTCTCCATCAGTACCTCTGCATATGCTGTCTCACTGTCAATCTCTGTTAATTCAAGCTGCGGAACAGGCATTGCATCAACATGACAGATATGCACACCCTTTATTCCTCGTGCTTTTGCAACATTTATAAGCAGCTCGTTAGTCTGACTGTCACATGCCATGGCTGCAGTATCTACTTTACTGCCATACCATACTATCACAGAGCTGTCTTTATGAAGAGAAAGCGCCTTTTCGCATGCCTTTACAGCTTCGTCCTGCTCCTTAACAGTCATGATAAAACCTCCCTTGTGACAGAATATCGCACCGGGAATTCCTGTAGCATTTACCAGCTCCTCACCTTCAAGCCCCAGCCACTCTGCCGGAAAAGAACACTTGTAATTCATCGAGTATTCTCTTTTCTGCGGCTGTATACAAAAGCCACCTCTGTTTGACGGAAAAATAACAAACGCAATATCCGTCTCACTCAGAGCCTTCTGACACGGTATAAACTCAGGAAGCACCAGTATCCTGCTTGCCGGATCGTGCTTTGCAAGCACCTCCTCCACTCTCTTATCGGCTCTCTCATTGCCACGGTATCTCTCAAATTTGTTTTCCAGTATCATGCCTGCTACGCTTACCGCCTGAAAGAAAGCCTCATCGCTGCCACCTTCATAATCCATGACGGGTTGAAATTGCCTATAAGCGTTGCAAGCTCGTTTTTCTCACCTGTATTGTCATTGTTGTCGAGAGGCTGGACAAATGACTCATCGAATTTTACCGCAAGCTCCTCACCTAGAATATCCGCTCCAACAGCCTCCCACAGCAGGCCAAATGCCGCATACGGCACACCGTTTTCCCTGATTCTGCTGTCCTTTTGATGATGGTCAAACTCACCACGCCCTATATCAAAAACTATTCCCGTGAAATCATCAGGCACACTATTGCCTCTTGTTATGCTGATCTCAGGGTTTATATACAAAAGCAGGGCTGATGAGAACACATCATCTGCGTGAAATTTGCCGCCATGTGTAAAGGCACAGGCATCCTTTTGTTTTATCTGCTCTATTAATCTGCTCATTTTATAACCTCATATGTATTCTTTTACGTTGTGATACCTTATAACTCTTTAATCATAATTGTAATATTCCAAATGTCAATATAGTTGATGCTAAAACATCCGTTGACAGAATGTCTTTTCTGTATTACTGTATATAATACAAATAATACATTTATATCACTTACAAATTTTGTCAGATTACAGCCTGCTCATAAATATTGATGCATTTCAAACAGACTATCACATATAAACAGTAAGATACAGGAGGTTCACATGATAATAGAACTCGACATGTCAATCAGTACCCCGATATATGTACAGCTTAGAAACCAGATTGTAAAGGGAATAGGCAAAGGCGAGCTAAAGACCGGCGAAAAGCTTCCAACCGTACGTCAGCTTGCAAGCGATGCCGGTGTTAACACAATGACGGTCAATAAAGCCTATCAGATTTTGAAAAATGAGGGATTTATCCGTACAGACAGACGGCTCGGCGCTTTTGTGTCAGAATCCATCGCAGATGATACAGATTTCACTGAAAAGCTGGAATCAGAGCTTGAGCTTTTAAGTGCTGAGGCCTGTCTAACCGGAATGAGCCGTGAGGAATTTTTATCAATGTGTGATAAAATGTATTCACAAATGAAACCATGTACCGCTTAGCAGAGGAGACAGACTATGGAAATTATCATGTTTATTATCTTTATAGTTACAAACCTTTTTATCATACTATGTATGCAATTTGCGTACACACACGCCTATAAATATGAAAATGGCATGTATCTCAATGTACATATTCCATCATCTCACAAAGAAGATGCCGAAGTAACCGAAATCGTCACCACCGGAAAACGCAAAATGAAACACTTTCAAATTGCCAATGTGATTATCTCCATTGCGATATGCTTTATTGTTTTTTTTAACATTGCTGTTTTGTTCTGGTATATATTATCTGGATGTTCGCATATATCTTTGGAATTATTCATATTCCAAACAGCTCCCACCGGAAAATGTATGCTCTGAAAATACAAAACGGATGGATAATAGAAACCCAACGTAAAAAGGTTTATATCGACACCCGCGTTTCAGCAGAAGCCGGTGCCACGACAGTCAGCTATAAATGGCACGCACTCTTTTTAATTACTGAGCTTGCAGCATATATACCATACTTTATGCTTGGTGACACCCATTACAATATCCTTATGATTTCGCTGTTTTTGTGCTCTGTTTTAATATCCACACTTTCGCTGGTATTTCATGCTTTTATAAACAAAAGCGAGCGCCACGTATACAGCATGGATTCAAAGCTCAACCTTATTGTCAACAATACTATGAAGAAATATAAAAGCATCGCAATGCTTCTCCTAAGCGGGCTAAACGCCGTCGCATGGATTTATGTAGCATTATACACAAGTGTCACCGGAATACTTCCGGCATCATCATATTATGTGTATATTTTCATTCAGTTAATAGCCGTTTTGGGATTTATTGTTCCAATTTATATGGGCTTAAACAGAAAGAAGGAACTGCTGTCTGCCAACACCTCACCAATAGATGTGGACGATGATGAATACTGGAAAACCGGCTACTACTATAATCCCGACGACAAACATATTCTCATTGAAAACCGCATGCAGTCCGGCAGCTACACGTTTAATTATGCTAAAAAAGGCGCGTGGATTTTCACAGGAATCACCTGTGCAATAACAGCCGGCTGTATCATCCTGGTGTTTGTCTGCATGCTTCCTTTGATTAATATACAGGAAAAAATCACTCTGACAAACAATAACCTTACTATTTCTGCCGGTGGATATACAAGCGAGATTGATGTAAATGACATCACAGAGCTTAAGCTTCTGGACGAGCTGCCGGATGACAGTTTCCTGCGTACAAACGGAGCCTCTACCGACAGCTACGATATCGGCAGGTATGAAGGACGCACCCTTGGAAAATGCAGCCTGTATGTATTCGACGGATACTCTCCTATTCTCATGATAAAATCGGATGATACACTGGTGTTTGTAAATTCTAAGGAAGATGGGGAGATAGAGAGGTTGTATGAAGAATTAAGTCAATAAATTTGTTCTTTTTATGTTATACTGTAATCGTATACCTAAAAAGAAAGCAGGCAAAATCTATGAAAACACGACAAGAAGCATTAGACTACGGCTTATCATTTCCAAATACATATCAGGAAGCACCATTCCACGACCCAAACTGGCAGCTCGTCCGCGTAAAGGACAGCAAAAAGGTTTTCCTGTGGACCTACGAGCGCAATGGTTTTATCAACTTAAATGTCAAGGTATCTCCTGCATGGCGCGACTTCTGGAGAGATGCCTTCCCATCGGTCATCCCCGGCTGGCACCAGAACAAGGACAACTGGAATACCATCATTCTCGATGGCAGCATACCGGATGATGCTATAAAAAACATGATTGCAGACAGCTATGACCTTGTCACCTATAATCCGACCAGGCTCATATATGAGGCTGTAAAAAGGATTCCAAAGGGTTGTGTTGCCACATATGCACAGGTTGCTGAGCTTGCAGGCAATAAAAAAATGTGCCGGGCTGTCGGCAATGCCTTGCACAAGAATCCCAATCCTGATGAAATTCCATGCTACAGAGTGGTAAATGCAAAGGGTGAACTGTCAGGGGCATTTGCCTTCGGCGGAGCCGATGAACAGGCTAACCGTCTAAGAGCAGATGGCATTGAGGTCATAGACGGCAGGGTTGACCTTGATAAATATGGAATACGGATTGCAGATGATATTATACATACAAAGACAACAGTTGAACCATTTACTTAAATAATGGTTCCACTGTTGTTTTGACAGTTTAGTGTTGTACAGGTGTAAGCTTACCTTTCTCCATTTCAAAAACTTCATCACATAACACTTCTATATCTTCTTTATTATGGCTTGCAATTATAATCATTGTCCCTTCTTCTCGTAAGTTAATAAAGAGTTTTCTCATTTCCATAACTCCATCGTTATCCAAACCGTTCATTGGTTCATCCAAAATTAAAATTTCTGGTTTTTCCATAATTGCCTGTGCTATTCCCAGTCTTTGTTTCATTCCCATAGAATATTTACCAACATGTAATTTACTGTATGGATCAAGTCTTACGCTCTTTAACGTTTGTATAATTTCTTCTTTCCCTATTTTATTTTTTATCATAGATAAAAACTGTAAATTCTTATATGCACTATAGTTTTCCAAAAATCCTGGTTCTTCTATAATTCCTGCTAAATTTTCCGGCAAATCAATATCTGTACCTAATTTTTTATTATCTATTATTATTTCACCTGAAGTAGGTACAACCAATCCACATATACATTTCATTAACATAGATTTTCCTGAACCATTTCTACCAATGATTCCGTAAATATGTCCTCTATCGAAATTCACATTTATCTTATCTAATACTTTCGTCTCTCCAAAACATTTTGTCAGATTCTTTATCTGTATCAGCTTCTCCATGTTTATACCTCCCGTATCATTACTCCGACATCCTTTTTTTCGATTACTTTTATAATCCATACACTTAAAATAATAATCGCTGTCATATAAACAACCATCACATAAGTAAATGTAGGATATTGTGTCAATTTTCCCACATCTAATTTATTTAATGTTGTCCACGAGACTGGCGAAAACCACTGTGCCATTTCATTTCCTGAAACTGCCGCACTCAAGATAACCAAAAATCCTGAAGCTGCTATTCCAACAACTTTTGACTTTGAAATAACATTGCACCCATATATAATTAAGCCTAAAATTCCTCCGCACAAAACAGATGATAACCAAGTGAAGAACATCGCTTGAGCAGGTGTAAAATATGTTAAAATATAAGTACTTATTGTTACTGCAGTCCCTTTTACCAACGGAACATTTGAAAAAGCCAATGTACCTAATACCTTTCCCCAGTCATTCATGTACTCTATGTTTCTTATATTTAGCACAATCGTCATAGCTGCTATTAAAGAAAAATAAATTGCTGATGTCATAAAAATATAAATAATTTGACCAATGCTCCATAATTTTCTCTTACATCTCATTAATATATATATCTGATTCTTATCTATAAAAGGAGCATCACAATATATAAATATCAACGGCAACATAAAAAGGATTCGTATATAGCGATCTGTATACAAAAATGGATATAGCCAAGGTGAGCTTTTCATCCCCATAGCCAATGCATTTGTTGAAATCTCCTTTGTATAACATTGAACAAATATTATAGTTGATATCACTAATATCCAAATCCGATAATTTGTTCTCCATTTTCTAATATTTTGTATTGCAACAATCAAAGAAATTTTAACTGATTTCATTCCCTAACCTCCTTTTTACCCGTTTTGCGAAAATCAAACCCTGGCCTAATATAAGTACTGTAAATATGAATATCGTATACAAATAGCTATACGTTGCATTTTTCCCCAATACATTACTTGCTTTCGCCAACAGATACATATTAAAATATGGCGGTAAAAGACCCGTTATCTCTTCTAATAAATAACTAAAAATGAGCGGTGAACATATTGCAACAAAACTATTAGGAATATATGATGAAATCATTAATCCACTCATTACCCAAACTGCCATTGATGCTGCATAAATACTGACGATACAACATACATATAAAAATGGCTTTTGATATAGAAAAATGCATATGGCATATTCTCATCTAAACCCATTCCGTTTATTCCGCTATAATCGAATCCCATACCAATTAATAGACCTATGAAAATCAAAATTCCCAAGAAAACTACCAGAAAAGAAATTGATACGCACACCACGATTTTGGATATAATATAATTTCTTCTTCCCATTCGAATGACTATATTTTTTATATATTGATGTTTCCAATCGTCATAAAAACCTGTCACACAAGGCAGCGCCGAAAAAATAATTATCAATTTTTTGAAAACGCTCAACCCAATTAAAATATCTAATATGTAATATATATCTACACTGCCATGTATATATTTTTCTGTACTTATATAACACAAAAGCACAACTCCTAATATTGATAAATACATTTTAGGTGAACTGAATATTCTTTTTGTAATCTGCTTTCAATTGTTGTAGAATCAATATGTACCTCCTATCTGAATTTCCATTCCGGTTTGAG
>ENA-OQMZ01000187-OQMZ01000187.1-human-gut-metagenome-genome-assembly--contig:-NODE-187-length-26906-cov-4.858172_pt1 | contig 26906 bp, 32 predicted proteins | sample MGYA00242621_ERZ504862 | MGnify/ENA primary metagenome ERZ504862 (study PRJEB26092, sample SAMD00036393) | human gut metagenome | host: Homo sapiens | study: EMG produced TPA metagenomics assembly of...
TCGTAATTCTTCATGAACTGCGTTCGTACGCGCGGCGAGGAGCCGCCCCGTCTGTACGGGGTGATCAACGGGCTGCTGCGCATGCGCAACGGGCTGCGCAGGTCGCAGGAGCTCGACGACCTGGTCGACGTGCTGGCCTCCTCCATCGGCGCCCTGACCAATCCGCGTACCAACTGCCCACACCGGAGAAGGTCGCGCAGGAGAAGCCTCGCTGCTCGAGATCGACGACAGCTTCCAGAAGATCGTCCTCGTACGCGACGTGGTCAAACCCGTCCGCGACGAGCACGGCATCCTCACGATGAGCGTCTACGATTTCCTCCTCGACCCGGACAGCCTGACGATGTGACGCCGTGGATTGGCTACAACGTATTAGACAGTCCGATGAGGGACGAATGACATGAGATTGGAGGCCGACGATGGCCGACCCGAAACATCCCCGCCACTACGACGAGGCGTTCAAACGGCAGATCGTGCAGTTGTACGAGAGCGGCAAGCCATCCCGGAAGATCCGCCGTCGTGGCCCGACATCCTCAGGACCATCGAGCTGGGCTACTCCAACGCCAGGCTCGAGGCGTCCGACAACAGGATCAAGGTCACCATCCGCATGGCCTACGGCTTCCACCACGCGAACAGCCTCATCGCACTCGTCATGCTCCGCTGCGCCGGCAATCATGGCGCAAGCGACAATCGCGACACGCCGTTATTGACATACCGCCGTTCAATGGTATTGTAATCACTTGTGCGCTTTTGAAGCGTATGGATCGGGCCCGTAGCTCAGCTGGTTAGAGCGCATCCCTGATAAGGATGAGGTCGGAGGTTCAAGTCCTCCCGGGCCCACAGGAAAAATGAAGCGGCCGCGAGCCGCTCTTTTTTTCTCACGGGGCTATAGCGCAGCTGGTAGCGCATCTGCTTTGCAAGCAGAGGGTCGCCGGTTCGAACCCGGCTAGCTCCACAGACACAACAAAACCCTTGGAATCAGTCCGATTCCAAGGGTTTTTGTTCTTGCATTTTCTGCGTATTGCAACAAAAAGATGACGACACGCCGATAGCGTATCTCACGAGAAAAGTCTTATTGCCTCACGACTGTCGAGGCCACCGGAAGTCGGCATAGGCATTCCAATCGGCCACTAAATCGACCGATGCCCGATCCCTGAGCCAAACGGACCCGAATGCCGTTCATCATCGACAAAGCAGTCCGCGCCTCGCGACGAGGATCTGCCAAACCGTCACGCTCGACTGCTCGGGTTAAGGTGTCCATCACGCGATGTTCTCGTTTTTGGTAATACTCATAGGCAGGATGATGCTCGTTCAACGATTCGCCTTGTAGCACGGTATATACAACCGCACCATCTCTGGCTGAGCCGCATTGCGCTCCATAAGGGCAGCACAGATATCACGAATGCCGAACTGCGCGTTGCCGCTCCACATATCCTCAGGTTCAACGCCAAGAGAATGGGCAAACGTAGCCATATCTTCCCGATCACGATGCTCCAGCACGGCAATCAGCAAGCCGACTTTGTTCTTGAAATGGTATATGACCGCCGGCTCGGTCAATCCGCATGCTTCGGCTACCTGACGAACGGAAAAGCCCCAAAACCCGTTCTGTGAATCACATGCGACGTCACGTCGATGATCTGTTCACGGCGTTCCGCACATTCTGATTCTGCTCAAGACAGATCCAGCTCGTTGTTGTCCTTGGCTTTGCTCACCGTATCAGTCAAATCGGGGTCGTCCACAGACACCGCGTTCTGCTGGCTGAGCGTCAACGACAGCGAACCTTTGTAGGAGTCGCCGTATTCGTCCTTGCCGGACACGCTTACGGCAATCGAGCTCATCAGATGCTTCCTGCCGTAGTTCAGATCCACGGTGATAGTCGGCATATCCGGCTCTTCATCCGTGCCGAAGTCCCAGTTGCGCACATTGTCGAGCGCCTGACGGTACTCGCCTTCAGCATCGCCCACACCGGTATCCTCGATCTGCTGAATCACCCATGATTTCAGATGCGGATACTGCGCTTCATGGCTGATCCAGTAATTCACAAAGTGCTGGGCCAATGCCTTGACATCGATTTGATACGAGAGCTGCGTGTTGCCGGCAGACTTGGCAGACGATGTATTCGGGAACAGCTGGCTGCGCACATTCTTATCTTCCAGCTCCACGCCGAGATATTGTTGGATGAATTTGCTGGCCTCGGCCTTCACCTCGGCAGACGTTTTCGTGCCCTTGACCCGGTCGATGTCGTTCGAGTACCCATCGTCGTTCATCTTGTCCAGCTGATCGTAGAACGTTCGCTCCGCGCCGGTGATGTCCCAAGCACCGTTCTTGACCAACGCATCCTTGACGTTCAATATCAAGTCCGCCACATCACTACCAACGCCGTTCCTTAAGTCATCTTCATATTGGTCGGCCGGGTAGTAGATGTAGTAGGGGTCGTCATCATACCAAACGTTTTTCCCGGCGAATGCGCCTTTGTGCCAAGCGAGGGTTGTTGCCTGTTCATCTGTCTTGATGGTCACAGACGCGGAGGAGTCATTGGTGGTTTTGCCCCAGCGAATACATGCCAGACATCCGCGCGTCAAGGGAGTCGTCAGTGCTGCTGTGGGTTCTGAGTTCGTATTTGGTGCTGCGCAGAGTGGACAGCGAGTTGATCGCGTCGAAGGTGACGACCAGCGGATTGGTGGGCTGGAAGCCCAGCATCGCTTTGACGGCGGTGAAGTTGGGGACGATGAATGCCAAGCCGCCACCAGAATCGTCGCAAGCAATGCGCAGAGAACGGCGATCAGCTTCTTGCTGGATTTGCGCGGCGGTGCCAGGACGGCGGTTGCATCAGTCGCCTGATATGCGGCAGGAGCGGGAATCGGCAAAGCTGGCAAGGGAGCAGTTGGTGCCGGCTGTGGGGCAGCGGGCGCGGCGTAACCGATGGGCAACCGGCGCGGCTGGTATCGATGGTGGTACTGAAGGCGCTGGCACAGCAGGTGCCGGTATCGACGCAGTCGGTACGGCTGACGATGCGGCCGGCACTGGTACAGACGCAACCGGTGCGCTGTCTACAGACGCTCCACATGCCGGGCAAAATCGTGCCGGCCTATCAACTCTATTTCCGCAGTGGCCGCAGTACGCCATCGTGTGCTTCTCTTCCTCAAATCGGCTTGATTGCCATTGCTTCAATGTTACTCTTCAGCATTACGCCTCAGCCAGCCCCTACGCGTAACGATACGAGACGCGGCAGCCTTAATGCGGTTGTTTTGACGCGATGTCAACATCGAGCTCTGGCCAACGTTCTGGTACTCGGCTACATCTTGCTGCGAGCCAAGAAGCAGGCCATCGCTCGCGCCGACGAGTCTGAATTGGCGGCCTAGCCTCGCTTTAAGCCTCAGCCAACACCTCCATGGGGTGATAAGTGGCGGTGTGGTGTCCGGTGATGGGGTTCCATACCCGTTCGGCGAATGCGCGCAGACGGGCGACGCCCTCACGCAGCTCGCCGGCATCTCCGGCGTAGGAGAGGCGCACGAAGCCGCGCCCCTCCTCGCCGAAGGCCTCGCCGGGGACCACGGCCACGTGCTCTTCGTCCAGCAGACGGTCTGCGAATTCACCGGAGTCAAGGCCAGTCAGGCGTACGTCCACAAAGGCGTAGAACGCACCTTGCGGTTCAATCAAGCGCAATACCGGGCATCCGGCCAGACCGTCCAGCACGATCTGGCGCTTGGCGCGGTATTCCTCGCGCATGGCGGCCACATGATCCTGCGGACCGGCCAGTGCTGCCACGCCTGCGTATTGCGCCAAGGAGTTCACCGAGGAGTGCATGAGTTCGGCGATTTTACCGGTCTGTTCGATGACCGCTTCGGGTGCCAGCAGGTAGCCGATGCGCCAGCCGGTCATCGCGTAGGTTTTCGACAGGCTTTCCACCACAATGGTGCGGTCTTTCATGCCCGGCACCGCGGCAATCGATGATGCCACGGCTGCCTCTCCCCCAAGCGTTTCCCCGAACGTTTCCCCAAACACGAACGATGGTAAACCTCGTCGGAGATGGCCCAAATATTGTGCTGCTTGCATACTTCGGCAATACGCGCCAGTTCAGCGGCAGAAGTTACCGAGCCGGTCGGATTGCCGGGTGAGTTGATGATTACGGCGCGGGTGCGCGGGGTGATCGCCGCTTCGATGTCCGCCGCGTTCACGCGCATGCCGTGCTCCGGACGCAGCGCCACGGTGACCGGGCGGCCGCCGCACAGCATCACTTCGGCGTCATAGGAAGTGAAGAACGGCGAGGGAATAATCACTTCATCGCCGGTGCCTACCACGCTTTCAGCGCCAGAAACAGGCCAATCGTGGCACCGTCAACGGCTTGAATCTCGGTTTCGGGATCATAAGTGAGTCCCTTCACACGGGCGGAGTAATCGGCCACGGCCTTGCGGTATTCGGGGACGCCGAGCACGTTGGTGTACCGAGTGCGGCCAGCCTGTGCGGCCTCGCAAGCGGCCGCCACGATATGCGGCGCGGCCGTGGCGCTGGGCTCCCCCACGGTCAGTGAAATCGCGTCAGGCACGCGCTCTACACGGTCGAATACGTCTCGGATGCCGGAGCGCGGGATATTCAGGGCTTCGGCGGACAAGCTCGCGGGCTTGGCGGTCGGCACAGCAACCCGTCTGGCAGCAGGCACAGCAGCAGATGCAACTTCGGACAGAGGCATGTTGGAAAACTTCTGCATATCATCCCTCCTCAATGGAATTATTTCGTCGTTCTCTTATTTCAGAAGGAATTATTACATTCAATTAGGACTTTAGGCATAAACATTCCACCACACAACAGAAAACACAGGAAGAACTACTGAAATTACCAGGCAAAATCGGAAAGCCATCGCATTCCGGCAACAGGTACAGTGAACACAGAGCACAACGAACGGAGAAGACACCATGACCGCGATTGACGAGACCGACCAGCGCATCCTCACCATGCTGGAGCCGACGGCCGCGCCACGCTCGCGCAACTGGCCCAGGCGACCGGACTGTCCGTCTCCGCCGCCCAGTCGCGCGTGCAGAAGCTGGAGAAGCGCGGCATCATCAAGGGATACAAGGCCATCATCGACCAAGAGCAGCGCGGCTTGCCCATCAGCGCGTTCGTCAACGTGACCCCGCTCGACTACTCAGCCGAATCCTCGATTCCGGACAAGCTGAACAATATCGACGGCATCGTCTCCTGCTATTCGGTGGCCGGCGCCCCCAGCTTCGTACTGGTGGTACGCGTGGCCTCCCCCACCGCCCTTGAGGAATTGCTCAATCTCATCCACCGCACGGTGCCGGTAAGCACCGAGACCACGATGATTCTGCAGACCTACTTCGCGCACTGACCGCGAACCCGGTAACCTGCGCGCCGAAGACCTCGGCCCCTACGGCGCACGATTCCCAACGGGCACATCCGACATCACCCAAGTCCACCTTTATGTCCACTATATGAACGCACCTTCGGTGTGATGCAGCTTCCATTTCGACCCGATTCACGCACAGACAGACATCCAGCAATCGCCGAAAAATCTAACAAACGGAAACTTGAACCACCCCATAACCACGCCGATAGCTTTCCCGTTATCCGAGCGAGACTCTATGCAGCAAGGGCCTGCGCGCATAGAATAAAACCGTCTTAATTCCCTAGCAAATCGAGGAGAATCATGCTCACTGACGAGTACATCAAGCGTGTCTACGACCAGGTCGTTGCCCGTGACGGCGATCAGCCGGAGTTCCTGCAAGCCGTTCGCGAGGTCTTCGAGACCCTGCAGCCGGTTGTCGAGAAGCACCCGGAGTACGAGAAGGCCGGTGTACTGGAGCGCATCGTCGAGCCGGAGCGCACCATCAAGTTCCGCGTGGCCTGGGTTGACGACGAGGGCAAGGTTCAGGTGAACCGCGGCTACCGTATCCAGTTCAACTCCGCCATTGGCCCGTACAAGGGCGGACTACGCTTCCACCCGACCGTGACCGAGTCCGTCGTCAAGTTCCTTGGCTTCGAGCAGATTCTCAAGAACTCCCTGACCACGCTGCCGATGGGCGGCGGCAAGGGCGGTTCCGACTTCAACCCGAAGGGCAAGTCCGACGCTGAGTCATGCGCTTCTGCCAGCCTTCATGACTGAGCTGAGCCGCCACATCGGCCAGTTCACCGACGTTCCCGCCGGCGACATCAACGTCGGTGGTCGTGAGATCGGCTACCTGTTCGGCCAGTACAAGCGCATCCGCGACGAGTACTCCGGCGTCCTGACCGGTAAGGGTCTGGAATTCGGCGGTTCCCTGGCCCGCACCGAGGCCACCGGTTACGGCGTGTGCTACTACACCCAGGAAGCCCTGCGCGTGCTGCGCAACGACTCCTTCGAGGGCAAGACCGTCGTGATCTCCGGCTCCGGCAACGTGGCCACCTACGCCGCTCAGAAGGCTGAGCAGTTGGGCGCCAAGGTCGTCACCGTCTCCGACTCCAACGGCTACATCTACGACCCGAACGGCATCAACGTCGAGGTCGTCAAGCAGATCAAGGAAGTCGAGCGCGGCCGCATCAAGGAATACGCCGAGCGCGTTCCGGGCTCCGAGTACCACGAGGGCAGCAAGGGCGTGTGGACCGTCAAGGGCGACATCGCTCTGCCGTGCGCCACCCAGAACGAGGTTGATGGCGAATCCGCACAGAAGCTCGTGGACAACGGCGTGACCGTGGTCGTCGAGGGTGCGAACATGCCGTCCACCCCGGAGGCCATCGAGGTCTACCAGAAGAACGGCGTGCTGTACGGCCCGGCCAAGGCTGCCAACGCCGGTGGCGTGGCCGTCTCCGGCCTGGAGATGAGCCAGAACAGCTACCGCCTGTCTTGGACCTTCGAAGAGGTCGACGCCAAGCTCAAGTCCATCATGGAAGAAATCGTCGCCAACTCCCTGGCCGCCGCCAAGGAATACGGTCACGAGGGTGACCTGATGCTCGGTGCCAACGCCGCAGGCTTCGTCAAGGTCGCCAACGCCATGGTTGCCCAGGGCGTGCTGTGACGCTTGCCGCTGAGCAGTACTAAGCAGTAGCGTAATGCCCTTGCTTCCCGTGAGGAGGCAAGGGCATTGCTATATGTACAACGAGCAACAAGTGCTATCCCCAAATACGTAAGCCCGATAACAACTTAGCTTCCACCTCCATAACCCCGGAACTCACCACCGTCGATCAGCACATGGATCAGCGCGCTGGACCATGGCCGACGTGGTCATCAAAGCCATCAACGGAGTCTCTTCACCGCGCGTGATGCACCTGAACACCGATTTGGTGGTGCGTGATTCGGCGTAATTGCCACGTGGTTGTCGGCAGGACTCTAGATACCGCGTCACAATCACCCAGTAATGCATCACGCAGTGTATAACTCTTCCGCGGAAACGAACACCATTCGTTCATCATCCATGTAGCGGGTTCGCGTGGACTCACTCACCGGATTCTTGGTGAACAGCATAAGCCACGCATTACCTGCCTGATAGCCGCGGACTAAGCCAGCACGCTGATGGAGCTTTTCAATAGCCTCCGTTTCGTTGAATGAATTACGCCATTTGCATTCACCGAACAGAATCGTTTTATCGAGCGAATCCGCAGCAATCACATCGATATCGGTTTGCTCGTGAGCAATCGGATCATTGCCCCACCATTTGCCGAACTGAGTGGCAACAAAGGGGAGGTTGCCCATAGCGTTGTTTCGAATAAGCCATTGCAGGCAAATCGTCTCAAATTGTTGACCAACATAGGTATCAAACGCTGGTCCAAAAGCGAGTCTGCTCGTAACCTCCTCGCTGATATTACCATCCAAAATGCTCATGTTGCGCCCCACAAAGCGGAACCAATATGCAAAGAAGGGATCGCTCACCACATACATTCCCTTGCGCGATTTACTCGGATCTTCACCAAACGGCACTTTTCGCTCAATTAAGCGCAAATCGACCAGCGTTTTCAGATATGCTCCAATCGAATCAGATCCGACACCCGCATGTTCAGCGATAAGCTTTGGCGAGGAATTACCACCCGCAATAGATTGCAATATCGAATAATACGATGCCGGTTCACGAAGCTCCTGACGCAACAGCATCATAGGTTCCTCACGCAGTACGCCCAAGTTGTCGAACATCAAGCGCAGCACATTGGATTCAAAGCCATCGGCTTCCTGTATACGGGCCAGATAATATGGCGTACCGCCGAAAGTCGCATAGTATTGGACCAGTTCTTGCGGAGATGTGTTCGTTAGAAATTTTGCCGCATCCGCATAGTCGAATGGCAGGAGTCGAATCTGTGCTGTACGACGCCCGTATAGCGGGCTTTTACGCCCCAATACGTCGTTTTTCCATGAATCCCTCGTTACTACCGGATAGAATCATCGTCACTTTTGTGGCGAGGAATCCATGGTCAATTGCTATCTGCAACATGGAGGGTAATGCTGGCTCGGCGGCAGCTGCATAAGGGAACTCATCGAATACGAACACCATACGTTCGTCAGTCTGTGCAGCACGTTCAGCAACAAACGATAACGCATCAGACCACCCGCCAAACGACGGGGTGGAATCCGGCATACCAAAGAACGACAATGCCGCTCTTGAGAAATCTTCAAGATTCATCTTGGCGCTTTGCTGTATGGCCGTGAAGTACAGCACGCGTTTATCTTTGACAAATTCGTCGATCAACGCCGTTTTCCCTACACGCCGTCTACCGTACAGCACCACCATTTCGAACGAATCGCTGGTAAACAGCTTTTCCAGCACTTGTAACTCGTGCTCTCGTGCGACAAACATTGCAGCCCTCCGATCCGCCTACTGCCCAATAATAAGAGTATCATGGTTAATGTAATCACGATTACCTTAATTATGATACTGATAATTGTTGCCCTACCGCGAGGAGGATCTTCCTTCCGCTGTCAAAACGAAAGCCCAACAGTCCAGACTGACGAGCAGCAACATCGGCAGATCAACCGCTGACGCCAGCCAGCCTGACAGCACAAATCAGCCTGATTGCAGGCATATAGGCACTAGTTAGCGAAACCGGCTCTTCGCATTTTGGTGCGTAGGGGCCGTGCGGTTTGATTCGGTGTGTGAAGTTGAAAAGTGAAACTGAACCACAGCTCGCCCTACACGCCAAAAACCGGGAAGAGCCCATAAAGTCCCCTCAGTAGCGCCAACCTGCCAGTCCTTTGGCGGAACCACACCACATAGACCTTCCTCAACGGCGCCAAGCTGCCACACGCTGGCAGACCAACACCGCTGTGTGCATTCTCTGCGTCGGCGGCAGTCCAAAACTTGGCCCAGCAACGACGCTTGCTGTGCCCAGCGTCGGCAGAGGGCCAAGAATTGGACGCAAACGACACAGAACACACCCTCAGTATCGGCAGAACTCCAAGATCTGTACCGCTGACGACGGTAAGCCCTCCACAGCGTCGTCAGAGATACAAAACCTGTCCCAACACCGACGCCTGCCACCCCCAGCGTCGCCGGAGTCCCAAGTCTCGGCCCAGCAACGACGCCTACGAACCCCACACATAAGAAACCGCACCTCCGATCATCGAATCTGAATTACTTCAGTCCAACAACCGGGGTGCGGTTCACTGAGGAGAGTTCCGTCAGTATAGCTATATCAGTCGTCGCCGAGCGTAACGTGCACACCGCCGACCAGAGAGCTGACCACGTTGTAGATCAGTGCCGCAATGGTGGCCAGCAGAGTGAAGATCACCACTTCGACAATCGAGAAGATGGTGACGCCGGAGACCACGGTGGTAAGGGACAACACGTTCTTGAGATCGAAACCGCCTGCATCAAGACCGGTGGAAGACACAATCTGCGTAATCTGGCTGAATACACCGACCACATCAAGCAGCACCCATACGATCGCGGAGGCAACGACCTGAATAATCGCCACGGCGATGGACAGCATGAACGTCACCTTGGCCACGGACCAAGCATCCACGCGGGTCAGCGACAAGCTCATGCGGCGAGCCCTGGGGGCGCTACGGCGAGGTGCCGGACGCACGGGAGTGGCGGCACCTGAAGAAGGCAACGCGGATTCTTCCGGATCGCTGGACACGGAGCGTGCCACGCGGGGAGCGTGCTCAGTACCGATCAGCGGCTCGACATGCTCGTTCTGCGTATTGCCGACTGCCGGCGGTATGATCCGGGGCTCGTTGTCTTCGAGATTCTCGCTCATCGTTTCTCCTTAACAGGCTTGGCGGTAGCCTCTGCTGTATGCGAGGCTACCAGCTTTTCAGGACGCTGCTCACGCCTCGTCCGCGTTGTTCACATTCTCGCCGGATTGTGCGGTCTCGGCGGTGCCGTTCGCCGCGGCATCGCCGCCATCCTCGGGCTCGTCCTTCTCCTCGTTACGGGCGATGGAGAGAATCGTGTCGCCCTTGTCGGGCTTGGCAAAGGTCACGCCCTGGGTGTTGCGCCCGGTGCGCTTGACTTCGTCCACGTTGGAGCGAATCACCTTGCCGGACTTCATGATGGCCATAACCTGATCGTCTTCGGACACCACGAGCGCGCCGACCAGAGCACCACGGCCCTCGACCAGTTGCACGGCCTTGATACCCAGCCATTGCGGCCCTGCAGACGGTATTCGCTGATGGCGGTGCGCTTGGCGAAGCCCTCGTTGGTGACCACGAACAGGTCCTTGTCGGAGTCGCCAGGGACCACATCCATGGCCAGCAGGCTGTCGTCGTTACGGAACTTCATGCCCTGCACGCCGGCGGTCTGGCGGCCCATCGGGCGCAGCTGCTCGTCGTCGGCCTGGAACTTGAGGCTCATGCCGAGTTTGGAGACCAGGATGATGTCGTCCTCGGCGTTGCACAGCGCGGCGCCGATGAGCTCGTCGGCGTTCTCGCCGTTCTCGTCGGCCATGAGGCGCACGGCGATCAGGCCGCCCTGGCGCGGGGAATCGTACTCGGCCAGCGGGGTCTTCTTGACCTTGCCGGAACGGGTGGCGAGCACCAGATACTTGGCCACCTCGTAGTTCGGGATGGACAGCACGGTCTGGATGGACTCATCAGGCGCGAACTGCAGCAGGTTGGCCACGTGCTGGCCCTTGGAGTCGCGCGAGCCCTCGGGCAGCTCGTAGGCCTTGATGCGGTACACGCGGCCCTTGTTCGTGAAGAACAGCAGCCAGTTGTGCGTGGAGGTCAGGAAGAAGTGATCCACCACGTCGTCCTCGCGCAGCTTGGTGCCCTTGATGCCCTTGCCGCCGCGGTGCTGGGAGCGGTATTCGTCGGCCTTGGTGCGCTTAATGAAGCCGGAGTGGGTCACGGTGACCACCACGTTCTCTTCGGCGATCAGGTCTTCGACGTTCATCTCGCCGGAGAACGGCAGGATCTTGGTGCGGCGGTCGTCGCCGTACTTGGCGACGATCTCGTCGAGCTCGTCGCCGATGATCTTGCGCTGGCGTTCCGGCTTGGCGAGGATGTCGATGTAGTCAGCGATCTTGCGCTGCAATTCCTCATGCTCGGCCACGATCTTGTCGCGGTTCATGCGGGTCAGCGTGCGCAGCTGCATGGCCAGGATGGCGTCCGCCTGCACCTGGTCGATGTCCAGCAGCCCCATAAGGCCCGTACGTGCGGTGTCGGTGTCTTCGGAGGCACGGATGAGGGCGATGACCTCGTCCAGCATGTCGAGGGCCTTCAGATAGCCCTGCAGGATGTGGTCGCGCTCTTCGGCCTCGCGCTTCAAGTACGCGGTGCGGCGGGCGATCACGTCGAGCTGGTGGTTCACCCAGTGGCGGATGAAGCATCCAGGCTCAGCGTGCGCGGCACGCCGTCGACCAGCGCCAGCATGTTGGCGCCGAAGGTCTGCTGCAGCTGGGAGTGCTTGTACAGGTTGTTCAGGACCACCTTCGGCACGGCGTCGCGCTTGAGCACGAGCACGAGGCGCTGGCCGGTACGGCCGGAGGTCTCGTCGCGCATGTCGCGATGCCCTGGATCTTGCCGTCGCGCACGGCCTCACGAATGGAGACGACGAGGCGGTCCGGGTTGACCTGGTAGGCAGTTCGGTGACCACCAGGCACATACGGCCGTTGATCTCCTCAGTGTTGACCACGGCACGCATGGTGATCAGGCCACGGCCGGTGCGGTAGGCCTGTTCGATGCCCTTGTGGCCGAGGATGGTGGCGCCGGTGGGGAAGTCCGGTCCCTTGATGATGCGGATCAGGTTTTCCAGCAGTTCCTCGCGGCTGGCGTCCGGGTGGTCGAGCGCCCAGTGGACGCCGTCCGCCACCTCGCGCATGTTGTGCGGCGGGATGTTGGTGGCCATGCCGACGGCGATGCCGGCGGAGCCGTTGACGAGCAGGTTCGGGAAGCGGGCCGGCAGCACGGTCGCTCCTGGGTCTTGCCGTCGTAGTTGGGCACGAAGTCGACGGTGTCCTTGTCGATGTCGCGCACCATTTCCATGGCCAGCGGGGCCATACGGCATTCGGTGTAACGCATGGCGGCGGCCGGGTCGTCGCCGGGGGAGCCGAAGTTGCCCTGGCCGTCGACGAGCATGTTGCGCATCGACCAGGACTGGGCCATACGCACCAAAGTGTCGTAGATGGCGGAGTCGCCGTGCGGGTGGTACTTACCCATCACGTCGCCGACCACGCGGGAGCACTTGTTGTAGCCGCGATCGGGGCGGTAGCCACCGTCGTACATCGCGTAGATCACGCGGCGATGCACGGGCTTCATGCCGTCGCGCACGTCCGGCAGGGCGCGCTCGACGATCACGGAGAGGGCATACGCCAGATAGGACTCGCGCATCTCCTGCTGCAGGTCCTTGCGCTGGATGCGTTCGCCGGTGTCCATCAGGCCGTAGTCGGTAGTGTCCGCCTCCTGCGGGCTCAACGGCTCCATCGAGCCGTCCGGCGTGAACTGCTCGTCGCCGGTGTTGTTTTCATCTGCCACTGTTGTTCCTTTAGTTGTCTAAGTCCGTTGTGTACCTCCCTCTGACGAGGGAGGTTGGAGGATTCCGTTACGCATCAATCCAACGCACGTTCTTGGCGTTGCGCTGGATGAAGAGGCGGCGGGGTTCGACCTCATCGCCCATCAGCATCGAGAAGGTCTCGTCGGCCGCGGCGGCGTCCTCGATGTGCACCTGCTTCAGAATGCGGTGCTCGGGGTCCATGGTGGTCTCCCATAGCTCCTGGTAGCTCATCTCGCCCAGACCCTTGTAGCGCTGGATGCCTTCGCCCTTGGGCAGCTGGCGTCCGTTGGCCTTGCCTTCGGCGAGCACGCGGTCGCGCTCGGCGTCGGTGTACACGAAGTCGTGCGGGCCCTTGGTCCACTTCAGGCGGTACAGCGGCGGCATGGCCACGTACACGTAGCCGGCGGTGATCATCGGGCGCATGTAGCGGAAGAACAGCGTCAGGTTCAGGGTGGCGATATGCGCACCGTCCACATCGGCATCGGCATGATGATGACCTTGTGATAGCGGACCTTGGAGATGTCGAAGTCCTCGCCGTAGCCGCCGCCGACCGCGGTGATCAGCGATTCGATGGTGTCGGACTTCATCATGCGGTCCAGGCTGGCGCGCTCGGTGTTGAGGATCTTGCCTCGCAGCGGCAGGATGGCCTGCGTGATCGGGTTGCGGCCCTGGATGGCGGAGCCGCCTGCGGAATCACCCTCCACGATGAACAGCTCGCACTCTTCCGGGTTGTTCGACTGACAGTCCTTGAGCTTGTCGGGCATGCCGGCGGACTCGAAGATGGACTTGCGGCGGGTGTTCTCGCGGGCTTTCTTGGCGGCCAGACGGGCGCGGGAGGCCTCAATGGCCTTCTGGATGATGTTCTTGGCCTCGTTCGGGTGGGCGTCGAACCAGTCGCCGAGCTTGTCGGTCATCACGCGCTGCACGAAGGTCTTGGCCTCGGAGTTGCCGAGCTTGGTCTTGGTCTGGCCTTCGAACTGCGGGTTGGTGAGCTTGACGGAGATCACGGCGGTCAGGCCTTCACGCACGTCGTCGCCGGAGAGGTTCTCGTCCTTGTCCTTGAGGATGCCCTTGTCACGCGCGTAACGGTTGACCAGCGAGGTCAGCGCGGCGCGGAAGCCCTCCTCGTGAGTGCCGCCCTCGGTGGTGGAAATCGTGTTCGCGAAGGTGTGCACGGCCTCGGAGTAGGCGGTGGTCCACTGCATGGCGAGTTCGGCGGAGATGCCGAGCTTCAGGTCTTCGGCCTCGAAGCTGATGACGTCCTCTTCCACCGGCGTGGCCTTGCGCACCTTGACCAGGTAGTCGACATAGTCCTTGATGCCGTTGAGGTACTGGTAGGTGACGGTCTGGTGCTTTGCGCCGGGCTCGTCCGCGGCGTCGCCGGCCACCTCGTCGCCGGCCTGGTCGTTCTCACGCTCGTCAGTCAGGCTGATCTTGAGGCCCTTGTTCAGGAAGGCCATCTGCTGGAAGCGGGAACGCAGCGTCTCGAAGTCGTAGATGGTGGTCTCGAAAATCTTCGGGTCGGCCCAGAAAGTCACAGACGTACCGGTGGACTCACCTTCGGTCATCGGCTCGCCCTGCTTCAAGGGCGCGGTGGGGTGCTGGTCGATGTACGTCTGGGTCCAGTGGAAGCCCTGACGGCGCACTTCGATGTCCACGCGGGTGGAGAGTGCGTTGACCACGGAGATGCCCACGCCGTGCAGACCTCCGGACACTGCATAACCGCCGCCGCCGAACTTGCCGCCGGCGTGCAGCTTGGTCATCACGGTCTCCACACCAGAGACGCCCTCGCCGGGCACCTCATCGACCGGGATACCTCGACCATCGTCCACCACACGGATGCCGTTGTCCGGCAGAATGGTGATCTCGATATGGCTGGCGTATCCGGCCAGCGCCTCGTCGACCGAGTTGTCGACGATCTCATAGACCAGGTGGTGCAAACCGCGCGGGCCGGTGGAACCGATGTACATACCGGGGCGGATACGCACGGCCTCAAGTCCTTCGAGCACCCTCAGATCGGAGGCCTCATAATGCTCGGGGGCCATGGATTCGTCAAGTTCGCCTTCGGTCAATTCCGCATTGTTGATGCGTTCCGCAGCCGCCTTCAGCTGCTCCTCTTTGCTGGTTTCGTCTGCCAACAGGCTTCCTTCCGTGACTACAGGGTCAACCTCCGTCATGAAGGTCATTCACGGAGGTGATATGCTTACGAGGCCCGTAAAGGGCTCTTCTGGCCATTTGACCATACTGCATGTGATTTTACTCGTCTAACCCGACGAGCGCCATAGCGAGGCTTCTGCGAATTTGTTTGGTATCTTGGCTACCGCCGCCGAGCCCATTTGCGCGTGTATCCGGCGGCCGGTCCGGTCACGCGAATCTCGGCTATGGTCAATCCTTTGAGATTGCGACGGATGGTATCGGTAAGTTGGGGGATAAGGTAGGTCAGCTGCGTGGCCCAGACCGTGGATTCGGCACGGATGGTCAGTACGCCGTCCGTGAAATCGGCGACTGCCGAATGGCTGGCGATGGCCTGTCCCACCACTTGGTCCCAATGGTTGCGCAATTGCGCAAGTTTCATATTCGCCGCCCAGACGCCATTGCCGGCGATGGTGGTCATCACGCTGCCCAGTTCAGCCGGATCGCGCCCCGGTTTGCCGAAGTTTTCGATGGCCTCTTCACGGCGGCGTCTGTAGTCCTTCAAGGTCGCCCCGCGACGGGAGAGCCGCTCGAATATTTCGGCCGGCAGTTTGGTCTCGTCCAGGTTGAGTTGGCGGGCGATCGGCGGGTTCATGACACTTTCCGTTCTACGGAGCGCTGTCCACCGCGGGTTTTCCGTCATACTTACCCAACTCTCGTTTTCCCGCGAATCGGACAAATTGCCCAGAGTTGGCAGTATTACGGAAGCGGGTTCGGCCAGTGTGGCCACGTCGATACGATGGGCCGATTCATAGTCGGGCACATCGCCTTCAGCGGCCACGGTAATCAGCACCTGATCCTGTTTTCTGGCGAAATCAAGAATCTGCGTGCGCCGGCTGTCGTCAAGCTGGGCGAACACATCATCGAGAATCACAATCGGCCGCAATCCCAACCGGTCACGCACGATTTCAAACAATGCCATTTTCAAGGCCAACGCCATCGTCCACATCTCGCCGTTCGAAGCGAACTCGCGGGCGGGAATACCGGCCAACTCAAGTTCATGTCATCGCGCTGCGGACCGATAAGGTTCACGCCGCGAGCCATTTCACCGGGGTAGATGCGTTGAAAATGCTCGCTGATCTGCGGATGTGGATCGTCGAACATCAGCACTTCGTCGAATGAAGGCGCATATGTGAGCGTCACCTGCTCGCCGGCACCGGCCAAGTCGGCGTAAATCGCGGCAAATGGCTCGGCAAGCAGACCGATCACATGGGCTCGCATACGGGTCAACGCCACACCGGCTTCGATGAACTGGCCGGTCCAGATTTCCAAACCGCTCAGAACCGCATCCATCGGCTGTCCATTGTTGGCATTGGCATTCAATTGCTTCAACAATGTGGCACGCTGTTTGGCGATGCGCGTGAACTGTTGCAACGTCTGCATGTATCCGGGCTCGAGCAGAGCCGCAGCCTGATTCATCATGGTGCGGCGTGCTCCCGGATCGCCGGACACCAATCGCTGATCTTCGGGAGTGAAGGAAACGCTGGGAATCTTGCCGATGATATCGCGCAGATACAGCGACGACCCCGAGTTGATGCGGGCTCGGTTGGCACCACGCGCATGAATCGACGCTTCATACGTAGTGGTTTGACCGGCATCATCAGCGACGTTCGCGCGGATGGTGGCCGTGGTCTGCCCGCGTTCGATCAGCGGCAACGTGCTGGACGTGCGATGACTCGATCCGGTGGACAGCACTTCGACGGCTTCCACCAGATTGGTTTTGCCCAAGCCATTCTTGCCGAACAGGATATTCACGCCTGGTACGAAATCGACCACTACTTGACTCCATGAGCGGTAGTGGTCGAGTGCGAGACGGGAGATGTGCATTAGCGAATCGTTGGAAATTCAGGGATCTCAGTTGTTGAAGCGCATCGGCACGAGCAGGTATCGGTAGTCCATGGACTCGTCGGAATCAGCTTCCTGCTGGCCGTTGAACTCGACCGGCTTGACCGGGGTCGTCATCTTGATGCGCACGAATGGTTCGGTCACGGCGGACAGACCCTCCTTCAGGTAGGACGGGTTGAATGCCACGGTGATGTCGTCGCCATCCATGTCGATGTCCAGTGTTTCGTTGGCCTGGGCCTCGTCGACCGATCCGGCGGACAGCGCCACTTCCTGACCGGTGAAGGTCATGCGAATCGGAGCATTGCGTTCGGCGACCAAAGCCACACGGCTGATGGCGTCGAGCAGATCCTGCTTGTTGACTACGGCCTGAATCGGGTATTCGTCGGCGAACAGGCGGTCGACCGCCGGGAATTCACCGTCGATGAGCTGGGAGGTGGAGACGCGGCCGGCGTTTTCGAAGCGAGCAGCGTCGGGCTATCGGCGTCGAAATCAAGGCGGATGTTCTGGTGCTCATCAAGAGCACGGGCCACATCCTTGAGCAGGGAGCCGCGAACCAGCGTGGTGGTGTCGACGTCCGGGTTCTGCGGAGTCCAAGTGAAGGTGGCGCGGGCCAAACGGAAGCGATCGGTGGAGGTCATGACGACCTTGTCGCCTTGGAATTGCATGCGAACGCCGGTCAGTACCGGGCGGTTTTCTTCGCGGGAGACGGCAACGCACGCCTGGTTCACGGCCTGAACGAAAGTCGGGGCATCGACTTGGCCGAGCATGGCCGGTACCACGGGCAGATCCGGGTACTCGGTGTCGGGCATGAGCTGCAAGGTGAACTTCGACTTGCCGGACGTGATGGTCAGCGTGGAGCCGTCGGTGACCAGGTACGTTTTCTCCGAACGCAGCGATTTGGTGATATCGGCCAGCAGCTTGCCCTGAACCAGTACGGAACCGGCTTCGTCAACGCCGGCTTCGATGTGGTGGCGAGCGGAAATCTCGTAGTTGAAGGCGGAGAATTGCAGCGTTCCGTCAATGGCTTCCAGCTTGACGCCAGCGAGAATCGGGTTGGAGGGACGTGCGTCGATGACTCGGGAGGTCCAGGCTACGGCGTCGGCTAGGGCTGCGGTATCGATTTCGACTTTCATGTGTGATTGTTCCCTTCGTCGGATTGGCTGAGGAATATTCTAGCCGTTAGGTGGCGAACTTACGTACGCTGGATGACCGGCTGTTACTATGGCGATGATGCTTTTCACGTAACTGAGTAAGTAATCGCCATAATAAGGCCGGTGGATAGTGTGGATAAGTAGGGCTGAGCCCTACAACTGCAACGGTTCATAAGTCCCTGAAAATTGTGGACAAATTCTGCATGGCTTGTGGATAAGTGGGCGAGTTTTCCACAGCCAGTTCGTCGAATTTGAGTTTTCCACATCGAGGTCGCGGTTATGCACGAGTTTTCCACAACAAAATAGTGGGTAATCCACGAGTTATCCGCCGAGTTTACCCACATCTGTGCACAACTATGTGGATAACTTTTTTGGTTTTCGCACTTTCGCACGGCGTGTTGAAGACTGTTTTTCGTCGAGGAGAATCGATTCTGGAGACCGTTTTCGGCACTTTTCCGTCTCGCTCGCCCAAACCCGCAAAATCGGTCCTCAGAATCGATTCTCTCGTTTCATGGTTTTTTTGCGTGTTCCCCTTCGAAACTCCCCTCAGTCGTCTGCGCCGACAGATCCCCTCACAAAGGGGAGCCATGAGGAATCTAATGTCTCGAATCCGTTGCCTCGACGTATCCACCAGAATCCGCCTGAGCAACCAAAAACGGCACTTTTCGGAAAGTCAGTCCAAAAAGTGCCGTTTTTCGTCTCTCAGAAGCGTTGTGTCAGTTGGTGTTGCTTTGCTTGAGGCGAACCGTGAGCTCCATAACGTAGTATAGATCTCCTGTTTTTGCTGCATTCGGTCACTGATTCGAGTGCAGGCATGCATTACTGTGGTGTGATCGCGTCCGCCAAAGACCTGGCCAATATCCATCAGGCTCATACTGGTCATTTCGCGAGCCAGATACATGGCGATCTGACGAGGAACAGCCACGTTTTTGGTTCGTGATTTACCGACAAGATCCTCAAACGTCAGGTGGAAGTACTTCGCCACCTGACTGATGATGTCCGTGGGCTTGATTTCCACATCGGTGGTGAAGAAGTCCTGCAACGTCTGCTCGGCCAAGGCGCGGGTTACCGGCTGATTACTCAGCGAGGCCACGGCCGTAACACGGGTTAGCGCGCCTTCGAGTTCACGAATGTTCTCGGTGAAGCGTTCGGCGATGAGGTCCAACACATCGCTGGGGATTTTCGAGCCGTTCATCGAGGCGATCATGCGAAGAATGGCGATTCGGGTCTCCAGATCCGGCGGCTTGACGTCTACGGTCAGGCCGGATTCGAAGCGCGAGATGAGTCGAGCCTCGAAACCCTTCAAATTCTTGGGCGCTACATCGGAAGCAATGACAATACGCTTATTTGCCTGATGCAGTGCATTGAACGTATGGAAGAACTGATCCAAGGTGGCTTCCTTGCCGCCGAGGAACTGGATATCGTCAATAAGCAACACATCAACCTGTCGGTATCGACGGTTGAATTCAGCAATCTGCCCCTGGCTTTGGTTCGGGTTTTGCAGCGCGTCAATGAATTCGTTCGTGAATTCCTCAGACGTGACGTATCGAACCTTCAGCCCGGGATCCTTGACCAGTGCATAGTTGCCGATGGCGTTCAGCAAGTGGTTTTGCCCAGGCCCGATCCGCCATAGATACACAACGGTTGAAATCCTGCCCGGAACCTTCGGCCACGGCCAGTGCGACCGTACGGGCAAAACGGTTGGAATCGCCGGGCACGAAGGAATCAAACGTGAAGTTCTTATTGAGATGAGTCTCGGGATCGCGATTCATCTTCTGCTGACCGACCGGGAACTGCGGCTCGGTGGCGGGCATCGGTTCCCGCGGTGCGGCTGCCGGCTTTGCACCATAGGATTCTTTACCGAATTCGGCGACAGTCGGAGAAATTTCCGAAGGATATGGCTGCGCCGGCTTTGCCTCCGAAAGCGGTTCGGGCTCGGTTTTCGGCACGACCTTGAACGCGGGAAACATATTTTCGCCGGTTACCGTACGCAATGCCTGAAGCAGGGAATCGTTCAAATCACCCTGAATGGCTTGAAGCGTGTCGTTGTTGTCCACACACAGCACGATGGTCGAACCGAAGACGCCTTCAGGAACAACGCCTTCCAACCAGCCTTTTTCTCGTGGGCTGAGCGAAGCGCTGTGTTTGAGCACCGTCAGCGTGTCTGACCAGATGTGGGCGGCCTCGATTACGGGGTCGCCGGAAGCGTTAACCATGGTGGCCCCTTCTGTCGCTGTGGCGAAATACGTACAACAGATAATATTTACTCTGGTTTAGACAAGTTATCCACCGTGTCGCGTGTTGAAATAACTGGATTGTGAATAACAAACATGTAATTTGTGGATAACTTTTGGCCGTGAATGGTTGGTATTCCGCCGATTATAAGAGATTTGGGGCGTGTCTCGCAACGTGTCGAAATGTGAAAATACTCCGTCCGTTTTGACTTGAGGGTAGGGGTGAGAGTACTTTGGTATAGCTTGACTCACGTGAGGGCAGCGCGAAGCGTTGCCGAATAGACCTAGGAGCAATGGATTATGAAGAGGACGTTCCAGCCGAACAACCGTCGTCGCCACATGAAGCACGGCTTCCGCCTGCGCATGCGCACCCGTTCTGGCCGTGCGGTGATCAACCGTCGCCGTGCCAAGGGCCGCAAGACCCTCTCCGCCTGATCATTCCGATCAGTGCCACAGGCATAGTCGAGGTGGAGAGGCTTCAAAGCCATCGTGATTTCGTCACCGTGCTGAAACGCCGGCGCAAAGCAGGTGGCAAGGATATCGTCGTGCACTATTTGGTGCCCGAGACCATCATGATGATGACGACCGGACGGTGCATCGCCGTTTGGGATTAGCTGTCTCCAAATCGGTAGGACATGCGGTCACCCGTAATACGGTGAAGCGTAGGTTTCGTGTATTGGCCAGAGCCCATGAGGATCTGCTGCCCGCGCATTGCGATATCGTTTTGCGCGCCAAGCCCAGTGCAGCGACCGCATCGTTCGCTTCGCTAGATCAGCAGATCGCGAAGGCTTTTGCCACGGTGGCGCATAAGGTGGCTGAGGCATGACAGCTTCTTTCAAGGCGGTGATGATTGGTGGGGTGCGCTGGTATCAACAGCACATCTCGGCAAACACACCGCCTTGTTGCAAGTATTATCCAACGTGCTCGAATTATGCCATTGAGGCATTGGAACGGTATGGCGCGTTCAAAGGGGGAGTGCTCGCCGTGCTGAGATTACTGCGTTGCCGGCCGTGGAGTCGTGGGGGAATCGACGATGTTCCACAACGGTATTCCGTTTTTTACAGGTTTTCGTGGTCGAAGGCTCATGAAGAGCCTCGACTGACACCATTGGCCACAACCCAAAGAGAGGCCCAACGATGAACTCAAATGAATTTCTGCTTGATAGCGGGTTTTGGGGATTTCTATATAAAATCCTGACTCCCGTTGAGTGGTTGCAGACCTGGATCATGAAGATCGTGCATGACTTCTTCGTGATGCTGGGCGTGAGCCCGATTGGTGTCTCATGGGTGCTTGCCATTATCATCCTGGTGCTGGTGGTGCAGGCTTGTATCTTCCCGCTGTTCTACAAGCAGATGAAGTCGATGCGCAAGATGCAGGCATTGGCGCCGAAGATGCAGCGTATTCAGAACAAGTACAAAGGCAAGACGGATCAGGCTTCCAGGGAGGCCATGAGCCGTGAAACCATGAAACTGTATCAAGACAATGACGTCAATCCGGCTGGCTCCTGCTTGCCTATGCTCATTCAGGGCCCGGTGTTCATGTCCATGTTCTATACGCTGTCGGCCATTCCATACATTGCCAACGGTAAACGCGATGCGTTGGGCGCGTTCGACGTAGCAACCGCCAAGCAATTCACCCAAACCGATGTGTTCGGCATTGTCAGCGTGACCGATAACTTCACCAGTGCTGCCGCTAGTGGCAAGGCGGTCATCGGTATCTTCGTGTTCCTGATGTGTTTCTGCCTGTGGTTTATGCAGTACTTCAGCATGAAGCGCAACATGGCAGCTGCTTCGATGAACAAGCAGACCGAGACCATGCAGAAGGCTATGCTGTGGCTCTTCCCGGTGATGTACATCTTCTCCGGTGTCGCCATGCCGTTCGCCGTGCTGGTCTACTGGCTGACCAACAACGTGTGCAACCTCTGCCGCACATTGTGGCAGGTGTACGCATTCCCGACCCTGGCTCTCCGGCTGCGGCGGACAAGGAGAAGCGCGATCATCGTAATGAGAATGCTCGCCGCGCAAAGGCCGGCCTGCCCTCTCTGGAAGAAGAAGCATTGGCCAAGGCCAAGGAAGAGGCCGAGCGTAAGGCACTCAGGGCTATCAGCGTCAACAGCCCGTGCGTAAGCGCAAAAAGAAGTGACGACTATGTCGGTGCGAGTTCGATGTTTCACGTGAAACATTCAACACGCACCGACATTACTTTCTCTGTTCGGGGGAGCAGGGCTTAGACTTGGAATTCAAACACGACATGAAGGAGTAGCGTATGGCACAGGATGACGTGAAGTCGATCGACCAGCTCAACGAAGAGGCTGACATCGCCGCGGATTACCTTGAAGGCCTACTGGATATCGCCGACTATGAGGGCGACATTGAGATGGGCGTGCGTAATGACCGCCCCACCGTGCAAATCGTTGCTGATGACGATACTGACATCAAACATCTTATTGGCCGTAATGGTGAAGTCGTTGATGCTCTGCAGCAATTGACTCGTCTGGCTGTACAGCAGAAGACCGGCGAGCGTTCTCATCTGATTGTGGATGTCGACGGTTTCCTGAAGCGCAAGCGTCAGCACCTCCGTGATATCGCCTTGGATGCCATTGACGCAGTGAAGGATTCCGGCGAGCCGTATGACTTGAAGCCGATGAATTCCTTCGAACGTAAAGTCGTTCACGATGTGGTTCGGGAAGAGGGGCTGAAGTCTCGCTCGCACGGTGAGGAGCCTCATCGTTACGTGACGGTGTATCTCAAGAATAGAGTCGAGGATACCGCCGAAGAGACGAGCTTGATCAGGAGTAATTGCTCGGCGAGTTTTTTTTGAGATGACAGGGACGTTCGACGGATGTCGTCTTTGAACAAACTAAAGTGACCGCATGGAGAATGGCGTCGTAATGAGCGGCGCCATTCTCCATGTTGATTGTTTCACGTGAACATGGTGAGGGAGATGGCTATGACGGATCAGCTGCAGGGGTCACCTGTACTTGCTGAGGTCTTGGGTGATGCGTTGCCGAAGTTGGAGCGTTTCCATGCCAAGATTGCCGAAGAGGGTGAACCTCGTGGATTGATCGGCCCCCGTGACGTCGATATCATTTGGGAACGGCATATTCTGAATTCCGCTGCGATTGTGCCGTACGTTCGGAATGCGACGAATGGTATTCGCTTCAAAACAGTTGCCGACGTCGGCAGTGGTGGTGGTTTTCCTGGATTGGTGGCTGCCGCGTGTTTGCCGGATCATGACTTCACGCTGATTGAACCGATGGAGCGGCGAATCGAATGGTTGCATGAATGTGTTGGCCTGATGCAACTGCAGAACGTTGAGATTATTCGTGGACGCTCCGATGCCGTCATCCAGCAGGTACGGAAGCGGGAAATTCATCCGTTCGCTGTTGTCACGTGTCGTGCGGTTGCTCCTATGACCAAACTCTCTGGCTGGACGTTGCCGTTGCTGAAACCGTCAGGACAGTTGATCGCACTGAAGGGACGGTCTGCTCAGGCTGAAATCGACAAGGCTGGCAAGGAGATTGCAAAATTCGGTGGTCGTCGTCCACGTGTCGTTGAGGCGGCTGTCGGGCCGGATCTTGAGCCTACCCACGTGGTGATTGTGGATAAGCGATGAGTGGAGTACTGATTGAGTTATCCACATTTCCATATGTGCGTAAAAGTTATCCACATTTTTACGGGACGATGTGCATAATGATGAAAACATTGATTTTTCAATGTTTTTCGTCTGTGAATACACAATCTAACACTCAACGTCATTCACACTTATCCACACTTATCCACATTGCATATCGCAATTGTGGATAACGAGCATCATGTCCATACGAATGAGAACACTGGAACTTACGTCTGTGCAAGGAGGAGCGATGGCCACCAAGGATCATCAGTCGGAACCTATAGAATCGGCTTCCGAAACGCTTCAGCGAATATTCGATGGTCACGGTTCAGTGCTTGGTAGCCAAATGGCTGATGAAAGCTCACGCTACGATGTACTCAAGAAAACCGATTTCCCAAAGCCTCAACGGACTCGTCGTATCGCCGTGGCCAACCAGAAGGGGGAGTGGGTAAAACCACATCCACGGTAAACACCGCTGCGGCGCTGGCGAACAAGGGCGCGCAGGTGTTGGTCATCGATATGGACCCGCAGGGCAATGCCTCTACGGCGTTGGGTGTATCTCATGCATCGGGAGAGCCCTCGGTCTATGACGTTATCGAGGGGCGTTCCGATCTGGGTGATGTTATCACGGTCTGTCCTGATTTTCCCACACTTGATGTTGTGCCTGCATCAATCGATCTCAGCGGTGCTGAGTTGGAAGTGGCTGATCTGCCCAACCGAAACACGTTGCTGAAGGAGGCCCTAGACTCTACCTACGTCAATCAGATAAACACTATGATTACGTGTTCATTGATTGCCCGCCCAGCTTGGGCCTCTTGGTCATCAACGCCATGTGTGCAGTGACCGAGATGCTGATTCCTATCCAGGCTGAGTATTACGCATTGGAGGGTCTTGGCCAGCTGATCAACACGATTGGTTTGGTGCAAGAGCATTTCAATCCCGTACTGCTGGTGTCCACCATGCTCGTCACGATGTTCGATCGCCGAACGTTATTGAGCCGTGAAGTATATAACGAGGTTAAGGGACACTATCCCAGCATTGTGCTGAATACCACCATCCCGCGTTCAGTCAAGATCTCCGAAGCGCCGAGTTTCTCCCAATCGGTGATTGCCTATGATCCTCGTGGCATAGGTGCCATATCGTATGGTGAAGCAGCTTTGGAAATCGCACAGCGTTCGCAACAAGTCCTTGACACCATTGATGCGAGGAGGAACAAGTAATGGCATCAAAATCACGACTTGGTAAGGGCCTTGGCGCTTTGTTCCCCACATTGCCAGGGGAGGAGCCGGTGGCGGAGCAGCCCGCAATGATTGCGGAGGATTCGTCTACTCCGGAGGCCACTGCTGACATAACCCCCGCCAAGAAGGCTACTGCCCAGCAGGAATCAAAACCTGCCGTGCCTCAGACGATATCGTCCAGCAAGGCAGTCAAGAAAGCCGCCGGTAAACGCGCATCCATGCCCGCATTGGACACCATTACTCATCCTAGCGACCTGTTTTTCGGTACGGAGAAACCTCAAACCGGTAAGGTCGCCGCACCTCAGCAGGGCGGCAAGTCGTCTGCGTCTCAGACGGCACATCGTACATCCGTCACTGTCAAAGATGTTCACGTGAAACATCTTTGACTGCATCGGCGGCAAAGACCGCTGACACAGATAAGAAGGACGAGCTCAAGCCGGTAGCCGGTGGTTATCTGGCTGAACTCAAACTGTCTGATATCGGGCCCAATGCACATCAGCCTCGTACCATCTTCGACGAGGATGAGTTGAATGAGCTGTCTGCTTCCATTAAGGAAGTTGGTGTGCTGCAACCGATAGTCGTGCGCAAGCGTCCGGCAAGCCAGATTGCTGCGGCCAAAGCCGCCAAGCACGACGAGACGGAATCCAGCACGAATCCGTTTGCCGGTCATTTGGACAGCCCGTATGAGCTCATTATGGGTGAACGCCGTTGGCGTGCTTCTCAGTTGGCTGGGTTGGAGACGATTCCCGCCATCGTCAAAACCACTGCGGATGATGATATGCTCCGCGATGCATTGCTGGAAAACTTGCACCGTGTGGCCTTGAATCCGCTGGAAGAGGCGGCTGCTACCAGCAGATGATTGAAGAGTTCGGGTTGACACAAGTACAACTGTCCAAGTCGGTGTCCAAGTCTCGCCCGCAAATCGCCAATACCTTGCGACTGCTGAACCTGCCGGCTTCTGTGCAAAAGAGAGTGGCTGCCGGTGTGCTATCGTCCGGTCATGCGCGTGCGCTATTGGGCTGAGCGATCCGGAGGAAATGGACAAGCTGGCTTCTCGTATTATTGCGGAAGGTCTTTCTGTACGCAGCACCGAAGAAATCGTCGCCATGAAGATTGCGTCGGGGGAGCAGCCGAAGAAGCCTAAGACGTCTAAGACCAATCCTTGGGTTGGTTCCGCCATCCAGCAGAGTTTGGAAAATCATTTCGATACCAAGGTGTCGATTAAGGGCAGCACCAAGCATGGTCGCATCGAAATCGTCTTTTCGTCACCAGAGGATATGGATCGCATCCTGCAGCTGCTGGTGCCGAGCCAAGGCGATGCCGATTCCAAATGGGTGTAACACGATAAGAACATTCGTGTTGTCGCCGGCATCGTCAGTGACAACACCGATGCTTAGCGTTGTCACTTGGCATTGTATCGGCTTGTCACTGTCGCCGGCATTATTGCTGTGCAGTGCGTTGTACGCGCAAGACGTTATAGCCTCTGCGTGATTCCTGGCAGGGGCGTATGCCTGCGTTGTAGCCCCTGTCGCAATAGAAAACCCCTCAGGCTGGAGGATGACAAATCACACATCGTGATTCTCCGTCGATAAGGGGCTGCGGACGTTTTCTTGGAGACCGAACGGAAAGATTTTCGTATGTTCAGTCTTGAGGAACGAGAGCGTGCGGTGGAGTTGTATTTCACCACGCCGATGACGACGGCCCAGGTGGTGGAGCATC